>Ga0207701_10000628_pt1 | contig 36813 bp, 33 predicted proteins | sample KBSSwiSSwithPhiX_FD_184294 | JGI IMG/M metagenome (GOLD analysis project Ga0207701, IMG submission 184294) | Switchgrass rhizosphere bulk soil microbial communities from Kellogg Biological Station, Michigan, USA, with PhiX - S5 (SPAdes) (version 2) | ecosystem: Environmental > Terrestrial >... | reverse complement strand
TCGCGCGTCTCGGTCATTTTGCGAACCGACTCGGAGAAATATTGCAAGGTCTCGGGGTCGCTATCGGGTCCGCGTCGCCCCATGTGGTCGCTCCACAGTTCGATCTCCCAAGGCGTGCGTTTGTGCTGCGCGGTTTCGTTGATCCAGTTGAGAATTTCGCCGTCGCCTTTGCCGGCCGCGAGTTGGTCGCGCAGCGCTGCCGGATCGATTCCGACGAATTCCACAAAACGTTGATCGAGTGGGCAGTTGTACTTGTATTCACCGAGTTTGTCGACAATGTCGGCCCGCCCTTTATCGAGCATGCGCGGCAGGAGGACGTAACCGCCGAGACGGTTGCGCGGGCTGCGCGGAGGGCGTTTGGTCAAATCTGGGGCAGCAATGTTTTGATTCTGAGTAGTCATTTTATCTGGCGTTGATCGAGATGGCGGCGTTTAGGCGGAAGCTGCTTTTTCGGCGAGGTTATTCAGCTTTTCTACGATCACTTTTTTGGGCGCGCCCCCCAGTAACTGGTCCTTCAACGCCCCGCCGCTGAAAAACAGGAGGGTTGGAACAGCTTGCACATTGAACCGCTGCATCAGCGCCGGTTCATCATCAATGTTCACTTTCGCGACGCGAAACCGCCCTTCATTTTCCTTGGCAATTTCGTTCAGAAGCGGGGCGATCATTTTGCAAGGTCCGCACCAGTCGGCATAGAAATCGACCAGGACCGGAATGGGAGATTTGAGAACAGCTTTTTCGAAGCTGGCTTCGTTAATGTTGATGGGTTCGTTCATATTTTTGTTTTTTGGTTAATTGTTTTTCGATCGTTTCGGCGCCACTGGGGTCAACTCCCGCGGCACAACTGTGCAGAAAAGTTGCTCAGCCCCGCGCAGGAACATCATCGGCGATGGAATTCCAATCTCGGCCGCCACTAGTTGTTTGTGCAGATCGTCAACCGCCGTAATCGGCTGGCCTTTGAAGCCGACAATGGTGTCGTTAGGACGAAGACCAGCCAGCGCCGCCGGACCTCCTGGCTCCACTTCCATCACCTGCACTCCCCGATCGTTAGGCAATCGGTGAAAACGAACAACTCGCGGATGAAGCGGCACGTTCTGTCCAGCCAAGCCAATCGAGCTGCGCCGAATCCGACCGTCCTTGATCAGCCACCCCGCGACAAACTTGGCCGTGTTGCTCGCGATCGCGAAACAAATGCCCTGCGCCGGCAGAATGACCGCTGTGTTCACTCCGATCACCTCCCCTGCACTGTTCAAAAGCGGACCTCCGGAATTTCCCGGATTGAGAGCGGCGTCGGTCTGAATGATCTCGTCCATCAACCGGCCCGACTCCGAGCGCATCGATCGCCCGAGCGCGCTCACGATTCCTGCTGTGACCGTTTGTTGGAATCCATAAGGCGACCCGACTGCCACCGCGATTTGCCCGACTTGAATTTGCGATGAATCCGCCAAGCGAACATGAGGCAGATTTGGAGCATCGATCCGGATCACCGCGAGATCGGTCTCGGGATCAGTGCCGATGAGTCGCGCCGGGTAAACGCGCGCATCGCGCAAGGTCACTTCGATTTCGCGGGCTCCATAGACGACGTGACTGTTCGTTAGAATGAATCCATCGCGCGCGAGAATGAAACCAGAGCCGCCGCCGGTTCCGCGTTCACCACTTAAAACGCGGATGTTCACCACACTGGGGGCGACTCGACGAACAACCGCTGCAATCGTCCGCGAATAGGAGTCGAGAAGTTGATTATCATCGACCGTGGCGAATGCTGGTGCGCTGTCATCGCCAAGGCTCGGGTTACCCAGCAGCAAGTCGGCTTGACCTCCTAGCGACAAGATTTCTGGCGACGACAAGACATCGTTCTCTAGCGTCGCGTTCACCATGGCAATGACTCGTTCATGTGCACGTAGCTTCCGTTCGCCCCGTCTGGACCGAGCGTGGCAAGCTCCACGCTTGTCTTGGCGCCATCGACAAGATCCATCGGGGCGTCCGCGCCACCCATCTCGGTTTTCACCCAACCCGGGTGGGCTGCGTTCACTTTGATCTTCGTGCCTTGGAGTTCGTGGGCGAGTTGCACCGTGTATGCGTTCACCGCCGACTTCGACACATTGTAGGCCGGGGTGGATTTGCTGTCGTAAACCGGAGAGCCCTTCGTCGCGTGATATTCAATCGAGCCAAGGATGCTGGACAGATTCACGATGCGACCCGCATCACTTTTCCGCAGCAGAGGCAGAAAGGCTTGAGTCGTTTCGATCAGACCAAAAACATTCGTGTCAAAAGTGCGGCGCCACATCTCAAGAGCCTGATCGCTGATTGGGCGCTCGCGATCGTCGATCATCACGCCGGCATTGTTGACGAGAATATCGAGGCGTCCAAAATCGCGTTCGACCTTGGCAACGGCGGCTTCGACGCTGGCCGGATCGCTTACGTCGATGTCGAGGGGCTGCGCGTCGATGCCTTCCTCACGAAGTTTATCAGCAGCGGCTTTGCCTTTGCTGGAATCCCGGGCACCAATCAAAACAGTGATCCCCTTTTTTCCAAGCTGGCGCGCCGTCTCGAGTCCGATGCCTTTGTTTGCACCGGTGATCAAAGCAATTTTCTTATTATTCATAAATTTGCGATTATTTGACTAGTCAACTATTTGATTCGTTCAGCCTCGTTGGCTACTCTCTTCTAATTCGGTTACCAACCCGCCCTCGGCCTTTTGCACCGAGTAGTTCGAGCGCACCTGCAGCCAGACCACGCAGAGGGCCGCAATCGTTTTCGATCCGCGCCTGCGTCAGGCTTCCTTGAAAAAATGCTACTAGGATCCGCGCCTTGGCTCTCGCATCCGGCGCGAAAATAACGCCTTGGGCGTGGGCATCGCGAATCGCCGACTCAAAGTATCTGCTGTTTCGATCGAGGATCTTTTGTATTTGCCGGCCAATGGCCCGATCCTGAGTCACGACTTCCGCTCCCAGCGTACAATAGGGACAGCCCAGGACTGAGCCACACTCGCCGTGCCTTTTCGTTTGTCCCTGGTAAACGTGTCTGAAATAAGCCCTGAGACGTTCCAGTGGCGCAACCGAGGCGGAAAAAATTTCGTCCATCCGCGCTTTCTTGTGCTGCCAATCGGCCTCCAAGGCCGCCACCGCCAATTCCGATTTGGATTCGAAGAAGTGATAGAAGCTGCCTTTTTTTGCGCCGGCCTTCTCGCAGATCGCATCCACTGAAATGCCGCCGTAGCTATTCTCCCAAATCAAATCCATTGCCGCATTCATGAGGCGATCTCTCGCGTCGCTTGTCCTCGGCATGCAAAAACAATGCTTTTGTTTACTGAATAGTCAAGTATGGTTGTGCGGAATGGAAGCACGCGCAGATGACGTCGCTTGGACGTAGGTTAGATTACAAATCATGACCACGATCCGCGGCTTCAAATTGCGCTGGCTCCATCAGACGCTCGGCGATGTCACCTACGAACTGGGTCGCCTGCAACTCAGCCCGATGGGCCCGTATCGCTGGCGGCCTGCGATTAATGCTTTTCAGTGCGACAAAGGTTTGCGCATCTGCGTCGATCTCGCCGGAGTCGATCGCTCCGAGGTGGAATTGACGGTCGAGCCGCAGCGGATCGTTCTGACTGGTACCCGCTCAGCACCCGAGCCGGCCGATGGAGAAGGCCGGGCTGTCCAAATGATCGCGTTTGAGATCGATTATGGACCGTTTGAACGCGTGGTGGAGTTGCCGGTCCCAGTGGATGTGAACCAAACGACAGCCGAACAGCGCAATGGGCTTCTTTGGATCGAATTACCTTTTAGGAAATGAGTGAGGAAATACTGAGCGCTTTGCAAAGTGCGGGAGAAACACCTCCGTCCGTGAGCCATGCAGCCACTGGAGGCGGAACAGAAGATATGCCCGCGATTCCGGGGACGCTGGCCATCCTGCCGGTGCGCGGCCTGGTCGTTTTTCCGAGGACGATTTCGCCACTGAATGTTCATCGCGCGACTTCCATCCAATTGCTCAACGAGACGTTGCCGAAAAACAAGATTATTGGCCTCGTCACCCAGCGAGACGAAAACGTCGAGAATCCTACCGCCGATCAACTTTATTCCGTCGGCACTGCTGTCCTGATCATAAAATTATTGCGGCAGGCGGACAACACGGTCGTGATCATTGCCCAGGGATTGCGGCGATTTAAAATTCGCAACGTGACTCAAACCGAACCGTATTTGCGCGCAGAGATTGAGGTTCTTGAAACGCTGCCGCCGCCTGAGACCAAGGAGTTCGAAGCAGCCTTTCGCAATTTGCGTGACTCCGCCGCCAAGTTGCTCGAGCTCACCCCGGATGTGCCGGAACAAGCGCGCGCCATCGTTTTGGGGATCGAAGATACGGAACAGCTGACTGATTTCCTCGCCCCCAACCTGAACATCGATGTGCCCGCAAAGCAGGCGCTGCTGGAGGAAAACGATCTCGAGAAACGCCTTCGCGCCGTCCAGGCAAGTATCTCATCCCAGCTCGAGATCGCGCAGATTCAGCAGAAACTGCAGCAGGACGTGCAGTCGCAATTCTCCGATGCGCAACGCCGCGCGTATTTGCGCGAACAGGTGAAGGCGATTCAGAGAGAATTGGGCGAAGCCGATTCCGGCGCGGAAGAACAGCGCGCACAACTGCGCCAAAAACTCGACGAAGCGAAGCCGCCGGAAGAAGTGATGAAACAGGCGGAGCGCGAATTGAAGCGGCTCGATTTCATTCCGCAAGCCAGCCCGGATTATTCGGTGATCGTCACCTACATTGAGACGATTGCGGAGTTGCCCTGGACGAAGCTGAGCGAGGACAATCTCGATCTCGATAAGGCGCAGCAAATTCTCGATCGCGATCACTATGATCTCGAAAAGGTGAAGCGCCGCCTGATCGAATATCTCGCGGTCCGCAAACTCAACCCCAACGGACACGGCCCGATCCTTTGCTTTCTCGGCCCTCCGGGTGTCGGAAAGACCAGCCTCGGACAATCCATCGCCGATGCACTTGGAAGGAAGTTCGTTAGGATGAGTCTCGGCGGTATTCGCGACGAAGCAGAAATCCGTGGCCATCGCCGTACTTACATTGGTTCGATGCCGGGCAGGATTATTCAGGAACTCCGCCGGGCCGGTACGCGTAACCCGGTCATGATGCTCGATGAAATCGACAAGCTCGGGACGGATTTTCGGGGCGACCCGGCGAGTGCGCTTCTCGAAGTGCTCGATCCGCGACAGAATTTTTCCTTCGTCGATCGTTATCTCGATGTGCCGTTCGATCTCTCGCAAATCATCTTTATCGCTACCGCCAACTATATCGATGGGGTGCCGGAGCCAATGCGCGACCGGATGGAAATTATTTCCCTCGCTGGTTACACCGGGCGCGAGAAACTGGAAATCGCGCGACGCTATCTCGTTAGGCGACAACTCGAAGAAAATGGACTCAAGCCGGAGCAATGCGAATGGGAGGAAGATGCGCTCGTCACGGTAATCGACGAGTACACCCACGAGGCCGGCGTGCGCGAATTGGAGCGGCAGATTGGTGCTGTCTGTCGCGGCGTGGCGGCACAGGTGGCGCGCGGCAAAACTGATCATGTCAAAGTGACAACTAAGCTGGTGGCTGAAATGCTCGGGCCGGCCCGCTTCATTCACGATACAAAGTTGGGCGCCAACAAGCCGGGTGTGGTGACCGGTCTCGCCTATACACCTGTCGGCGGCGAAGTCCTGCATATCGAGGCGACGCGATATCCTGGCAAAGGCAACATCACTCTCACGGGTCAGATCGGAAACGTGATGAAAGAATCGATGCAGGCCGCGCTTAGCCTGGTGCGCAGTCGCGATGGCCAGGTGGGCGCAAGCCCGGAGGAATTTCGCGACACCGATATCCACGTCCATGTTCCGGCAGGTGCAATTCCGAAGGATGGTCCATCAGCCGGAGTCGCGATGTTTACTGCTCTCGCCTCGCTCTTTAGCAACACGCCTGTTCGCTCCGATGTCGCGATGACTGGGGAAATCACACTGCGCGGATTGGTTTTGCCGATCGGAGGCTTGAAGGAAAAAAGTCTCGCCGCCATGCGTGCCGGAATTACGACCGTGATCATTCCGAAGCAGAACGAAAAAGACCTTGTCGATATTCCGGAGGAAGCGAAACAAAAAATCGTATTTGTTCCAGTTGAAACCGTCGATGAAGTGCTGAAGACAGCGCTGGAACAGCCGCCTTCGCCGTACGAGGCGTAAACGTTAGCGCGCTTCCCTCGAGATGTCTTGTCGCTGGGCGATTCTGGCGGTTTTCTGCTTGTGAAATCCCGCAGCGCAATCAGAGACTAACTCGGTGCAGAAACTAAAACTGACACTCGGCATTCTCATGGTCGCCGCGCTTTTCACCCCGTTGAGTCAATGTTCGCACAGCAGGAAAGAAAATTCGCTGCCGCCGCCGCTCAAGACAGGTTGGCAAAAAATCTTCCCGCGGAGCGATGAATACGCCAACTACGATTACGGTGCGACTCGCCTCGAAGCATCGCTGGGCGGCGTTTTGACATTGCTTACCTTCGCCTGGCCACTCGGTCTCGCCTTCGTGGGTCGACGCGTCCGGGGGAAACGGCGCGCGTGGATTTTCTACGCACTCGAGCTTCTGCTCTGCGCCGGGAGCGCCTGGATGATCTATGCCATCTCGGAGGGCGGGACCCGCCTCTGGGGCGCTTATTTTGCTTTTGCCCTCGTGACTCTCTACGCGCTGGCGGCCTTATGGGATTTTTTCGGAAGCGTTTTTGGCGAGCGTCCGCGCTCAAGCGGCGCCTCCCCTCCTAACCATCCCTCTGGCTCCTCGGGCTAAATTAAAGTGCTTGTCACAATCGGATGGCGCGTTAAAATGCACGCCCCGAATGGAAAATCCCGCCGCGCGGTTCTGACTGCCCCTCAGGGCGGAACTTAGCGCGGCTGCGAAAACCCCAAAGGATGCACAACGTTATCAATCAACCAACCGCCGAGCAGCAGAACGTAATGTTTTCTGCTCGATCGCAGCCGTGCCCGAGTTCCTCGTTAGGCGCGGTTTTTTTATGGACGATAATCCAGCCGAGTTAAGTCTAAGTAATTTCCTCGCGAGCGAAGGACGAGATCCGCTCCAGGCACCAGCAAGTTTCACGCGGTGGATGCAGGCGGGCGCGTGGGCCGTTGAACTTTACGAGCCCGAATTACTCTCTTCGGCCGAAGCGCGCACCAACATCACCTACAACGGAAAATCTCGCTCGGTCATCAATCTTTGTTCCTACAATTATCTTGGGCTGGCCAACCATCCCGAAGTGATCGCTGCGGCCCAGGATGCTCTGACCAGCCACGGCCTTGGTGCGTGCGGCTCGCCCATGCTTTCCGGCATGACCGATCTTCATAGGGAGTTGGAGCGCAAGATCGCGCAGTTCCTTGGACGCGAAGACGCTATGCTGTTCAATAGCGGCTTTGGCGGCGCGCTCGGAACAATCTCTGGTCTTCTCCGAAAGACCGATGTCGCGGTCCTCGACAATCGCTCGCATCTCAGTCTTCGCGATGGGGCGACACTCTCACGCTGTCGATCGGAAAAATTCGAGCACAATGATCCGAAGTCGCTCGATGCGTCGCTCACCCGGACCAAAGGCAAGCGTCAATTGGTTGTGATCGAGGGTATCTACTCGATGGACGGCGATTTTGGGAACCTCGAGGAATTAATCACCGTCGCTGAATCCCATGGCGCCAGCGTTTTCATTGATGAAGCGCATTCGATTCTCGCCTGCGGTGAGCACGGACGCGGCGCAGCGGAAAAATTTGGCGTCGAAGACCGCGTGCCGCTCACTTATGGCACGTTTTCCAAAGCATTCGGTTCGTTAGGCGGCTTCGTTGCGGGCTCCCGCGAGACGCTCCAATACTTGCGTTTCTATGCGCACCCGTACGTCTACTCCTGCGCCCTGCCACCTGTCGTCGTGGCCGGAATTCTCCAAGCGCTTGAGATCGGTGCGAGCCAGCCGCAACTCCGCCGGCAACTTTGGGAGAACGCCGATTATTTCCACCGCGGCCTCAACACGCTGGGCATCGACACGGGAAATTCCACCACCTACGTGATGCCAATCGTGATCGGCGATCGCGAACGAATGTATCGATTTGGACACGAGTTGCGCAGCCGCGGCCTGTGGGTGGCGCCGGTCGATTACCCGGCGGTGCCCCAGGATCGAATCTGCTTCCGAGCCTGTGTCACCGCCCGGCATACGCGCGCCGATCTCGACGAAGCGCTCAATATTCTCGCGGACACACTTGTGCCAAGTCTGATCGCGCAGAACGCTTAGCGGAGTGCAACAATCCTTCTTTCACTCGGACCTGGGTCATCCCCATACCGGGCGGGCGCGCGCCATCATTAAGGCACATCCGGAGGTTCGCCAGCTCATGGGTCGCAATCCTTGGACACTGTTGATCGCTCTCAGCGTCGTTAGTCTGCAAACCGCGCTCGCATTTGTTTTTGGAAAACTGGGCTTTGGTTATTGGTGGCTGAATCTTCTAGTCGCATACGGCGTGGGCGCTTTTGCAAATCATTCCATGTATGTCCTGATCCACGACGCGGTTCATAACCTTATCCTGCCGAGCAAAAGCTGGAACAAGGTCATCGCGATTTTCGCCGATTTGCCGAACCTGCTGCCGGGCGCGATGGGATTTCAGGTTTACCATCTCAAGCATCACTCTCATCAGGGCGATTACGAGTGGGACGCCGATCTGGCCAATCACTGGGAGGCGCGATTGGTTGGGAACAGATGGTATGCGAAGGCGCTTTGGCTTTTCCTCTTCCCTATCGTGCAACTCACGCGGCCCCCTCGCATCAAAGCTGTTCGGATGTGGAGCCGCTGGATTTTTCTCAACCTTTTCTGCTGCCTGGCCTATGACGCGGCCATCGTCTACTTCTGCGGCTGGGCCGGTTTATTTTATCTGCTCTGTTCGTTTGCCTTTTCCATCGGCCTGCACCCGGTCGGTGCACGTTGGATTCAGGAGCATTACACGAACGATCCTGAGCAGGAGACCTACAGCTACTATGGGCCGATCAATCGTCTCTGCTTGAACATGGGTTACCACAACGAGCATCACGATTTCCCGACTATCCCATGGAATAATCTCCCCAGATTGCGCGGGCTCGCGCCGGAATATTACGACACTTTGAAATGTCACCGGTCCTGGAGTGGCCTCCTCTTTCAGTTTATTTTCGATCCGAAATACACTTTGTTCGCGCGGGTCGAACGGACGAAAGATCGCGATATGCAGGGAACCGTTGAGAGCCCGCGCGAGGCCATCCTGGGAGAGCTAGCCTCTCATAGTTAGTCATTTCCGACTCTCACCCTCGCAATGCCAGCAGCCATCGAGGGCACATACAAGAATCGCGACGTCGAAGGGCTGCTCGACGTTTATTTTTATCGGCGGGTCGGCTTTGCTCTGGCCCGCTTTTTCTCCCGATTAGGGATGACTCCAACCGCTGTGACACTTCTCAGCGGAATATCGGGACTCGCGGCCGGCCATCTTTACTACTATCGCGATCTGCGCCTGAACCTTTTCGGGATGGGCTTGCATGTCCTCTCCAACGCTCTCGATAATGCGGACGGACAGCTGGCTCGGCTAACGAACAAAGGAAGTCGCAGCGGCCGGATTCTCGATAGCATTTCGGACCACATCGTCTTTGTGGGAATTTATGTCCACCTTGTCCTGCGCTGTCTGGCCGCGGGCGCTTCCCCGGCGATTTGGCTGCTGGCTCTCGCCGCCGGATTGAGTCATGCTGTGCAGGGCGGGTTCGCCGATTATGCCCGGAATGCTTATCTGTTCTTTGTCGCCGGTCGCTCTCGCGCCGAGGTGGATTCGTCGGTCAGGCTCCGGGCCGAATACGAGCAACTCCGCTGGCGGCGCGACTTCTGGCAGAAGCTTCTTCTTCGCATCTATCTAAACTTCACTATCGGTCAGGAAACGTTTTCGCCCGCTCTGATGCGGCTACGCGCGGCAGCCGGGCAGGCTTTTCCCGCAGGCGTCCCGTCAGAGATCCAAACGCGTTACCGCGCCGCGGCCCGGCCACTCTTTAAATGGATTGGGTTGCTGATGACGAATACCCGCATGCTTGTTCTCTTTTTGCTTCTGATCCTGGATCATCCGGCCTGGTATTTCGTGATGGAACTGACGCTCCTAAATCTGGTTCTGGCCTACGCTCTCATTCGCCAAAACCAAGTGTGCCGCTTCTTTGTGCCCGAGATTGCAGCGTTGATTGAATCTCGGAATCAGGCATGATATCGCGAATGCCTCAGCGTTACGTCTCCAACAAAAATGAATCGGTCCGCATGTTTGAGAGCGATTTCATGGAGTTCTTTTCGCATGTGCATCCGGCGACTCCGCTCATTATCTACGTGCCGTTGATGAGCTACATGCTTTATCTCGCAGCTACGGCGCGCGCGTTGCCGTTAGGCCCAATAGCGGCGCTGTTCGCGGCCGGCGTTCTGATCTGGAGTTTCGTCGAATACACGATGCACCGCTGGGTTTTCCATTACGAACCGAAAACCAAATGGGGCCGGTTCCTCCACTTCATGCTCCACGGTGTGCATCACGATTATCCAAACGACGCCAGCCGCCTGGTCATGCCGCCCGCCGTGAGCATCCCCCTCGCGTTTATGTTCTACGGGCTTTTTCTTTTGCTTTTTGGCCGTTTCACGCCGCCCGTCTTTGCCGGTCTGCTCGCAGGCTATCTTTTCTACGACATGCTCCACTACGCGACGCATCATTTTGCGATGAAGCGTGGTGTCTGGCTGTGGCTAAAAAAATATCACATGCGCCACCACTACCAGGATGATCACGTGGGTTATGGCGTGAGCTCTCCGCTTTGGGATTATGTCTTCGGGACCAAGGCGGCAGATAAGGGCGAAATAACTGAGGCGACGGGGACTCGCGCGGAGCTCTGAGCTCACGGTCGGGCGACAGTTTGGTCGAGATCACTCAGATCGCTTCCCGCGCGGAACGTGACGCCTTCATCAAATTTCCGTGGGAGATCTATCGGGATGATCCGGCCTGGGTGCCGCCACTGTTGCTCGAGCGAAAGGAATTCCTTAATCGAGAAAAACATCCATTTTTCGAGCACGGCGAGGCCGCGCTTTTTCTCGCTCGGCGAGAAGGAAAGATCGTTGGCCGAATCATGGCGAGCGATGATCCGAACTACAATTCGTTTCACAAATCCAACGTAGGTTGCTTCGGCCTTTTCGAATGTGTCAATGATCGCGCAGTTGCGGCGGCACTTTTCGACGCGGCGGCAAAGTGGCTTCGCGAGAAGGGCCGCGATGAAATCATGGGCCCGATCGATTATTCGACCAATTATGTGTGTGGATTGCTGGTCGATGGCTTTCACTTTCCGCCGACTCTGTTGACCGGACACAATCCAGCTTACTACGAATCGCTCGTCGAAGGCTGCGGCTTTACCAAAGTTATAGACTTTTATGCGTGGTGGTTTTCCGAACCGGCCCATGCCGCTAAACGCTTGCGGCGCCTTGCGGCCTCGCTTGGGAAACGTCATTCCGCCACGATTCGCGAGGGCGATTTGAAAAACTTTCAGCTCGAGGCCGGGCGGATTCGCGACGTTTACAACGACGCTTGGAAAGAAAACTGGGGCTTCGTTCCCTTTACCGAAAAAGAATTTCAGTTCATGGCGAAGGAGCTGAAACAACTGGTTGTGCCGGAGTTCACCCTCATCGCGGAGGTCGGCGACGAGCCAGTCGGCTTCATCCTTTGCGTGCCGGATATCAACGTGGCCTTCAAGAAGATTAATGGACGTCTAACGACGTTTGGAATTCCAATTGGTCTGGCGAAATTGCTTTACCACAAAGGTCGCATCCGGACGGCACGCCTGATCGCGCTTGGAGTGAAGCCAAACTACCGCCGCGCCGGGATCGCGGAAATGCTCGTTCTCCGCATCATCGAAGACGCCATGATCAAGCGCGGTTTCACCGGAGAACTCAGCATGACCCTGGAAAACAATCATCTCATCAATCGCTTCCTCCACGCGATCGGTGCCGAGAAATACAAAACCTATCGAATCTATCGGCGGCCATTAGCCACCCTGTAGCCGTCGCCCTGTGGGCGACGCGACGTTGAGCTCCCGGAGCTGATTGCCGCCCCACGCTTCGCACAGCGCTGCGGCTACAACCGAAGCGAGGTCTGTAACAAGACCGTCACAGCGTGTGATTTGACATTCCGGGGCGAAGCCACTGAATGTAGCGGCCTCCATCAACTCAACTTCAATCACATCATGAAACTGCAACACTTTATTGCGGTTCTCCTCGGGATGGTGATTCCACCTTTCAGCTGGGCACAAGGCCCTACGCCTTCGCCCGTCGTGGAGGTTTATTCTCACACGAAGGGCACCCCCGGCGTGGACCTAAAATGGGGCGTTTACGAACCAGCCACCCCCGGCCCCTGGCCGGCCGTGATCGTAATTCACGCTGGAGCTTTTAAATCGGGTTCTCGCAACGACGACGAGGTTGTCCTCTGCGCTCATGATTTGGCGGAGGCGGGGTTCATTGCCTTCGCTATCAGCCATCGCCTCGCACCTCCCGGACAGATCGAGGGGCAAAAGGCGAGTCTGGATTATGGACGGTATCCCGAACAATACGAGGACGTGGCGGCAGCGGCCCACGCCGCAAGAACTGATTCGCGCTGCAATGGATGGGTCGGCGCGGTAGGCGGGTCATCCGGCGGCAGCCACGCCGCCTATGTCGCTGCCACCGGCATTCCTGGAGACACTAGGTTTGACGCAGCGGTCTGCCTTTCGGCCAATTATGATTTTCCTGATTTCACCGGCGACGTGACCGGTGAGGTCAGGCACGGAGTTTCTAACTATGTCGGGACTTTCAACCCTCGGAGGCTTCTCAAGGCTTCGCCGATCTTGGTCGTGGATGCGACTATTCCGCCGCTTTTTCTTATGAACAGCACGGATGAATTTATGCCCCTGCCGCAACTGCAAGACATGACGGATCGCCTTACAAGTCTGGGTGTGATTAACTTTCAAACTAGGACACTCGACGGCACACTCCATGCCTTCGATTACTGGTCACAGATAAAGGACGACGCAATCGCGTTTCTAAATGCAAATCAGTGATGAGTGACAGGCCGCCGCGGCGGATAACTTGTGAGTGACGAGCGGAGAAGTTGGGAGCAGGGAGATGAGAAGGGATCCGCCTGAGCGGACTCTCCCTCGCTTCGCACAGCGAAACGGCTACAGTGGTCGCGGCATTTAGGCCGGTCCCACGTTACGATGGGAAATCGCGAATGCGGTGCGCTCCTCCGCCTCGCATTCTGGAAACGCGACTGCCAATCATTCCAGCTACTTCCTGAAGGCCGAAGCGCACCGGATGACTCACTGCCAGCGATGCTTCCGCGGTGCAATAAACTCCGCAGCCGGCCTGACAGCTTTTCTTTCTATTGTAACTAAGCAGATCCTCTCGCGTAATATCGAGGATGTCTTTTTCAGTCCGCACCTGGCTGCAAGGCCAGAATTTGCCGCGCGACGAAACAAAGAAGTATTTGTAACCCGCGATGCAGGTCCAATCGGAAGATTCCTGGCGCAGCATTTTCTTTTCGTAAGCGAAAAGATTCCAGCTCGTGTGAATCTTCTCCCCGCTCCGCTTCAGCTCCTCCTGCTTTTCAAGGAAACGAAGAAGCGGCTCGTTGCCGTTCGGATCACGTAGCGCACGATCATGGATGAGATCGTCGTGAATGACTCGGGCATGAACAGGAATACCGAGATCAAGACAGGTATCGATCACCTGTCCCATTTCATCGAGCGTCTCTTTGAAGAGCACCCCGCTAACCTGCAGCCTGATTTTTGAATTCTTGAACCAACCGAGCTTGTGTAGAACTGACTTCATCGCTTTGCGCGTGCTCGCAATTGGCGTCATCCGATCCACAGAAATCTGCAACTTATCGAGCCCCGCTCGTTCCAGATCGGCGAGCAGTTCGGGCGTGAGAAGAAAACCGTTGGTGGACATGCTGACCTGTCCAAAGCCAATTGATTTCGCATAACGAACCAGCTCGGCAATGTCGGGATGCTTGAGCGGCTCACCTCCCTGGAACCCGATCCGCACAACGCCAAGAGCACGAATATGATCCATCCACTTGCGCAAATCAGCCACGGAAGGATGCGGAATGGAGTTGTCGTACTCGTTGCAGTAATGGCAATCGAGGTTGCACTGCTCCGTCACGTAAAGATGCGCGACCCATGGCTTGCTATCGAAAACCCGCAAGGCCTGCTGAAAATTGCTCATCGTCGTTTTCTTATCTTTGCCCACTGAGGCGCCGTCAAGCCGTCAAGCTTCAACCGTGAGTTCTGGCGACAATACTCGTTCCCGGTGCGCCCGCACCGCAAAGAGTGCAATCGGCAGCTGGACGAGAGCGGTGACAACTGCCCAAATGGCCATGACCTCATAAGCTTCGACCGGCTTTCCGAGCACGAGGCCAAGAGCGAAAATCCATATGTAAACGTTGCGTCGGCCACCGATGAGCCGGACAAGGCGATTGAAGTCGCCGAGATCTTCGAGCGTTCGACCGCACGAGCGGATCACTCCTAACTTAACCAACGCGGCAAGCCCTTCGCCACCCATCAACAACAAAAGATAAACCAGAGCACCGCTGAGACGGCCGGAGGTTTGCAAATAATAGGCAATCGCAATCCACCACGAATGTTCGAAGAAGGCATCGAATGTATGTTCGAGTTTTCCGATCTTTGAAGTTTGGATTTTGACCCGCGCTTGCTTTCCATCGAGGCCATCGAGAATGCCGACGGCTAGCGCGAGAATCGCCCCCCAACCCAGATGCCCCGAGGCAAAACAGAATGTTGCTGCCCACGCGACGATGTTCGTGATGAGAGTCAGTTGATTCGGTGTGATCGACGTTCGGCAGAGATGGGAAATGAGGAAATTCTCGATCGGCCCGTGGACTATCGCCGGAAAATCGAGACATCCTTTTTGAGCGGCTTGGATGAGCAATTTTTCCGCATGTTTTTGCTGCTCCGGAACCGGCGCGGGAAACCACAATGGCCGCAGCTGCCGGCGCATTGCGACATGGTGCCAATCCCGACCAGCGATATCGACCGCGTCTATTTCCCCTGCGTTGATTCCCTCCTCCAGAGCGCGATCGAATGGGTCACGACAGGATTGCAACCAGTCACGAGAAAGAAGCGCCGCGCCACAAATCCGGCCGCGCTTGGAAGAGCAAGCGGTGGAGACAAGCATTTCCAGACTCGACGGTGGCGCTGAATCAACCAGCGTAGCCGCCGTGTTCTGATCATCGAGCAGTTGGAGCAGGCGGGAATCGAACAAGCAGTCCCCACGGCTAACAACGAACTGCCTGGCGTCGTTAGGCAACGTATCTCGCGCTTGCGATAGGATCGCCGGACCGATGGTGCGAGCGCGCAGGTCCACCTCAACCGTGGCGCGATGCCGCGACCGTCCCGCAAGGTGCGATCCGATAACATCCGGCGTGGCGGAAAGGACAACGACTTTGGTCACCCCAAGGCGTTGCAGCGTGCGCAGATTACGTTCGAGGAGAGAGATGCCGCACACCTCAACCAGCGCGCCGGGGCAGTCGGCGAGGATGATAAATTCGTGGCGCACTGGGGTTTCCTGAACGATCACAAGCCTCTTGGCAAGTCCGCCCTTTTCTTGTCCGGCCTGGGAGTTCGTGGTAGACGGGTGGTTCTCCCGCGGAAAGCACATGTCGCCGAATCTTTTTTTCCGTCTCCGCTACAGTCCATTTCTCGCCCAGATGGTCGTGATCCGGCGTTGTAATCTGTCGTGCGGATATTGCTCGGAGTTCGACAAGACCAGTGATCCAGTGCCTTTCGAGGTGCTGGCAAAACAGCTCGAAAAACTTCGGGAGCTCGGAACCTTCGGTATTTCGCTGACCGGCGGCGAGCCTACCCTGCACCCTGACCTTCCGCGATTGATTCGGAAATGCCGTGAACTCCGTTTTCTGCGCACGGGAATGATCACGAACGGATTTTTCCTCAAGCCGGAGTTGATCGAAAAGTTGAACGCCGCCGGGCTCCAGGACATGCAGATCTCAATCGACGCCGTTCGACGCAATGAGACCACGGAAAAGGTGCTTGATAATCTGAAAAAGCGCCTGCTGGCCCTGCGCGACCACGCGCGTTTTCGAGTAACGGTGAGTGGCGTGATTGGCGCCGCTCCGCCTAACGAGGCGGAGGAAGTGGTGGCCTATGCCCGCGAGCTCGGATTTATTCCGCGCGTTCTCCTTGTCCATGACAACACTGGCCAGCTCAAACTACAGCGCGACGAAGTGAAAGCGTTTGAGCGCATCGTCCAAACGCTGCCAAAAAACTGGACGGATTTTTCAAGTTATCGCAAACGCCTTGTGCGCGACGGCTCCGCGCCGTTCAAATGTCGAGCGGGCAGCCGTTATCTCTACATCGACGAATTCGGAAACGTAAACTGGTGCTCGCAGACTCGCACCGTCTGGTCAAAGCCCCTGGCTAACTACACGCGTGAAGATCTGCGCGAACAGTTTTCCACTTACAAGTCTTGTAACGAGACCTGCACCTTAGGCTGCGCGCGCTCCGCCAGTCACATCGACAACTGGCGTCCACAACAGCAGCGTTTCGAAACTACAAATCCTTCGCCCATTGTCGCAGCGGCGGATCGGTGAATTCCAGCCGTTCTCCGAAAATTGGGACGCTCGCGATGAGCAAAGAGCGCTAACCCTCACCCGGTCCGTAAGACAAGCCACTGCTTCCGCCACGATCCGACGAGAAAGCTGAACACTATCAGGGTCAGCACGACCGCCAGCACGCGGGCGCCATGAGTCATCCGCAAGCTCAACTGCGGTTGTGAGATTGTGGTATCAATCGCAATCGGCCAGTCGTTCAACTTCTCCGCCACGAGCTGGATTTGCCGATGCGATCCGTTGATGCGTTCGCGATCGGCCAGTTGATTGAAAAACTTCTGCACGATCAGACCGTTTTCCGGACTGGTGTCGTAATAAGGCCCTGTCCGCTTGGCATTAGGCACGAAATAACCAAACTGCGTATTCAAAATCGCGTAATAGCAGACCAGCACCGCCAATGGGATGGCGGACCACCCCGCATATCGAGCAGCGCGTTCTCCATTGCTAGACTGAGCCCATATTATCCCCCAGCCCGAACTCAATAGAGTGGCGAACAGAAGCAAAAAGCAGAGTGACTGGATATAGATGTAACGCGGCGAATAACGAATGAAACCGATCGGGTCGCCATGAACATCCTCGTAGCGAAGAAAACAAGAGAGAAATGTTAGGGCGACGATCAGGTAGACGAGGCCCAACAAGAGGCTGCGAATTTGTGGATTTCGGTAGGCAACCCACCCCGAGGCGGCAATGCAGAACGAGATCCAGATGATTGGGAGAGTTGACCCGGCGCGGTACGTTGATTGGAAGGTTAACGATCCGAAAGCGGTTCGGAACGCAGTGGCTGTTATGATCTGAATTGTCCAGCCGGTGGCGTCGGCCAATTTCGAGATCACACTTACATCGATCGGAACACCAGTCTCGTGATCCCATAGACCGCGCGTCGTCAGAATACCTGCGACGCCAAAGACCTGATGAACAATTAGGTTGAAAAAAATAACGCGATAAAACGTAGGGCTAGCTCGTTCCGCGAACGCTCTCCACAAAACGAGTGGGGCGATAATAATGGTGAGTGGATGCGCCCAAATGAGGACGTTCAGAGTAAGGCCATGCAGTAACCTAAATAGCGGCCGATCCGATGGCCGCCAAACCGTCAAGACGATGAGGATAATTAGCAGGTTCCAAAGCGAATAATCCGAGATAGTGACCAGCAGACAGTCGGCGATAGGCGCCAAGGCAAGAATAAGACAGATCAAGGCGCGGTTGAGATCGGAGGGAATCCAACGCCGAAAATAGCGTCCGAAAAAAAGGGAATAGGTGACACTGCTGATTAGCACGGCGGAGCCAGCGAGTGCATATGGGATGGCGCGCGTTGGCACGCGGACGGCGAGGTAACCAATCAGGTTGCCGATCAGAGGAAGGTAACCCGATTTGAACCGTAGAATTTCGCGCGCGTCGCGATGTTGGTAAAAATAAGCGAAAACTTTGGCTCCTTCATCGAACGGCAAAGAAGGAACAAAAACCATCGATGGGGCCCGGAGAATGATGATTCCGAGCACCGCCGGGAAAAGAAAAATCCAGGCAAGCCAATACGTTCGGTCTCGCGTCGTTCGCGGCGCAGTTTGAGGGGTCAACAACGCGCTCATCGAGTATCAAATCATGTCGCTCTCGCGCTCCACCTTTGCCTTAATACCTCCTCAGCTCGCGCTCGCATCTCGAACGTGTCGACATCCTGCCACCAGGCCTCGCCGATATCGATCGCGCGCACCTTCCTCTCTTCCGCCATGAGTCGAACCCCGTCCGCCAAACTGCAATCGCCGTCGCGGTGAGCTCGTCGCAAATATTCAAAGATCTCGTTAGGGCAAAGGAAAATGCCGGTATCGATCGCGTCGTAGATCGCAAGATTTTTACCGATTGCCGCTACTCGATCACCATCGGTTTGCACTTTCATGGCGTCATCCAGATCGAAGATTGCGGCGAGCTTCCGATCGACAGCGAGGTTAAGCTCGCTCGTATTCCCCTGCTCGATCACGCAGTTTAGGATGGAAGCATCAAACAGGTGATCGCCCATCGTCAGGAAAAACGGTTCCTTTACCTTCCCCTCCGCACAAAGGACGGAAATGCCGTTCTGCTTTTGCCAGGAAGGATTCGCGATTGCTTCCAGGCGCATCGCCGGCGGGATCAGAGGACGTAGCGCGGTCACGAGTTTGTCTCCATCGGCGCCGACCACCACATGTAGATTTTGAATTCCGACTTTCTCGAGTCCTTCAACGATGTGGCAAATGAGCGGGCGCCCGGAAATCGGAATGAGCGGTTTCGGCAAAGTCTCACCCGAAGCGCGCAGGCGCGAGCCCGTCCCGGCCATGAGCACGACTGCGTCCGTTATTTCGCGCATCGATCAAATCCCATAATATCTTCGCAAACCCCAGAGCCTGGTCCGCTGCGGCAGAAACCGAAAAATTAGCGGAGCGACTCCCGCCTGGAAAAAGCCGCCGACGGTAGTTCGCGGGGGCGGATTCGATTGTTCGATCAATTTAAGCACGTGACGCGCGACGAGATCCGGTGAAGGCGCGGCTTTCATGTTCTGGTTCGTTGTCTGCCAGGTTTTGTCTACGCGCGGATCAGTCGATTGCCCTTTCACCACCGCATCGTTAAAGCTCGTGTTGATGTCGGCCGGTTGCAGATCGATTAATCTCACCTTGTCGTTAGGCAACTCGAGCTGCACCGACATGGTGTAGACCGCGAGAGCCGCTTTAGCCGCATTGTAGGCAGCCATGAAAGGCACCGGCAGGCGTGAAGCAAGTGAAGTGACGTTGATGACGAGACCGCGTTCCTGTTCGCGCATCGCCTCCAGAGCCAGATGCATCAACTCAATCTGACCAAGAACCAAAACCTGAAAGTGCCGAGCCAACTCTTCGCGCGACAGGCGCTCCGCCGGACCGAAGTAGCCGCTGCCAGCGTTATTGATCACGACATCGAACTGCTCCGCTTCGTGCAACGCCGTTCGAAAAATTTCGCTCAGCGAGGCGCGATCCGACAGATCGAGCGCAACCCGGCGCAGCCCGCGGAGTTTTGGAATCCGGTCGACCTTGCGCGCCGTTCCCCAGACTTCATGACCGTTCGCGCTGAGAGCGTGGGCGATCGCCAGGCCAATTCCCGAACTTGCACCGGTGAGAAAAATTCGCTTCATCGAATTGTTTTTTCCCTCTCCCGAAAACGCCACCACTGCAGTCCGAAGACAATCAGGAAAACGGCCGCCGACAAAACTTCGCTCACGATTCCATGGAGCAGAAGACGGCAGCCAACTGCAGGCAGAACCGCGACGGCGGCGGCCACGAAAGGCGGCGCGATGTTGCTCCACGGTCGTTCCCAGCCGAAAACAAGATGCAGCGTGCGATGCCGTAAAATACCAAGCAGCACGTAGGGCAGAAGAATTCCAAAAGCCGCTCCGATCACGCCAAACGACTTGATGAGAAAGAAATTTGCGATCACCGCCACGACTGCCGTAATCGCGGAGTTCAGAAGATTAAGACCCGGCCGTTGCACCATGATCACCGTCTCCGCGAGTCCGACAAAGCAGTTTGTGCCGCAGGCCAAAGCGACGATGTCGAGCCAGATGGCGCCCTGGCGAAACGCCGGCCCATAAATGCTGAGCAGGAGCGGACCGGCCAGTGCCATAACCGCGAGCAACGGCAGAAGAATCCAGAGCATCCACTGCGCGACGCGCGAGAATGTCGCGGCCGCGTGTTCCTGTTCGCCCTGCGCCGTCATGCCCGCCACCAACGGCGCGAAGATTGGATTGAAAGCCTGATTCACCTTGCGCAAGCCGCTCCCGACTTCGACGACCGCGCCATAAATGCCTACCGTTGGCAGCGTCACGCCGGGCGCGTGCCCGATGAAACACCCCAGCATGATGACATCCACCCTAACGATCAAAGCATTGAGCAAATCGTAACCGCTGATCGACGCCGAATAGCTGAGTAAACGCCGCGCCTCGGCACGGTAGGAAATCACGCCGCGAGCTGACGGCGCCGACCTAAAGAGCGAAGAGGCAAGGGTGAGCGCGACAAGACCCGATGCGGCGGTTCCGATGATAGCCGCGATAGCGGAGCCAAACGTTTTCCAGCCCAGCGCGACGACCACGAGGAACGCCAGCGTGGTTACGATCGGTTCTGCCATGCCGCGCGAAAAAATGTCGTGCTTCATCACCTTCATTCCGCGCGAGATCGCAGTACAGACGCGATACAAGTTTACCCCGGGCATCGCGCAGAGCAGGACAGAAAGGACGCTCGTCATCGTCGGATCAAGACCGAGTCGGCGGCCGGCAAACTGAACGACTAGAATCGCGAGCGCCGCGACAATCGTGCTTTGCCCAACGGCGAGCAGTACCGCGAGATGGAAGAGCGCCCGGCTGCGAGTGCGTTCTCCCCTCGCCTCAGAGCGCGCAATGAAGGCAATGATGCTGTTGTCGAGACCGAACATGCCGATCTTGCTCAGCACATCGGTCGTGGCCCACGCGACCAGAAAGGTTCCGAGAGCCGCTGCGCCTAACAATCGCGCGATGAGAAAAGTGAAGACCCCGCGGAAGTTCGACGCGAGCAGCGCGATGGTGTTGAAGAACATCCCCCGCTTCAACTCGGAACCGGTGCGATCGTGACTCACACGCAAATCTTGCGGCGGCAATTCCGTGGTGGATGTGACTGCGTTCACTAGACGATGGCTACGCGGCCGCGCGGATGGGTCGAAACAATTCGTCCGTCCTGCATCTCGTGAATCCAGTCGCAAACCTGCGCAATCGCCGGATTGTGCGTGACCAGGAGCAGAGCTTTTCCGCCCCGGACGACAACGTCCTGCAACAGTTCAAACGCCCTCGTCGAATTCTTGGTGTCGAGATTGCCTGTCGGTTCATCGGCCAGGATGACTCGCGGATCGTTCGCCAACGCTCGCGCAATCGCGACGCGTTGTTGTTCACCGCCGGAAAGATGACGGCTCGGTCGGTTGGCTTTGTTGCCAAGGCCGACCGCGTCGAGCAGTTCGACGGCGCGTTCCCGCATTTCGCTTTCCGTTAGGCGCGCCAGCCGCCGCATTGGGATCATGACATTTTCCTGTGCCGTAAAATCCTCCATCAAAAAATGAAATTGAAAAATGAACCCGAGAAATTCGTTCCGCTTCTGGGAAAGCGCGTCATCCGGCAGATTCGAGACGACATCGGACCCGATCGTGACTTGCCCGCGATCCGGATGATCGAGTAATCCGAGAATATAAAGGAGCGTGCTCTTGCCGCACCCAGAAGGGCCGACCACAGCGTGAACCGTTCCCGCCTCGAGAGTGAGAGAAATGCCACGAAGCGCGTGAACGCGTTCCTCATCCTGACCGAGGTAACGCTCGATGCCGTCGCAACGGAGACAAACCTCGTTCGTCATATGCTCGAACCGCGCAGAGTTGAAACCGGTTGGAGTTGAGCGGCGCGATGGGCCGGGACCCAGCTCGCGATCGCGACCGCGATCGCGGCAATGACGATGGCCCACACATAATGATGCCAGTTCGATGCCACCGGAAAATAGTCGGCGTAAAGAATGCCGCGCACTCGCAGTGGAATGTGCGAAACCCCGATCACCGAAACCCAACCGATGAAACATCCGAGCAGCGAACCGAGCGCTGCAATGAGCGCACCTTGCCAGAGAAAAATTGCGTTGATATCGCGGCGTCGATAGCCCATCGAACGCAAGATCGCGATTTCCTTCACCTTCCCGAGTACCGTCATAGTGAGGACATTGAAAATACCGAATCCCGCCAGCAGAATAATCAGCGAAACGGTAATCCCGGTTGAGACGCGCAGGGTCAGAAGGAGCTGCAGATTCGACTCCTCGCGTTCCTGCCAACTGCGCGCTTCGTGTTGAAAGAGCTGCTCGAAATGATCAGCTAATTCGGGCGCGGTATCCGGGTCGCGCAACTTGTAGAGAATCATTGTCGCCGGGTAAGGCTTGTGCAAAAGGCGCTGGGCGATTTTCGACTGACAATAGATGCGCGTTGAATCGACCGACCCGACTCCGCCGCGCGCGATCGCGGCGACGGTGAAGCGCCAATACTCGCCGTTAGGCGAAAGCAATTGCACCAGGTCGCCCACTTTCACCCCGAGCGCTTCGGCCAACCGCGAACCGACAATCAGCGAACTGGGATTGTTGCGAAAGTCATCAAACTTTCCGTCGATGATCTGCCGGCCGATATCGGTCGTGCGCAAATGAAGCGCCGGATCGATCCCGAAGAGATCCACTGTGGCCGTCTCAAATTCCGCGCGAGCGGTCAGCGTTCCGCGCAAAACCGGCGCACACGCCACCACGTTCGGAAAACGCCGGCTAATGCGCATGATCTCGGCGGCGTTGGTGATCCCTTCGAAGTAACGACGGCGCGCCGCGGCCACATTGGCGTTCTTCGGCGCGACGTAAAGGTTTCCGTAGCGCGGACTGAATTGTCCCCGGAGCATGATCGCGCCACTGCTCCCCAGGGTCGCGTCGATAAAGTTTTTCGTGAACCCCTGGGTCTGCGCCTGGGTGCAAATGAAAATCGCAACGCCGAACACCACTCCGCAAAGGCTGAGAATGAACGCGCGTTTCCGGTGAAAGAGGAAACGCAACGCGATGTAGAACGTTGGTGTCACTCGGGCTTTTCCTGCCGCACACTGTTGATCATTCGCTGCCTGACCAACTGACCGGAGCGCAGCTTGTCCTGGTCCGATACGACCACATGGTCGCCTTCCTTTAGTCCTTCGAGAACCTCGGAAAACTCGAGAGTGCGATATCCAATCTTCACCGTGCGCTTTTCCACGATCCCGTGTTTGACCTGCCAGACCTGATCGACCAGCAGAGCGCGCGTCGGGATGAGGACCTTGTCCGGGTGCCGGCCGGTGATGATGTTCATTTCCCCTGTCATCCCGGCGAGCAAATTCTCGGGTGGATTTTCGAAGTCGAGAAGCACTGTGTAACGCTGCGTTTCGGGATCGGCCGCCGGAACAATCGAGGTCACGGTGGCGTTGAACTGCCGGGTCCGATAAGCGTACATCTGCAGGACACCTTTCATGCCGACCTTCACCTCGCCGATGTCTTCTTCGTTCACTTCGCCACGGACATAATTTTTCCGTGACGAGACTGTCAGCAGCTCATTGCCATCGGTCACGAACTCGCCATCAATCGCCTTGATGTCAGAGAGAATGCCGTCCATCGGCGCGCGAATCTCGAGGCGGCTGCTGAAGGTTTCCGCCTTTTTCACCGCCTCGCGCAGGGAATCGAGGTTGCGTTGCCGCTCGATCTTTTCTGTTTCGAGCAATGCGCGCAAACGTTTCGCTTCGCTTTTCGCCTTCTCGTAATCGACTGCTGGGATATTGCTCAGAGAGCTCAGTTTTTCCAATCGCTGGACATTGCCCTCCGCCACCTTGAGCGGTTCCGAGGATGGCAACTCCAGCCGGGCCTGTTCTTCCGCTGCCTGCAGATCCGACTGAGCCTGCTTGAGCTGACGGGCGGTCGTTTCATCCTCGATGCTCGCCAGCACCTCATTCTTGGCAACTTCTCGTCCAACCGCGCCGCGTCCGTTCGATACCGCCTCGGCGAGTCGGATGAACCCGTTGTTTTGCGCTCGCACGCGGACGACGAAGACCGGCTCGATCCGCACCGTCCCGTAAACCGCCGAAATGGCCGTGCCCCGAACGACCTTCTCTACCTGAGCCACGGACAGATTAAGAAAATAGATTGCGCCGAGAATGACGACCGCGAGTGGCACGGCCGTCCAAAGAGTCCGCTTCGAAATCTGCATCTTCAATCGCTCGAACTAATGTAGCTTTGCGGCGATGTCGCTGGAAAACTGAAAATGATGTGCGCCGGTCGCTGCCATTCGACCGGCGCCCCACCTGAATCTTATTTCACTCGGTACTTTTACCGCAGCAAGCTCACTGGTTCATTTTTGCGGCGGCTTTCATGATCTCAGCCTGCATCACTGGCATTACGTCCGCCATGTAGGTCCCAAACTTTTGCATCGCCGACTTCCCGACAGGCGAGCCGTAAAAATCCGCCAGCGCTTTCAACTCATCGGTGGTGAAATTTTTTACCATCGCATCCGTCATTGCTTTGGTTAACGCGGCTACATCCACCTCCGTGGTCATTAGTTTCTTGAATTTGTCACGTTGATCCGCAGGGATGTTCGCAGCCATTTTGTCAGTCATGTCCGCCAAGAGCGTCTTCGGTGGGCTAACCTGCAAATAACGTTCGGCTTCTTTACGCCGCGTTTCAGGGGAGTCCGGCGCGCCAAAAACCGGAGACCAGGCGCAAACGATCAGAGCAAGTGTTACCAAGGCTTTTTGTTTCATAGTGCGCGGTTGATAACGCTGTGCGAACCGCAATGCCAGCCTTTTCAACACGCCTACTTTCGATCGTGACAACCTTGACCCGCCGTTGGTCCGTCCGCGGCTAGCGTCTTATGCGATAAATACATCACGGACTTCCTTACCGGCAGCGGCGCCCGGAGTTTTTACTTGCCAAAAGCAGAAAGAGTCCGGTAAAACTGGCCGGTGAACCCAACTCTCTTCCTCCCCGACATGCAACGGCGCGCCTTCGCCACCCCTCCTATATTGCTCGCCATACTTTTTCTCTTCTCTACGCCGCTAGTTACCTACGCGGGCAGCGCGACTTGGAATCCCAACCCGGCCAGTGGCAACTGGACCACGGCGGCGAACTGGACACCAAACACCATTCCTAATGGCCCAGATGACATCGCCTCATTTGGAGCTTCCAGTGAGACCAATCTTACCGTCACGGACGCTAACCCTATCGAAGTTAGCGAGATCGTCTTCAATTCGGGAGCAGACCCTTTCACCATCACTGCCGACGAAGCATCGCTGATTATCAGCGGCGCCGGTATCATCAACAACTCAGGGGTTACCCAGAATTTTGTCGCTCCTTCGGCCGGGCCACAGGGTGCGTTCGATTTGGTCTTTGAGAATGGTGCGACGGCAGGCGAATCCACCGTTTTCACAAACAATGGTTCTTCTACGACCGCGCAGCAGAGCCTGACAATCTTCACCGGGAGTTCAAACGCGGGGAGTGCCAAGTTCTACAACCTCGTAAAGACCGGACCACCCGGTGGTGGCGGCGGAGTGGTGGCATTCTTCGATTCTTCAAGTGCGGCAAACGGCTCCTTCACCACCCAGGGAAACAGAAACCCCGGACCAGGGGCTGCGGTCGTATTCCACGACACATCAACTGCGGGTGCAGGCATTTTTCTTCACACCGGCGGTAAGGTAAGCCAAGCCTTAGGCGGGCAAACGCAATTCGTTGACTCTTCCAGCGCTGGCAACGCTGTCCTCACGATGAATGGCGCGGTGGTGAGCGGCGCAGCCGGGGGCTCCGTGATTTTCTATACGACGTCGACCGCAGCGAATGCCACTTTGATTGCCAAAGGTGGTGTCAATGGAGGGCTTGGCGGTGAAATTCGTTTCACCGATGGCTCCTCAGGCGGTTCCTCTCGAGTTGAGCTATTCGGTAATGGGACTTTGAACGTTGACACGTGGGACGCGCCACGCGTGGAAATTGGATCCCTTGAAGGTGACGGAGACGTGACCTTTATGAGGGGTAAAAGTCTGACCGTGGGAAACAACAACCTGGATACGACCTTTGGCGGAGTTATCTCCGGAGAGGGGGCGCTGACAAAGATCGGAAGCGGCAAATTGACTCTGGCTGGTGCCAACACCTACACGGAAGGCACCACAGTGAAACGCGGTGAGCTTAGGGTCACTAATGCAAGTGGCTCCGGCACGGGCACCGGCACAGTGCAGGTCATTGGCAGTACTTTGAGCGGTAGTGGCACTATCAGTGGTACGGTGACGGTCGGAACCGACAACGGCCGCCCAGCGATGTTGGTTCCCGGCAAATCGGGAGCTCCGGGCACACTCACCATTCAAAGCGGTCTGATATTGTACTCAAGCGCCGTATATTTGTGCAGGTTGAACAGTAACAGCGCTACCGCCGGTAGCGTGGTTTGCCGCGGTGTTGTCATCTATAACGGGGCTATCTTTTCCGGGACTGACCTGACTAGCGGTACACTCGCGCCAGGCACCGTTTTCACGGTCATTAACAACACTGCTACCGACGCGATTGTTGCTACCTTTAGCAACCTCGCTGATGGCTCGAACATTACGATCGGCAACAACACTTTCCAAGCCAACTACGAAGGCGGCGATGGAAATGATCTCACGCTGACGGTTGTGCAGTGATGCACCCCGACGAAAAGCATGTCACGAGAAACAGCCTGAACATCTTTGTAGCTCTTATCTTATCCACAATTCCGCAGTTGGCTGACGCGGGCAGCGGGGCATGGAATCTCAGTCCGCTGACCGCCGTCCCTTAACCTTATGACCCCATCGCCTACCCTACGCAACTAACATGAAACCACTATTCTGCCGTGCTTTGAATGCTCCAAAAATAAAGCCCAGCCTCATGTCTCCAGCGAGTCTGCACTCTCTCTTGCTTGGTGGAACGCTGCTTTTGGCCCTGACTTGTTCGGCCGCCCCGTTTCAATGGGAAACTACGGGCAGTCTCAATCTACGCCGGGCCGGTCACGCGGCGGCTTTATTGTCCAACGGCCAGGTTCTTGTCGCCGGGGGTGAGAATGAAGGGGGTCTTAACAGTGCGGAGCTATACGATCCGGTCACTGGTCTTTGGCAGCGCACCGCTGACATGCATCATGCCCACGCTTACACCGCCGCGACGGTATTGCTGGATGGCAGAGTCCTCGTCGTCGCCGGAGCGGAGGCCGGTCTTCTTCCGAGCCGAAGCACCGAACTCTACGATCCGGCGAGCGGCACTTGGAGCCTCGCTGGCCAGTTGGCATTCGCGCGGCAACATCACACCGTGACCCGCCTGAGCGACGGCAAAGTCCTTGCCGTGGGTGGTGCGGGATTGAACAACTACGCGGCCCTCGCCAGCGTGGAGCTTTACGATCCCTCCTTAGGTAGCTGGACTACGACCGGCAGCCTGCACGTTGCGCGCGTGGGTCATACAGCCACCTTGCTACCGAGCGGCAAGGTCCTTGTCATCGGCGGCAGTGACGACTATTTCGCACTTCATCCATTGAGGAGCGCCGAACTCTACGACCCCGTAACTGGGATCTGGACACTCACTGCGGGTCCTATTCGCGGCCAGGCCTTCCATACCGCGACCGTGCTCCAGGACGGCCGAGTATTAACCGCCGGCGGTCTGGGCCAGAATAAGAGTCGCAGGATCAGTCAGCTCTACGATCCATTAACCGAGACGTGGGCAGTGGCTAGCAACCTTTTCGAGGCGCGCGGTGTTCATGCGGCGGCCCTGCTTCCGGATGGGCAAGTGCTTGTCGCAGGGGGTTTGCGCGATGGAATCTACCTCAGGAGTGCCGAAGTCTACGATCCGTCAACGGGCCGTTGGAGCCGAACCGACCCTATGTCGCAAGCACGCGCCCAGGCGACCGCGACTCTGCTGCCTGACGGGCGGGTGCTTGTGGCTGCTGGCTACGATGGTGACCTCGGCACCAACACCGCGGAACTTTTTGAATCGGCAGCCGGAAGGTAGCAGATATTCAAAATCTCCTCTTCGATGGGTTAACTGCGCCTGCCCGGACTTAAGAGCATCTACTACATCCATGCGTAGTTTGTAAGGCTCTTGGAACCTCTTTTCAATTTGGTTCGTCTACCAACTTACTGAGTCCTAGTCGCTCACGGCAGGCTTTTCTCGCACGACAAATCCGTGATACTAATCACAAGTCACTGATCACTATTTAACTTGCCGCCTCAAGGCGCCCCGCGGGTAATCTTACTGACCGTGCCATTGAGGGTGTTTGCCACCCAAATGCTATTGCCATCGTAGATAATACCGGATGGTTCTCGCCCGACAGAAATCGCGCCTTTGAAAGCACCGTCCCTCGCTCGCCGCACGACGACGACGTTGGCCTTTGCGCTGGTAACCCAGATGTTGGCGCCGTCGAACGCAGCGCCCGCTGGCGGATAGCCGACCCCAAAACTTCCCTGCACCTTGCCGTTGCTCGCACTTATGGTCGTGATGTTGCCGTCATAGTAGTTAGCCACCCATAGTTTCGTGCCGTCAAAAGCCAGAGCGTTGGGAAAATTTCCGGTTTGCACTTTGCCAACCAACCCGCCGTCGCTGGCGCGCAACTTGGTCACACCCTCTCCGCCCTCGAGGCCGATCCAAACATTCGCGCCGTCGAAGAGAACATCGAGCGGCCTGTCCCCGGCCGCGAAAACACCGAGGATCGAACCATCGCTCCCGCGAAGTTTCGTCACCGAACCTCTATCGAAGTTTGCCACCCAGATGTTAGCTCCGTCCCAGGCAATCCCTGCGGCAGAAGCGGCAATATCGAAGGTGCCAAGCGTGCTACCATCACTCGCGCGCAGCTTGCTCACAGTCCCGCTGGCAAAATTGGATATCCAAACATTGGCGCCATCAAAGGTAAGGTAGCCTGGCCCTTCACCCACATCGAAAACGCCAACCTTCGCACCGTCGCTGGCGCGGAGTTTCGTGACGGTGTCCATCTCGGTGTTTGTAACCCAGATGTTCTCACCGTCAGATATGAGATGCTGCGGGTCCCTTCCGGCCGAGAAGGTTTCCACGATGATTGAGGCGCTGAGGCTTTGAGCCCATGCCGGCGAGCTAAGACATCCCCAGCCTAGCGAACAGAGGACAGGTAGAATCGCGAGATTCTTTCTGCTGGGAGATGTCATGATTACGTTATTACAGGGTAGCGCATTGGTATGTCAACGCTGGAGTTTCGCGACGCGCCCCACAGAGCGCCCCCTGGGGGCAACTGAACGGGACAGAGCCCACTCCTCCAGTGTGTTACGGCGACGTGCGGGTGATTTTACTTACTGTATCGCTGGCGAAGTTTGTTACCCAAAGGCTTGTGCCATCGAATATGATGTATCCTGGTTGATCGCCAACCGGGACGGTTCCTTTACGTGTCCCGTCCTTTCCCTTGAGGAGCGAAACATTATCGTCAAAGTAGTTTGTGACCCAGATATTACGGCCATCAAAAGCGATACCGCTGGGCAAACCACCCACACGGAACGTCCCAAGAAGCGTGCCATCGCTCGCCCGTAGTTTAGTAACGCTATCGTCTTCAGAGTTTGCGGTCCAGATATTCTCTCCATCGAAAACAAGACTGTCCGGAAACGATCCTACAGGGAAGGTTCCGAGCAAAACCCCATCACTGGCTCTCAACTCGGCAACTTGGGCGGAATTGTGGTCTGTTATCCACAGGTTCGCACCATCGAAAGCAATCCCCCACGGCCCGTCGCCGCACCGAAATGTTCCTTCCAGGGCCCCATCGCTCGCCCGGAGCTTGGCAACTTTGTCGACCGTAAAGCACACTACCCATATGTAGGTGCCATCAAAGACGAGTTCGCCCGGCTCAGGCGGAACCGGAAAACGACCAAGCGATGTGCCGTCGCTAGCTCGCAGTTTGCTGACCGTGTCGTCCAGGGAATTTGTCACCCAAACGTTCGCGCCGTCAAAAGTAGCGTTGGCCGGGACCTGGCCGACGGTGAACGTGCCTAGCTCAGTCCCGTCGCGAGCTCGGAGTTTGGTTACGGAATTGTCCCCGTGGTTGACCACCCAGATATTAGCCCCGTCAAAGCTAAGCCCGCTTGGCTGGTGTTGGACTGGGAAATTTTGCACGACAACTCCTGTAGCGACGGGCGGTGTCGGCTTGGGTTGCGCGAAGGAAACAGAACAAAGGAGAGCAAACGCTAGGATGCAGGAAAGATTCAGTATTTTGGTTTTCATTATCTGGGTCATATGGAAGACAAAATTGCTTTGCTAGTTTTCGTTCATCCCGCGCGCGGGGCTCGGGGGGTCAGGGCCCGCCTTCCGAGGGTTACTTCACCGCGGGAGTGATTTTGCTCACTGTGTTGCTATAGAAGCCGGCCACCAGATGTTGACACCATCGAATAGAACATCCGCGGTGGCTATCCTGGACGTTAACCGTCATCTTGACGAAAAAGCGTCTTTGATCTCACACATTAACGATCACTCAGACTCTGTAACGGTAATCAACTGATTTATCGGGACAGTAAATAGGCTCTGTGTGATTCCGCTCGGCCACTGGATGGTCACGGAATCGACAATTGTGGCCCCGCCAACTCCGAAATGAACCGGAATCTGGTTCTGCGACATATGGTGCTGCCCCGTGTATTCCCTGAATTGGGTTTGGCCGCCAGCCGTAAGCCAAAGTTTGGCGCCAATCCCGCCTCGATTGCTCAGAGTTCCTACCAGTGTGATCTTGAGCCATCCGTTACTGTTCGTCTTGTTCTGAAAGAGTAGATATTGTCCGTAGGAAGAACCTTCCCCGTTACAGACGAAAAGATCGAGAAATCCGTCGTTGTTGAAGTCCACAAAAGTGCCATCACTGCCTCTGCCGCCTGTTGTTTTGGCACCCACTCGTGCGGCTAAAGCAACATCGGTAAAGGTGCCATCGCCATTGTTGCGGAAAAGTCGATTCGGTTGAGTATACCCGGGCACTGAGTTCACGATATACAGGTCGAGGTAACCGTCGTTATCATAATCTCCCCAGTCCACTCCCACAGCGCCCGAGATGTTTATGACTCCGCTCTGGGTCGTCACATCCGTAAAGGTGCCGTCGCCGTTGTTCTGGTAGAGGATACCCTGCGCCGTCTGGTTACCTGCGCCCATTGTAACGTACAGGTCAAGGTCGCCATCGTTATCGTAGTCTCCCCAGGCCCCGCCCTGAGCATCCAGAGAGGGGATGAGGCCGGCGGTGGCGGTTACGTCCGCAAAAGTGCCATCACCGAGATTCCTGTATAACCCGCCATCCATTGCGATAAAGACATCGATCAATCCATCATCGTCAAAATCTGCCCAAGCGGCCGTAAGGTTTTCTATGCCGCTCCTTTGCAGTCCCGCCGCGCCGGCCACATCAGTGAACTGCAAGCCACCGTCATTGCGATAGAGTAGATTGGGGCCACCATTATTCTTCGGATAGCTTGCGACAAACAAATCCAGATCCGAGTCATTATCGTAATCGATGGCGTACACCCCGCGGTTGTGGTAACCAACACCGGTTACACCGGAGGTAGATGCGACGTTCGTGAAGGTGCCATCGCCATTATTGATCCAGAGTTCGTTGTAGTTAATCGGGTCTGTCTTTGATGTTCCCTTCGCGACGTAGAGGTCGAGATCGCCATCACTGTCCATATCCGCCCAGACCGCCCCATGGCAATCGCCCGCCAGTTGCTGGAGGCCAGCGGCAAAGGTGACATCGCTAAACGTGCCGTCACCATTATTGCGCCAGAGCTGACAAATCGAGACATGAGGCTTAAGAAGGTGTCCCACAGTCATTACATCCAGATTGCCGTCGCCATCGTAATCGCCCCAGGCTGCGCCCCAGCTGCAATTCTTTTGTACAATGCCTGACTGCAACGTAACATTTTGGAATGTGACTATATCGGACATGTCGGGGGGTCGATTCGCTCCGGTCGCTTTCAGCCATGAAGAGAACGTTATGGGAGTGTAGTGGGCATTGCCCGAGAATGTAGCGCTTTCTCGAGCGATCTTGTTTGGATAGCTTATGTTCGGTAGCGTGGCGCCGGCGCGAGCCGTGAGGAAAATGCCAAGCAACAATGCCGGTGCAACCGGGGTGAACAGGAGGTTTTTCATGCCCCAGTGGTTAGCTTGTTCGAGGCCCAAAAGTAAAGCAAAAAAAGCGAGGGGACCACGAGGTCATGGTTCGACAACAGGAAGGACCTGGTTGATCGTGATGTGATCCAACTCCTGTGCTGTGCCGCTGGGCCACTGGATGATGAGAGAATCGACGATAGTGGCCCGGCCTAATCCGAAGTGAATCGGGAGATAATTCTGCGCCATGTAATGCTGGCCGGTGTATTCTCTAAATTGCGTTTGCCCTCCCGCGGTCAGGAAAAGCTTGGCGCCGAGACCGCCGCGATTACTCTGCGTTCCACTCAGCGTTACTTTTAGCCATCCGTTGCGAGTTCCGTTGTTCCGGTAGAGGAGATAGGGTCCGAGGGCAGAGCCGCCGCCATTGCAGACAAATAGATCCAGACAGCCATCGTTGTCATAGTCGATAAAGGTCGCATCGCTTCCTTGTCCTCCTTTCTTGGCTCCTACGCCGGCCCTAACAGCCACGTCAGTAAAGGTCCCATTACCGTTGTTCCGGAACAGTCTGTTAGGTTGTGTCGTTCCCGGCTCGGTGTTCACGACGTACAAATCCAGCTTGCCGTCGTTATCATAATCGCCCCAGGTTACGCCAAGGGCACCGGCCACGTTAACCGCACCACTCTGCGTAGTCACATCGCCGAAAGTGCCGTCGCCATTGTTCTGGTAGAGAATACCCTGGACGGGCGGGCCATCCTCCACACCCATGGTGACATAGAGGTCCAGATCGCCATCATTATCGTAGTCACCCCACGCGCCGCTCTGAGCGTTGTCCGAGGAAATAATGCCAGCCGCAGCCGTGACGTCGAGAAATGTACCGTCCCCAAGATTCTTGTATAAGACGCTGGGATGCGCGATCAGCACATCCATCCATCCATCGCCGTCGAAATCTCCCCAGGCTGCCGTTCGATTATCCGCCAGTTCCCTTAAAAGACCCGACTCCGTCCCCTTATCGGTAAACTGGGAACCACTCGCATCATTACGGTAAAGCTGATTACCGTCCCGGCACAGCGCCCCGGTTTGAAACGTGCCTGTGACAAAAATGTCCAACTGCGCGTCGCGATCATAATCAATCGCACCACAACCTCGGTCGTCCTTCTTGAAAATTGCGGTGGCGATGTTTGACCTGAAATCACCGGACTTTAACTGATCGCATGAACCAAGTCCCTCCGCGCCCACAGCGGCGGCAATGTTAGTAAAGGTTCCATCGCCATTGTTCTTCCACAAGTCATTATAATTAACGGTCAGGTCGGTGACCGTTCCTTTGGACACATACAGGTCAACCAAGCCGTCCCCATCGAAATCACCCCACGCACAGCCGTGTGCATCACCATCTTCCTTAATAAGCCCGGCTTGAGTCGTAACGTCGCTGAAAGTACCGTTGCCATTATTGCGCCAGAGCTGACAAATCGAATGAACATGTCCAACTGTGAATGCATCGATATTCCCGTCGCCATCGTAATCCGCCCAGGCCACGCCCCAACTCGCATTCCTTTTAAGGAAACCGGATTGGGCGGTTACATCCCTAAATGTCACTTGAGGCGCGGGAATCGTTTCGGCTTCAGCACCGACCACTAGTACCTGTGCCAGCACGGCCAGGCGGAAGATGCGTTTCATGGTCGTTTTGTTAACTCAATTCTCACCCAGAAGTAAAGGCAAATCGGCCTGGCGCGGAACACGGAGCTCGGCGAACGCACTAATAGGGGTCAATGACCACTCACCACTTCCGCTTACCGATTCGCTTCGGCCGGAAACATCACCTTATCCGGAGCCGCGTTGAGCGCTGCCAGCAACTTTTTGATCAACCGGCTCTTGGTTGAGCCAGACTCGCGCGGTGAGACTAAGTAACGCACGATGGCTTCCAACCAGGTATTTTCACTGACGCGAAAGATAACCCTGGGATGCTCCTTCACTTGGAGCTCATCCACCGGGGTGCGCGCAAGCAGATTCCGAAAGGTTCGGACACGCTCTGACATCGCCTCACCCAGTTCTTCTTCGGCGATGCGGCGCATCGTTTCGGAGACAAATTCCAGGTCGGAGCCGTATGCGACCTGAAACTTTATTTCGTTCCAGATATAAGGAAAGAGCGGCCAGGAATAGTTATAGATGATTGAGTTCAGAACCTTGGAGTTGGGAAACTTGATGATGCGACCGCTGGGATGATCGCCGGTAATGTATTTGCCTCCAAATTCCCACAATGTTGTGTCGATATAACCTACGTCGATGACATCGCCCGTAGCGTCGTCGAGCTGAATGCGATCCCCTACCCTATAGGGCTGCCGCACCAGGATATAAATCCAACCAACAAAACTGGTCATAGGAGTTTGCACGGCCAGGCCGAGAACAACCGAGACAACGCCGACAGAGATCAGCGCGGTATACCAGTTAACGAAGAGGACAGAGACGCCAATGAGTATGACAAGAAGGAAGACAACGAGGCGTTTGATGCGCCTAAGGGTGTAGTGGGTAGAAGCGTCGAGCACGGCGCTGATCGCGTAGATCGAAACGGCGCTGGAAATCGCGAGCAAAACAATGATCATGGCCGCGCCGCGCAGGACGCGATGCACTAAATCTACTTGCTGGGGATTGAGCGGAAGGAAGCGTGTGCCGACAAGAGCATAGAGAACCGCGCAACCCGCCAGGAGCAGGAGATGGGTAACGAACCAAAACTTATCGCCCGCGTCCGCCGTTTTTTTTGGCGACTGACCGGCGGTGCGTTCAAGTTCCTTGCGGACCTCGGGTTGGGCGGCAATTTCAGCTTCGGATTGGGGCATGTCTCATCCTTGATTCGGATTAACTAGCCCAACGGGACCTGTTTGCGACGCGATTCCGCGTCACGGAGTGGCTTAATTCTCCGCGTCCGATCCCGCAACGAAACTCGGATGTGACCCGCCGCGGCGGGCAGGCTTCGCACGTCCCTCCAGCGGGAGCGCGTCTACTGACAGGTAAAGTGTTCGATCAAAGTCCTCTTGGAGCTCGATGTGTCCCCTACCGCCCAGATATCATTCGCCGACACCGCCGCCGCGCCTAACAATATGGTGGACTGCGAACCGCCAGGGCTGGGCACGATGCTCCAGCTCGTCCCGTCCCAATGCATCGTCTCGGGCGTCTCATAACCGGTCCCTGTTCCTATAAAACCCACCGCCCAAACGTCGTTGCTGCTGATCGCGGTAACACTTGTTAAAATATCAAGCCACTCATCCGGTTGCGGACTGCCAACAATGCTCCAAGTCGTCCCATTCCAATGCATTGTTGCATTCTGGTAGGGCGAACCTTCCGCGTTAGGGATAGTAAACGTGCCTACCGCCCAAATGTCGTTCGCCGAAACCGCCGAGACGCTGTAGAGAAAATCTACATTCGTATTGAACTTCGGACTGGGAACGATGCTCCACTTTGTGCCATCCCAGTGCTGGATCATATTATGTTCCTCGCTCGTGGTTGTCTGACCAACCGCCCAGATATCACTGGCACTTAGCGCCGCTATCCCCAGAAGGTTAGCGTCGTAAAAGCGCGGATTGCCCGCTGGGTTGGGCACGATGCTCCAGCTCGTGCCGTTCCAGTGCAAAATCAATGCTTCCCCCGCCACAATCGTCGTGGCGCTTCCAACCGCCCAAACGTCGTTCGGAGCGATTGCGACAACATCTGCCAGGAAGTTATCGGCAGGGTATGGTCCGATCTTCCCTATCGAGGGGCTCGGAACAACCGTCCATTGGCTGCCGTCCCAGTGCTCCGTAAATGTCCGGAGCGGCCCATTTCCGGTTTGGATGCTGCCGACTGCCCAAAGGTCCGTGCTGGAAAACGCTGCGACCCCGCCGAGCGAAGCGAGCGACCCGGGCGGTTGTGGAGCGGGAACAATCGTCCACGTTGTGCCGTTCCAATGTTCAGTTAGCGGGTTGGCGACCCGTGAGCCGCGGGCAGACTGGCCCACGGCCCAAATATCGTTCGCCGACACGACGGTCACGTCACTAAGGACGTTTGTCGGCTGGGATGAGTTAGCGCTACTGACGGTGTTCCAACCGCAGGTCAGCGCGGCTGCCGGCGAGTCCGCTGCGAGCGAAGCCTCGCGGCCTAGAACGATTGAGAATGGAATGACGAGAGCGATAACTATCCGCCACGAATTGATTGAAGATTTGTTTTTCATGAGAGTCACATAGTTAAGCTTTTCAAATAGAAATCGTGAGTGTCCGGGACAATGTTCGCTGGCCCTTCGTAACAGAACTGTTACTAAGTCCGGTTGGGGCTGGGATCGGTGATCCCGGTGGCGGATTCAGGAAACGCGGACGTGACCGGCCGCGGCGGCAAGCTCCGCACGTCCCTCCAGCGCGCTCTTCCTACAACACCGAATCGAATGCGCGCGGGTCGAAGCCCTTTACCTTCTTGTCGCCGATCACGATCAACGGCACGCTGCCGTCTCCACCCTGCCGGCGGTATTCCTCTGCGCCTTCCTTCGATTTCTCTACATCCACTTC
>Ga0207701_10000626_pt1 | contig 36891 bp, 23 predicted proteins | sample KBSSwiSSwithPhiX_FD_184294 | JGI IMG/M metagenome (GOLD analysis project Ga0207701, IMG submission 184294) | Switchgrass rhizosphere bulk soil microbial communities from Kellogg Biological Station, Michigan, USA, with PhiX - S5 (SPAdes) (version 2) | ecosystem: Environmental > Terrestrial >... | reverse complement strand
ATCGATTTGATTACGATCCACAGAATCCCGTTCCTACAATTGGTGGGCGCCTATGTTGCGGACAGGCATTGCCACCCGGTCCTGCGGATCAGCGGCCTAACGAATCCCGCCGCGATGTGTTGGTCTTCTCGACTGCCCCGTTACCCGAAGATGTGGAGGTTACAGGTTTCGTTTCAGTGGACCTGTATGCCGCAACGACTGCTGTCGATACGGACTTCACCGCACTCCTTGCAGATGTCGAACCAAACGGTTATGCGCGCTTCTTAACCGACGGAATTGTTCGCGCTCGTTATCGCGATGGCGTAAGCCGGATATCTGAGGTGGTGCCGGGAAGGATATATAAGTACAGCATCGATTTGTGGGCAACCGGGAATGTCTTTAAGGCCGGGCACCGCGTGCGACTCTATATATCGAGCAGTAATTTCCCGAGGTTTAATCGAAACTTGAACGCGGGGGAACCAATCTTCGGTTCGTCAGCTTCCGTAATTGCACATCAGACTATTTATCATCAGACCCAATACGGCTCAGCATTGATGTTGCCGATTATTCCTCGTGGCGACCCGGTGAAAACGAACTGAGAAATCTAAATTCATAAACTAGAAGGCAGACTCCGAGACTTTGTTCTTGCTTTCGACGGATTCCTAATGTTATAAGCCCTAGTTAGTAAGAGTCCCAAACAAACCGTGGTCAAACCCGAATTTTCTTGAAGCGAACAGTGTTTGTTCAAAACACCAACTAACCCTTGGCTGAGCCCCAGGAAACCAGCGGCGATCAGTGCCGTTGGTGTCCGGTTTCTTTCATGTAAGGAGTCACCATGAGAATCGCACGCCTAATTACAACCACCTTCTTCGTAGCCGCATGCTGCTTTTGTTTTGCGGTGACCGCATACCCACAGGGTACCAATCTTGGCACCATCCGCGGCACGGTTACCGACCCGAATGGAGCGGTGGTTGCCAATGCTTCGGTTCAAGTGACAGACCAGACAACAGGTCTCTCTCGCGATCTGACAACCGACAGCGAAGGCAATTTCGAGGCGGCCGCCCTGAAACCCGGCACCTATAAGGTAACGGTCGCGGCTATAGGATTTAAAACTGCAGTGGTCGACGCCATTGTTAAAGGCGCCGATGTTGTGCGTGCAGATGTGAAAACAGAAGTCGGACAGCAGAGTGAAAATGTTCTCATCACGGGCGGAGAGGCTGGACTTATTCAAAAAGACACTCCTGTTATTTCCGGCACGCTTAACAACCGGCAATTGATTGAGATTCCGCGTGATAGTCGCGAGATTCTGGAATTCTTGTACTTGAATCCGGATATCACGCAGGGACCGGGAGGCGATGGCACGTTCAAATTCATTGGTGCTCAAAGCTATGGGGGGAGTTTTTCACTCGATGGTCAGCGGACAAACGGGGGCATCTTTGGCGAACCTACGTCGAGCCAGCCTTCGCTGGAAACGATTGGTGAGCTGATTGTGCTCTCCAAAAACTTTACTGCAGAATATTCTGGTGTAGCGAACATTCGAATCGAGACGAAGCGCGGCGGCTCCAAATACAACGGGTCATTGTTTTATAACAACAAAAACTCCGCGCTCGCAGCACGCACCACCCAGGACAAGATCGATGAAGCCAATTTCTTGCCGACGCCCGCGGTGCCGACGTATCCAACTCCGTACTTCAACTTGAATGAGGTTGGAGGTTCGTTCGGTGGTCCCATCCCATTGAGCCATAAGACATTCTTTTTGCTGGCGTACGAACGGCGATGGGATTTTGCGCCAGTGCGCGTCAGATCCACCAATATCCCTACCCAGCTTATCCGCGGCGGCGATTTCTCGGTCATCGCTAACAACAACAAACCCACGGTTCCAGCGAGTATAGTTCCGCTGCTGACACCCCAGGAATTAGCGAATAACACGACAGTGATTAACGGCACTCGCCGTTTTATTAGCATCCCGACGCGGTTATTAAACCCGATCGCACTCAACATACTCTCGGCCTACTATCCCCAGGTTAATCCCGCGGCTCCCTTTAGCGCGACTACCGGGCGGCTAGTAGACTTTGCTACGAGCTTTGGTGGTTTGCTCACGAGAGATCTCGGGACACTGCGAGTCGACCATGACTTTTCGGATAAAGACAAGTTGTATGCTGTCTATAATTTCCAGGCCCGCAATGGAAACCGAGGCTTAGTAGCAAATCCACTACCGGCTTTCGGATTGCTAACTCAACACCAGGCCAATCACACAGTCTCCGTGTCTTATTCGCACATCTTTTCAAATTCGTTTCTGAACGAGGCTCGTGGCGGAATCAATTACCAATTTCTTTACCGCCGGGCTAACCAAACCACCTCCCAGTTCCTGCAAAACGTCGGATTTAACTCTGACGAAATTACAACAGTCGGCAACGTCATTGGACCGTCGCTCTTAGACACACCAGGGCAGGTGGCTTTTGTGTTTGGAGGATTTCCCGGAATTCCGAGTGGCGGAAGAAACACTGACCGGCCGATGGACCAGAAGTTGGCCACATTTGGAGACACGATTACCTGGACCACAGGTAAACACAGCATCCGTGCGGGAGGTGACATAGTTCGCAACCAGGCGGTAGACGGCTTTGCGCTTAATCGAAATGATCCGCGCGGTAATGTCAGGTATGGGAATAACCTGAACGGGTTTGCCGTCTTCTTACTCGGTTTGCCACCAAATACGGACGTACGCTACGTCAGAGATGTTCGTCCTGCACTTGACGTGTTCAATTGGGAGTATGGCTTCTTCGTCCAAGACGATTTCAAAGTTCATCCTAATGTCACATTGAATCTTGGTGTTCGGTATGAAGTTATTACGCCCTTCGTCGATCGAAACGACTTGATGGTGAATTTTGATCCCAACGGAACTGGCAATGGTGGGCGCAAGGGGAGATTTGTCGTTCCAACTGCAGACGTAATTCCTCGAATTCACCCGTTCTTCATCCAGTACGGTGTAGTTACAGCGGACGAAGCGGGGGTCGGACGTGGTCTGATCAATACCGATATGAATAACGTTGCTCCGCGGCTCGGCATCGCCTGGAGGCTAAATGACGCAACCGTTCTCCGCGGTGGGTACGGGATCGTTTACCCCACATCGGCAGCTCAGGGAATGCGCGACGCCATCGCCACCAATACTTTCAATCAACGCGTCACCAAGCGGAACACCTTAGGATTGCCAGGGGGCATCAACCCACGCGGGATCACTCCGTTTACCGGTGGCACCATCGCAGTCCAGGGCATTGCGGCGAATGCTATTCCCTTTGACCTCCAGAGCCCGCGCATCGAGCAATACAACGTCACATTTGAACGCGAGTTTATGGCAAACACGGGAGTACGTGTTTCCTACATAGGGGCTCGGCTGCATGGTTTGATCGGCGGGTTTGATTTGAACGAGCTGGCACCTAACAACATTCCGTTCGGAATCACGAACGCGGATGGCGACATATGCACTCCGGGCGAGGATTGCGAAGAATCTCCCGCGGATGAAGCGCGGCGGCCATTTCCAGATGGTCTTGGATCATTCCTTGCCAGTTACGGAAATATTAGTAATGGCCGCAGTCATGCGTTGCAGTTCGAAGTGAACCGTCGTTTCGCAAGAAGCTTGATGTTCAACGTTTCGTACACATTACTGGATCAAAAATCCAATGGACTCGATATCGGAAACTCGAGCCTCGGCGGTGCCACGTATAACCAGTTCAACCCGTCACAGGACTTTGCCACCGACTCGTTCGTATCACGGCACAGGCTCGTGTCTTACGGAGCTTGGGACCTACCTTTCGGTCGGGGCCGGAGGTTCGGTAGCGACATTGCCAGTTGGGCCGACGCTGTTGCTGGCGGTTTCCAGTTGACTTGGAACATGTTTGCGAAGAGCGGTACAGGATTTACGCCCTTTTGGCGGTGCGTGAACGGTTGCGATCCGACCTTTCCAGGTAACATCGCCAGTGGGTTTGTTGATGCACTTGGGGACTTCTCTGGTCCAACATTTCGTCCTATCGTTACCGGCAACCCGTATGGGAACGTTTCAGGTGATCAGTTCTTTAATCCGGCGGCGTTCGGTCTACCACCTATGGGCGCCGATCTATTCGATAACCCGGCCGTCGCCAAGCGTAACTCACTCATTGGACCAGGAACGTGGGGAGCTAATCTTGGGGTGCGCAAGTACTTCAAGTTCAATGAGACGACGCGACTGGAAGTGGGTGCTGATTTCAACAATGTCTTCAACCATCCCTTACTTTCGCCGCTGAATCTTGAGTTTGCCAGGCTTGGCGATTTCAACCTTACTCTGAATCCGGTGACTCATCAGCCGGAGGTCACTGCAGCCAATGTCATCCCAAATTCTGACTTCGGTCGAAACAGGGCGAGTTTCAGCCAGGAAGGAATAGACAATCGTCGTTCAGTGCGGATCAGACTACGACTAACCTTCTAATTACGGAGGACCTCGGAGGCAAAAGGAGAATGGAGATTTCCTTTTGCCTCCCGTTCCTGTATTGAATTTATCTCGAAGCTAAGACCGCACGTGAAATGGCAAAAGTCACGACAATTATCACGACCCATTCCCGTCATAACTTTACGCGCAAAGCCAATCTCGCTGATGTAAAGGTTGCCGGGCACGACATGCTTCGTCTCGTCAATCGCCGTATCCTCCTAAGTATTCTCTCGGACCGGCAACCAATATCCCGGGCTGATATCGCCAAGATCAGTGGTCTGAACAAAGCGACAATTTCGACTATCACCGGAGAATTGCTTAAGGATGCATGCATCATCGAAGAGGGTTCAGGACGAACGACTCCCATCGGTGGTAAGCCACCAACTCCGCTTCGTTTGAATTCCCAGCGGTTCGGACTCTTCGGTGTTGATATTCGCGCTGACGAAACTATTCTCGCATTGAGTGATTTCAACAATCGTCTGGTCGCGCGCGTCAGTTTTGAGACCGGGACCGAGCCAACGGCGTTCTTAAATAAGATTGGCAAAGAGATAAGAAGACTCCAGACTAAACACGATGGATTCATCGAGTTCCCTGGAATCGGTGTTAGCTTGCCTGGTCTCGTTGATAATCACACAGGTAAGTTTCTGTTCTCAGTTGTGTTGCCCTGGCGAGATGTTCAAGTGGTCCAACTCTTGGAAAGAGCAACCGGCCTTCCGGTGATCATAGACAATTCAGCTCGATGTTCTGCCCTCGCTGAAATCTGGCATGGTAAAGCCCAGTACGCACACGTTCGCAATTTGCTCTATGTGAGTGTAAGTACAGGACTCGCATGCGGCGTGGTCATAGACGGCGCTCTTTATCGTGGTGGCAACAACACCGCCGGACAATTCGGACACATCCCAATTGACGTAGCCGGACCTGAGTGCCGGTGTGGTCAACGAGGGTGCTGGGATCTGTACGCGTCGGATAAGGCAACTATCAATCGCTACATGGAATTGAGAGGCTCGGGAGGAAGACGACTGTCTACGATGCGAAAGTTGATCGAGTTAGTCGACTCCGGCGATGTTGCCGCGACCGAAGCGGTACGAGAGACGGCCCGTTATCTCGGAATTGGAATCACTGGCCTGATCAATGGGTTGGATCCCGAAGTGGTTGTAATCGGTGGTGAAATTACAAAAGCCTGGGGTCTTATCGAACCAATCATGGTCAAAGAAACGCAGCGTAGCTTGTTGGCCCCCAGGTCACATGGCGTACCTATTAGACCATCAGCTTTTGAAGTTAGACCGAGTTTGAAGGGGGCGCTCACGCTGATTCAAAACAATCTTCTCTCCGTTCCCCACATGGGATAGGTCCGTTAACCATGACTGGAACTAATGTCCAAAGAGTAGATGAATTGAGAAGGTCTCTGACTGGACAATTGATTCCTGCGATTCCGGTCCCTTTTGACACTGATGGGAAGCTGCATGTTGAAGCTCACGAGTCGTATTTGCGGTACATGTCCACGCAGTCAATTGCCGGGGTGGCCTTATGGGCTCACACGGGACGCGGTTTGTTGATTGATAAGGATACCGCGCGTCAGGTTTTACAAGACTGGCGAAGAGCATTGCCTGGAAAGGTAGTAATCGCAGGTGCAGGAGCCGAGAGATCAATTAGTGATCACGAACAGGCAACGACATCCACTCTGAAGATGGCTGAGGCCGCCGCCGAACACGGGGCGGATGCGCTACTTGCTTATCCACCGACCTGGCTGCGCGAACATACGCAAAAGGACAGCTTAATCGTTGACCTTCATTCACGTTTGTCCCAAATCGGCTTACCGATCGTACTTTTCTACCTTTACGAGGCAGCTGGGGGGATAAGTTATGCCCCAACGGTACTCGACGAACTCCTGTCTCTTCCGAATGTGATCGGTGTCAAAGTGGCAACACTGGACAGCGTCATGACCTACCAAAATATTGCGCGGCAATTAGAAGCGAAGCATTCCGATCAACTGCTCATTACCGGTGAGGATCGCTTCCTGGGCTACAGTTTGCGCCGAGGTGCAAAAGCCGCACTCATCGGCATGGGGGCAGTGTGTTGCGAACTACAGTCCGAACTGATGAAAGCGCACGTAAACGAAAACGCCGATAGATTTCTTGAACTCTCAGATATGGTGGACAGATTGGCAGAAGTACTTTTCGTGCCTCCGATGGAAGGCTACATCAGACGCATACTGTTCGCCCTTTCGTATCTGGGAATAATTCCGATCGCTGGTGCGAATGATCCATGGGGACCAGAAGTTAGTACCGAAGAGTTCAAGAGAATTGCAGAAACTGTGAATGCGTTAGCTGCGTGTATCGCTTAACCACTACCAACTCGCAATGTTCTCACTTGGCAAACAACCTCAGATCGAAGCGTCAGAGCACGAAGCTTTGGTCCGCGATTACGAGCGGTTTCGCTCAGGACTGCCGCGATCTCTCGAAGACTATGTGTTGGACACCTACAGAATTGATTTGCGCAGTGAGTACGGTGGATTGCCCATCAAGAATCCGTTTGGAAAAGCATCAGGTCAACTTTCGCTGAATATTTCCCAAGTGCGACGTGACTGCGAAGAAGGACTCGGTTTCGTCGTGCTCAAGTCGATCATCGCGGAAGACGCAACAGGCGCTCAATCGATGAGTGAATGGGCGATCGAAGAAACGAGGATGATCGTCGAACGGATAACCGGAACAGACGGCACAGAGGGATGGACGGTGTCATGGAAGGGACGCGGATGGTACGACACGTTCGAGAAGTATCTTGAGTTTTTCGATGAAGCGCTGGCACTGGGAGAAAGTGCACATGTTGTGATCGCACCCTCCTGCAAATATCACTTACCCGGTGCGACGGAAGTTCAGTGGAAGGTAGCGGAATATGAATATACGACCAGGCGTTTGTTGGAAGTTTGGCAGCGTCACTGTGCCGATAGAGTCATGCCGATCGAAAAGGATTTTAGCCCGACGCTTGCTGGTTCGGATCGCGCTTCCCAGGTTGAAATTATTATTCAATGGCTAACACGTGTCACCGGACTTATCCGGCGCGCCGCAGTGCCTTCTCCCATAAATATTGGTCTCAAAGTCTTCAACGCAATCCTTGAAGACGATTTTCAATTGGAAATGCTGCGGGCCATCAACGAACGATGTGTTGGCGAAGACGTTCCAGACTTTCTCGTGTATGGCAATCGACTATTTGATCCTAATCGCGAGTTCGACGGAGTGCGCGGTATTGCCTATGGAGGGCCTGACCTTAGCGCACGCAATCTTTCAGTGTTGGCCCAAATGCGTCTATTGGAAAACTCAGGGAGCATTCCAGTTTGTAATCTTCCTATCAGCGGCACTGGAAATATCTGTTCAGGCCGGATCGCCTGTGAATATCTGTTAATGGGGGCCAGTAGTTTTCAAATTCACACCTATTTTCAATTACCGAGCGGCGAATACAAGATGCAGGTCGGTGGAAAAACCGGGCGTGCGCTGCTTGAACTCTATTTCCATCCGGAGGAAGGATTATTAGCGTGGCTCTTGCATCTGCGCCGCATCTTCGAATGGCCGATGGAATGGAATATCAAGCGGATGGCTGAGTATTGCGCTGAGCCTTCAAATGATATTTGGGCTGCGCATGAATCGGCCTTGAGTTAAGCCCTATGCAGGGTATCGAACGACTGGAGATCCGTTTGTTGACTGAAGCCGATATTCCTGCGGCGATGAAATTAAAAGATTCGGCAGGCTGGAATCAAACGGAAAACGATTGGCGATGTTTATTGGAGCTGGAACCGTCTGGATGTTTCGCCGCGGAAATTAACGGTGAACTGGTTGCGACGACGACGACCACTACGTACGAAGAAGTGTTGGCTTGGATCGGAATGGTGCTCGTTCAACCCGAAAGACAGCGACAAGGAATCGCTACAAGGTTGATGACGACTGCTCTCGAATACCTCAAGAATAAAGTCGCTACCGTGAAACTTGATGCGACGCCTGCGGGTAAATTCGTTTACGAAGGGTTCGGTTTCAAGCCTGAAGGTTTAATTGAACGATGGACGCGAAATACTGATCTCCATGACGGCGGATGTGATGATGGTCCAATTCTTGATAGCGAGGCTCTGCGCGAGTTGATCGCGCTTGACTCTGCTGTCTTCAAGGCGAATCGTTCAAAGTTAATTGAGCGCCTGGCGGCTAACTCGTGTGCCGGACCGGTAGTAACGAGAGCTGAAGACGGCGCGTTGAGCGGCTATGTTTTTTCGAGAAAGGGAAGCAAAGCAGACTACGTTGGTCCCTTCGTTTCGCAAGATGCGAGTCAAGTCGGGCCGTTGTTGGACCAACTCCTGGCAAAAATGACGGGCCCCTCTTTGTATTTTGATTTCAACACTAGCTGTATTTGTGATCCGGCAGTACTGGCTGAACGAGGGTTTAGGAAAGAGCGTGAGCTCATTCGCATGCAATACGGTGCACCGAGCGCCAGCACTTCCTGCTTTGTAATTGCTATTGCCGGTCCCGAACTTGGCTAAAGGATCGGCGGTTTAGGAGAACAATGGAATCTACGGCACCCACACAAGATGGTCTACAGAGAAATTTCCGAGCAGAGAAACTGAATGTTTACGTTTACGAGTCTCGCGGAAAAATGGGTAAGGCTGCGGCCGAAGTAATTGCTTCCGAAATACGAAACCTGATCGACACTAAAGATCGAGCAGTGGTCATTTTCGCTTCCGCACCTTCACAGAACGAGTTCCTTGCAAACCTGGTTGAAGCTCAGGGGATCGACTGGTCGCGTGTCGTGGCTTTCCATCTGGATGAATACCTCGGCATGGACGAAAACGCGCCACAGTCGTTTCGCCGCTTCCTAATCGATCGGCTTGCGAACAAAGTGCCGCTTGGCGAGTTCAACGGGCTGCACGGGGAATCATCAGACGGTGATGCTGAAGCGCGTAGCTATGCGCAATTGCTGCAACAGAATCCTCCAGACATCGGAGTGCTCGGTATTGGCGAAAACGGACACTTGGCATTTATCGATCCTCCGTTTTGTAATTTCCAGGATCCTGAAGCAGTAAAAGTCGTGGAACTCGACGAAGTGTGTCGCCAGCAACAGGTGAATGACGGGGCCTTTCAAACGCTCGACGATGTTCCACGAAATGCCCTGTCGCTAACGATTCCAACGCTGATGTCTCGGCCGAAGCTGTTTGCCATTGCTCCTGGTCCGGCAAAACGGCAAGCAATAAAGAAAACTGTAGAAGGACCAATTAGTACAAGCTGCCCGGCGTCGATCTTGCGAACGCACGCGGATGCACACTTGTTTATCGATACTGACTCAGCGCAGCTTTTGACCTTGTCTTGACCCGGACTTCGAAGCTGCCCCTGGGTTCATATATTGCAGACGTAACGGCCGAGCGGTAATAACTCCCCTCAAACGCGCAAACCCCTGTGCGTGAACAGATGGTTCGTTCGCGAGTAGTCTTCATCGCGACGAGAGAACAGCATGCACAGTTCTGTACACACCGTAGATTACGTAGTGCTCGTTTGCTATCTGCTCCTTATGGCAGGCATCGGGGCTTATTTCATGCGTTTTATGCGCGTGGGTGCCGACTTCCTAAAAGGTGGCAACCGTGTGGAGTGGTGGGTCGCGGGCATGGCGTCGTTCATGTCTGGGTTCTCAGTTTGGACTTTCACCGGGGGCGCCGGCTTCGCCTATCGCCACGGAGTCATCGGCGTTTTCTTAATGGCGTTGGCCGTACCTGCCTTTCTTTTTGGCTACATCTTTTTTGCTCAAGCGTGGAGACGTTCGCGCGTGACGACGGTCGTCGAATACATCCGGAGTCGTTTTGGAGACGGAACTCACAAGACGTTTTCGTGGTTGACTGGTCCAAGCCAACTAATGTTTGGCTCTGTGCGTCTTTTTGCCCTTTCGAGTTTCATGTCCATCGCGCTCGGATTACCAGTGGAGTATTTGGTAGTTATCTGCGGCGTTGTCGTTCTCGCTTACACAGTGCTTGGTGGTTACTGGGCAGTCTGCTTCACAGACATGTTTCAGTTCATGTTTTTGTTTCCAATCGCTTGCATGCTAATGGTGCTTTCGCTCTCGAATGTCGGCGGCTTTAGCAGCTTTGTTGCTCAGGCGCCGCCAGGTTACTTCAATCCGTTTGCGGGTGAGTACGGTTGGCTTTTTCTAATTGTTTATACAGTTTCTCAGACCACCGGCTACAACAACTTTGGAAACGCTCAGCGTTACTTCTGCGCCGATACAGAACAATCAGCCAAACGAATTGCTGTGCTTTGCATGATCCTGTTCACCATCGGGAGTGTGATTTTCTACCTTCCGCCTCTAATAGCTCGAGTGGCACTGCCGGAGTTGGCGACTGCGGCTAATGGTTTGAAACAACCGTCGGAAGGCGCATACATCGCTATGGGATTGCGGGTTCTGCCACCAGGAATGGTTGGTGTGCTATTGGCGGCGATGCTTGCTTCGTCAATGGCCTCTTTGTCCGCTCATAACCACATCATCACCGGCATCTTTGCCAAGGACATTTATCAGGGGTACCTCCGACGTGATGCCTCGGACCGACACATGCTGACTGCAAGTCGGATCACTTCACTTGGTGTGGGACTTGTGATGATTTGCGTAGCACTGCTTTTTGCACAAGGCACCACGGGTATTTTTACTCTGCTCTTCATTCTCGAATCGATGTTCTTAATTCCGCTGGGACTGCCACTCCTTTATGGCTTCATCGCTCGAAAAGGACCATGGTGGTCCGCCGTCTGCGCATACATCGTCGGGGCCATCACGTCGCTGTTCGTCAACTTCTATCTCAACCGCTATTTGGGAATGGGTTTGAACGAAACTTATTTGATTGGAATTCCGGCGATCACTACAACGATCGCCTTTTTCGTTCCGGTGCTCTTAGTTAAACCCACCGGCGAGTTTCCAAAAAGAGTTGAAGGTTTCTTTGTAAAGTTGGATACGCCGATCGATCCAGCAACTGAACTAGGAACCGCAGGACCATCAGGTCGTAGGCAACTTGCCCTGGTCGGAAAAGTCACAACCGGTATGGGCCTGGCGTGCTTTCTTCTGGTGCTGGCCAGTGCACCGGGAAGAGATCGGTTGATTGTAGGAATTTATGCCGTTGTTACGACTGTTGTTGGATTGGCTTTTATTGCAGCGGGTCGAGGACCTACTCAGTCCGCGCGTATCGACATTAAAGCCGGTGACATTGAACCAGTATCAGTGATCGATAAATGAATATGAGATTGAAATACTGCGCGGCTGTATTGGTCTTGAGCTACCTTGCGAGTCCTTTAGTCTGTCTCGCTTCAGTTCGCTTGATCTGGGCGGTCAATGATGGAGAAAAAGTAGAACGTGACGACCTGAATAATCCAAACAAGTCTGCAAACTCTGTATGGGATGGAAAGAAAATAAAGATCTTCGGCGCGCGCAATGAGATCATCGCCTTTCAATTAATCATAGAGGCAAACAAGTCCGGCATTAGCGGTCTTAGAGTTGCGCTCCCTCAACTTACCTATCGCGGCGGAAGCGCCAGCATCAAATACGTCGCTCCAGTCCCAGATCCAACAAATTATGTAGACAGACCGATCGGAATATTTTCGATCAACTACATGAATGTGGAAACTGCTTCACATGCCGAGTGGGTGTATAAACCTGGCTCTCCTGCGGCACCGAAAGATCCAACCGGGTGGAAGCCAGTACAACTTATTCCCGAAAACGCACGCGCAGGAACCGGTGGATTTCCACTGAAAGTAGCCGGCGAGCAGAATCAAGCAGTATGGATCGAAGTTTATACTGAGCGAAATCTTCCGGCCGGCACCTACACGGGGAACGTCACCGTAACCGCAGATGGCAGGAATCGAAATATTCCGATTGAGTTGGAGCTCTTTGATTTCACGTTGCCTGATGAGAACAGCATGCAGGCGATGGTCTATTACGAGAGTCTGCAACCTAAGCTCTATCAGGGAAGAGATCTTGATTCTGCCTATCATCGCTTCGCGCATCGACAACGCATCGAGTTGGTCCAGGGTTACGACGAACAGGCAGTCGAAGCTACGCGAGAGATTTTCGATGGCAGCGCCTTCACCCAAGCGCGCGGTTATCATGGTCCTGGAGAAGCTATTGGCAACCGGATCATTCCCCGGACATTTTATGGACCCGGTAAGTCCTTCGATGATCGAGCGAACGCATGGCGTGAGTCAGACAGCTGGATTAACTATCTGACGAAAAACTTTCCCAACGCGATCACCTTCCTCTATTTGCCCGACGAGCCCGGGCGTTCGCAGTACCAATACATCAAGCAGCTCGCCGAAAACATCCATTCAAATCCCGGCCCGGGAAAAGCGCTTCGTACATTTGTGACCCATCGGTATGTTAAGGAGTTGGACGGCGCAATTGACATCTGGGATACCGGTCCGCTTGGGTACGACATCACTCGTGCCTATGAGGAACGTGGGCGCGGTCGCAAATATTGGATTTATAACGGCGGCCGGCCCGCCGCCGGTGCGATCGTGATCGACGCTCCAGCCACTGATCCGCGTGCGACGATCTGGGCATGCTTCAAACACGGTATCGACAACTACTTCTACTGGCACGGAGTGCACTGGCAACACAACCGGCAAAAGGTTGGTGAGAGAAAGCAGAACGTCTGGGCCAATCCGATCACTTTCGATAATCGCGGCCAACCAAATAAACCTATCGACGACCAGGGTTATATCAATGGTGATGGGGTACTCATGTATCCGGGAGAAGACAAACTTCACACGGAAGAAGATCGCGGTATTAGCGGACCGATATCCTCCATACAACTTGCCAATCTCCGGCGCGGGCTGCAGGACCATCAATACTTTAGTCTCGCGCGAAAGTTGAAACTCGATCAATTGATTGTCGAGATGCTTCAGTCAGTAGTGCCGCGCGTTTTTTCGGACGCAGGTTCCACTGTGGGTTTTGCTGAGAACGGCAATGCGTTTGAGAACGCTCGCTACAAACTTGCGCAGGCTATAGCAAAACAAGGAGGGCGGAAATAACGCGACGAAGGTTCGAATCGAGGGCGTCGAATGTGCGTCGCAAGGAAAAGGGGAGCCTCGCCATTTACAGAAGGGAGAATGCATGAAACACCTCATTGCTACATTGTTTCTTCTTACGTGCTGCTGCGTCAGCACCGCCTATTCCGTTACTTATCAAGTTGGTCCAACAAGGACCTTTAAAACACTTCAAGAGGTCGCTCCGTTGCTCAATCCGGGAGACATAGCAGAGGTCGATGGCAACGCGACTTATCCAGGCAACCTCATCTTCACCAGACCGGGGACAGTCGTAAACAAAATCACTATTCGCGGTATCAGGGTGAACGGATTGCGCCCCGTGATTTCGGGTGGGACCAACACGGTTGAGTTTCGGTTATCTGATCACTACGTTTTCGAGGGTTTTGACGTAACGGGCGGCAGCTTCAGAGGCATCTACCATCACGCTCATGACATTACGCTGCGCGATTGCGTGGTCCACGATTGTCCCGCCCATGGAATTCTGGGCGCCGATACCGACTCCGGATCACTGCTAATGGAATACGTAGAAGTGTATCGCTGCGGAAACGGTACCGGTCAACATCCGGTCTATATGGCGACCGATGAAATTGCTCACCCGGGATCAGTGTTTCGCATGCAGTACTGTTATCTCCACGATCAAAACGGAGGAAACAATATCAAGAGCAGGGCTGAGCGCAATGAAATCTATTACAACTGGGTGTCAGGAGGTTTCTATGGCGAGATTGAGTTAATTGGGCCAGATCCGCATGGGAACAAACAAGTAGATATTGATACCGCACGCGAGGATTCCGACGTAGTTGGCAATGTCTTTCAACACATTCCCACTCAGGGTACTCGCATGGCGCGTGTTGGTAGCGACGGAACAGGGCAAACAAAAGGTCGCTATCGGTTCGTTAATAACACGTTCGTTCTTCGACAGGGCCAAGTGAGTCCCGGAGTGGAGATCTTCGAAGGCATTGAAAGTCTCGAGATGCATAACAACGTCTTCTTCCGTGTTGGTGGTGCGCCGATCGACAAAGTTGTGCTGGAGACACGAGTTCGCTGGGTTAACGGACGAGTAAGTACTGGTACTAACAACTGGGTAACTACGGGTTCTGCTCTTATACCCACTGACTGGACCGGTACAGTATTTGGAGCCAATCCCGGTTTCACAAATATTAGTACGTATGATGTGCGACCAAACTCGACGAGTCCATTAGTAAACGCTGGTAATGGAGCACCAGCGAGCCCGCCGGGTCATCCATTTATAAGCCCGTTGTTTCCACCGGCTTTTTTACCGCCGCTGCATGTCGCGTATGCAGTAGGAACTGCGAACGCGCGGCCGGTTTTTGGATCTATAGATATAGGAGCGTACGAATTCACGCCCTAACTGTGGTAATTCGGGGTTTGCATGAAGTTGGCTTTCTCAACACTCGGTTGTCCGAATTGGGATCTTAACCAGATAGCGGACGCAGTGCGCCGGTTTGGTTACGACGGAATTGAACTGCGTGCAGTTGAACGTGATCTTGATTTGCTCAACCGGCCTGAGTTTAAGAAGACTGAACTGGCGACGACGCGTCGCTGGTTCGAAGACCAGGACATTTCTGTCTGTTGTGTTGACACTTCATGCAACTTCCATTCGCCCGACGCTAATGAGCGAAGTGAACAAGTTGACGTAGCAATCCGGCATTCTGAACTTGCGGCGGCGCTTGGAGCTCCGCTCATACGCGTCTTTCCCGATAAGGTGCAGCCCGGTATCGATCGTTTAGCGACTCGCGACAACATCGCGGCTTGCCTTCGCCGAATTGCAGAACAATCGCCGGAAGGAATTCGAGTTGGTCTCGAAACGCATGGCGATTTTGCGAACGCGAAAGCGGCGACAGAGGTCGTGAGCCTTGCAGCGCACCCTGATGTAGCGCTTATTTGGGACGTGGCGAACTCGATGTCAGCAGGAGATCTAATCGAAGACGCAGCCAAGATTGTGAGTCCTTATCTCGCGCACGTTCATTTAAGAGATGCGCGACCAAATGAAGGGGCCGAACATTGGCTCCCTGTTCTAGCTGGACGGGGGAATGTTTCTTTCGCTAACACGGTCAAGGCTCTCGAACAGATCGGCTATGACCGATACATCAGCTTCGAATGGGAAAAATACTGGCAACCGCAGATTGAAGATCCAGAAGTTGCGTTTCCAAATTTTATTGATGCTATGGAAAAACTGGTAGGTGCCCGGGGACAGGACGACCGGAGTTATGACATTGCTCAACGACAGTATTGAGTCAAACAATGAACTCAGAGCGTCACGCCCAAATGTTCTCGTATTGGCCAGCGACTCTTTATTCGCGCATTTCTTTTCCGAGGCAAACCTAAAGCGGTTGTCTACTTACACTACTTGGAGACGTTACGCCGAGCGCGAGGATTCGAGCCAGTTACGAGAACTGATCGCAGAGGCGGACGTTCTCATGACGACGTGGCACTCTCCATTTCTAAGATCAGAGATGTTGGGAATTAATCCACGAGTGAAATTGATTGCTCACTGTGGTGGCGAAGTGAAGTCAAGAGTTGCTGAAGAGATCTTCGATCGACTTGTCATAACCAATGCCGCAGATCCGATGGCCCATGGTGTCGCTGAAATGACACTCGCATTAATGCTTACCATGGTCCGGAGAATTCCAGACTACACGGCTGAAATGCGCCGAGGGATCATCAGAACGAATGAAGAGGTTAGCCAGGGTGAAACACTGCGCGGACGCAAAATTGGGGTGGTCGGGTTTGGGCGCATAGGCAAGGCCATCGCAAAGCTTGTCCAACCGTTCGGGGCAGAGCTTGTGTCAGCTGATCCATTTACATCGGCTGAATTTGTCGCCAGGCACGGTGCGAGATTAGTTGAACTCGATGAACTTCTTCGATCGTGTTCGATCATAGTTCTCGCGGCCGCGTTGACTGATGAAACTCGCAATATCCTGGACTCGACGCGTCTCGCACTGTTGCCCGATGGTGCTTATCTGATCAACGTCGCGCGCGGAGGCCTGATTGATATGACCGCATTGTTAGCTGAACTCCGGACTAACAGAATCACCGTCGCGCTCGACGTAACTGATCCACTAGAACCACTTCCGCAGGACCATGAGTTACGTAGGTTGCCCAACGTTTTACTGACACCACACATTGCGGCGGGTGGAATTGAAATGCGCCAGGAGATTGGTGCGCTTGCGGTTGAAGAAGTCGTGCGTTTCGCGCAGGGCAAAGCCCCTTGCAATCGAGTCTCTAGGGAAATGCTCGCGACGATGACTTGAAGGGACTTAAAGGGACTTTAGGGGGACTTGAGGTTTTCAGCTTGACTACCGCAATCACCGATGTTCATCACCTGGTAGCTGTCAGAAGCGTTGCGCTACACCGCGTGTGTGTTCCCCTGATTGAGCCGTTCCGTATAAGCAACGGTTCCGTGACTGAGAAAGAAGCAATTCTAATTGAGCTCGTTACGCACGATGGATTAGTTGGTTGGGGCGAGGCCTCACCGATGTCCGGGTCGTTCTATTCGGACGACACACCCGATGCAGCGTGGGAATCTCTAAGTAGCCGTTTGATTCCGGCGCTATTCGAATTGGAGCAGGTTGATCCTCCACGCTTCTTTGAGTCACTTCGCGATATACCAGTTTCGCAGTTTGCAAAGGCCGGATTGGAAGGTGCTTTGTGGGATGCTTACGCACAAATCTGTGATCGTCCGCTTTGCGAACTGCTCGGTGGGCAAGCGCGTCCTGTCGCCTCCGGGGTTGCTATTGGAATCTTTGACCGCGTTGACCCGTTGCTTGAACGCGTAGCGCGTTATGTGGAGCAGGGCTACCAGCGTGTAAAGATAAAGATCCAGCCAGGTTGGGATGTTGTTCCGGTGGCGGCGGTGCGCCAACGTTTTCCGAAAACACTTTTGATGGTTGATGCCAATGCGGCGTACACGTTGGCCGACAAAGAAATCTTTCAAGAATTGGACGCTTTCGATCTAATGATGATTGAGCAGCCGCTTGGCCGCGATGCGCATGAGGACGCCGGCGAACTGCAAGCGCTTTTGCGAACTCCACTTTGTGCTGACGAGTCAGCCGATACCCTTGCTTCCGTCGCGTCCATCATAAAACACCGAGCAGCCCGCATCTTGAACATTAAGGTGCAAAGGGTCGGCGGCCTTAGCGAATCGCTCTTGATGCTCGAAGCCGCCCGCACTGCCGGTTTGACGTGCTGGGTCGGAACAATGCCTGAGCTCGGCGTGGCTTCAGCGCAGGCACTTCATCTCGCAACGCACTCGAGCTTTACGTATCCGACTGACGTCGAAGCATCGCTGCGGTGGTACATTGATGATCTTGTTGAGCCGCTGATTGAGATCGATCGACAAGGTTTTATTCATCTGCCAGCAGGAGCTGGAACTGGATATCAAGTGTCACGGGCAAAAGTGCAACGATACTCGATTGCAGTCGAAAAATTCGACTTGTGAGAACTTTCTCTGTGCAACCCTCCGTGTCCTTTGTGTCTCTGTGGTTATCTTTCGCACACCACCACGGAGACACAGAGAACACAGAGGTTGCACAGAGAAAAGTTAGGATTTGAGGTACCTATGAAGGTATTTATAAGATCACTTCTATTCGTCCCGCTTACAGTTGCTTTGGTATTCGTCGTGGGACAAGCGCAGTCACCGAATGACGCGCCGCGCGTGTGGGAAGCACCGCTTGTCCTGCCTACTTACGAACTTAATCCTCCCAATCCATATCCTGCGCTACTTGACTGGCAAAGGCGTAAGTGGCGTCCGGTTTATCCGTATCCGTTCCTGGATTCACTGGGCAATAAACGAACCGACAAAGCATGGAAGGCCGTTTACCTCGAAAATGAATATCTCAAGGTCACGGTCCTTCCGGAACTTGGTGGCCACGTTTATGCGATCTTCGATAAGACGCTGAACCGGGACATCCTCTATTCAAATCCGGTAATGAAATACGCGATGGTTGCTTTGCGTGGTGCATGGGTTTCGGGAGGAATTGAATGGAACTTTCCTGACGGGCACACCCTAACGACCGTCTCTCCGATCGATTATGTGACGCGTGTCGAAGCCGACGGCAGCGCGGCAGTAGCTGTCGGCGATACTGAACGAGTGCAGGGTATGCAGTGGCAGGTCATCCTTCGACTGCGTCCAGGAACGCGCGTCCTCGAGAGTGAAGTTACACTGAATAATCGCCAGGTGGTTCCCGGTCGCTACTGGTACTGGTCCACCGCAGGAGCGCCAGCCACTGCGGATCTTCGCTTTAACTATCCGATGCGCGAAGCATATCCGCATGCATTCTGGCCGGTTTTCAAGTTTCCAAAAGAGAAGGGCGTGGACATCGGAAGGTTTAGTGAGGTTCCCAATTTCCTTTCTTTATTTGCGCGAGATTCGAAGAGCAACTACTTCGGAATCTATTATGAGCAGACGGACTGGGGAGTCGTTCATGTCGCTGATCATCGTGAACTCCCGGGTAAGAAGACCTGGACGTGGGGCACCGATGACAATGGAGATATCTGGGTTGATAAGTTAACTGACGGTGGCGGTCAGTACGTTGAATTTCAAGGCGGTCGTTTTGAAACTCAGATGGAACACCAGTTCATCGGCCCCCATCGAGTCGAACATTTTTTCGAATATTGGTTTGGTGTTGATCGCATGGGTGGGGGTTGGAACGAAGCCACTCGCGACTCCGCATTGAGAGTAGCCGTCAAGGATAATCGAGCAGTAATCGCGGCGACTGCAAATTCACGATTTAACCGGGCTGAACTTGTCCTCGAAAGTGGTGGCAAACAAATCTACTCCGATCACATCGATCTTGATCCCAGCAAAACATTTACCACCTCGGTAGCTCTTCCGGCCCAGGCGATCAATCACGCGATAACAGTCCGCATCAACAGCAAAGAAGGTCGACGATTGATTGAATATCGGACTGGGACGCCCATCGATGCGAACGCGGATTTTAAACCCGCCACTCGCCCTATTCCTGATCCGAAGAATTCTACAAGCGCCGAACAGAGTTATGTTGAAGGTTTGGCCTTCGACAAGAAGAGTAAGGAAAGGGAAGCGCGCGAAGCTTTCGCGGAAGCTTTAAAGCGTGATCCTGGTTTCGCGCCGGCGAACATCGCACTCGGTCTGTCTTACTACAGAAGCGGAGAATATGAGAAGGCTGCACGCCACCTTGAAACGGCTTTACGACGAAATAAGGATTCAGGCGATGCGCATTACTTCCTGGCGCTGGTGCGGCGTGCGTTAGGCCAGACTGCCGAGGCCGAAGATCATTTGATCTGGTTGGTCCGTTCAGGTTACCGAGAGTCAGTATCTCGTTATGTACTAGGTGAACTAGCTCTCAGTAAGAATCAGATAAGCGAAGCGATCGAGCATTTCACTCAGGCCGCCACCCTCGATCCACGTGATCTGAAAGCACGCACCATGCTTGCGTTAGCTCAACGCTTGAATGGGAATCTTGCATCAGCAGAGCCGCGAATCGACGCAGTTGTAAACGAGATGCCGATCGATTATTTGGCGGTGCATGAACAGTATCTGATCAGCAAAGCGGCCGGACATGACGCTAAGGCAAATGCCGCATTAAGTCAGTTGCAACATCTGCTGTCACGTGAGCCTGATGCAGTATTGGAATTAGTTTTTGGTTATTCTGCCGCTGGTCGTAATCAAGAGGCACGAAGTGTTCTTGAGCAGGCAATCAAAAGAGGACCATTTGGGACCCTGGCAGTCGACAAGAATCGTATCCATCCAATGCTCTATTACACGCTCGGGTACCTCCATGAAAAAGACGGGGATCGGGAACGCGCGAGAGTTCAGTACGCGTTAGGCATGAAAGGTGATCCTGCTTTTGTGTTTCCACATCGGGTTGAAGAGATCGAAGTTCTACGAACTGCATTTGCGGCCAACCCAAATGATGCACGGGCTGCTTACTACCTTGGAAATGTGCTTGCCTCAAAATATCGTGATCAGGAAGCGTTAGCTGCCTGGCGTGATGCAGTGAGGCTCGAGCCATCAAATATTATCGCTACCCGAAATCTCGCACGCGCACTTTGGGTCGGCGCAAAAGATAAGGAGCAGGCGACAACGTACTACCAACAATCAATTAATAGCGCTCCGCAGGATTTTCGTCTCTATATTGAATTCGACAAGTTGCTTGCGGAGATGGCGTTGACGGACCGTCGTGTGAAGTTATTGGAATCAGCGCCACCTGCGGTGCTTGCTCAATCAGCGGTCGTTCAGGCACTCGCAGGCGCATACGTTGATGTGGGCCGATTTGAAGAAGCCGCCGCCTTACTCGCGAAAACAACCTTTACATCTGGGGAGGGCGAAGACGCGGCATTGGCTTTATATCGCCGGGCACACCTTGGACTCGCGAGAAAATATCGCGACGTCGGAGACCATCTGAAGGCAGCCGCTGAGTTTGTAGCGATGACCGAGTTTCCTCGGAATTTTGGAGTGGGGCGGCCAGCCATGCAGTCACAGGCCCAACTTTATGTGGCTGCGGCACGCGAGTATGAGGCTGCTGGTCGACGCGAAGATGCCGAACGTTGGTGGCAGCGTGCGGCAACAGAAGAGTTGAATCCTCCTTCCCAACCCGAGGAGCCATGGTCTGAGAGTTATTACTTCAAAGCGTTAGCACTTGAACACGTCGGTCAAAGGGCGAAAGCTCGCGCTCTTTATGAGCGTCTCGCTCTGCTCAATGATGACCAGAAAATGCTCGAGGCTGAGCCGTGGCCACCCACCGGAGCAATTCGATTTGTACTTGCAGGCGCAGCATTGAAAGCCCTTGGTCGCAAAGAGGAGGCGCGCACCGCACTCGAACGCGCGCTAAGAATGGATCCAAAAAACGAACTGGCGATTGCGCAACTTGCTGAGTTGAAGGGCGGAACGAGTTCGATCGGGCAGAGGTAAAACAGGATGGTCGACCTGTAACTGAGCCACGTTAGGTTCAATAAGGTAACGCTGTGTCGCGGAAGTTTCTATTGCTGATCACGATTTTGTTTGGGCTTGGTTTATTAGAGTTCCCAAAAGCTGTGACCTCCCGAGAGGAACGCGCTGGCGACTCGCGTTTAGCGCAGTTGGTTGAAGCAAACGTAATAGCCGTACACGCGTATCAAGTTCTGCTGGCTAAGACTTCAGGCAAAGGAGATCAAACTTGCTTCTCTTCGAACGATCTATCGGATGCTCAACTGAGGGAGCTTTCAGAACATCAGGCTAAGTTACTGAAGTCTGATCTCACTGAAGTTCGCGGCTGGATAAAGGGAACAAAGAGCCAGTTCGATCCAACTCAAGATCTGCAACCAATACTTGCTGCGCGACTCACTATCCCAGCTATGGCGCCCGTAAATGTCTTTACTGGCTATCTGCACGAGAACACGAAAGCGAGCGACGTGAAGATTCGGGCTATAGCAAATCTCTATCAGACTGTTCTGGAAGTAGAACGAGACGGGGATCGGCTTCAAGAAGAACAAGCCTTCTATATAGGACTCGGTCTTCCGGTGTATGTAGGTCAGATTAACTTACCTGGCAGTGATGCGGATTTCCTTGCCGTCGGCCGGAGACTGGAAGGCCAATCGTGCGATGCGCCCGTTGGTACAAGCGCGGCTGAGTGGCAAATAGCGGCACGAAAGATTTGGAACTGGGGTGAGAAGAACCTGCACATCCGCGACGAGCGAGTGCTTTCTGCGGAGTTGTTAAAAGAGTCGGATGTTAAGGTGCTTGTGCCACGCTTGCGTGCGATGCCCGCTCAGAAGATCGCGGTCATAGGTCATTCATTTACGATGGGATTGCACTGGTCCTCGCCCTCGAGCTTTGTGCCTGTCGTGATAGATGTCTTTCGTCGAGTGAATCCAGGAGTTGAGTTTAAGCAGTTTGCCGCAGGTGGTCTAACTGCCTCACGCGCACAAAAGCGTTTTTACGAAGACGTTCTTAAATGGAAACCCGACAAGGTAATGCTTGTTGTGATGACCCGAGCAGATGACGACTATAAGGCTCTGAGTCAAATGGGCGATGGCTTTCGCGCCCGCGGCATCAAGGCGTACATGTTTGATGAGGTTCATGATCCAGCGGCGGTTGCGCCCGGAACAATTGAACGCGCGCGAAAGTCGGCAGAAAGATCAGCGATAGAGATTGTTGAAGTAGGAGAAATACTGGCGAGGTCTCCTGATCGAGCGAGGTTTGTTTGTCTCGACGGTATTCATATGACCGAACCTTACCATCGGCTAATGGCGAAGGAGTGGTTGAAGTATCTCGCTGGAGCGAGACAAGCGAAATTGGCTGCACCGTAAATAAGGATCTCTGTGCTCAGTAGCTCAGCAGAAAAACAGTGGTTCATCGTCTACGGCTTTGCCGCCCGATGTGAGGCGATGGCTCTGCCTCGCCGTAACAGAGTTGTTTCGAGTCGGCTGTGCCGCTGGTCCGGGCTCCGCCCTTACCAGACGTCGCACAGCCTGCAAGCGCCAAGGCGCTAAGCGCGAACCAGGGGCACAGCCCAGATGATATTTCAGAGGTACGGCGAGGCGAGGCAGAGCCCTCGCCTCACATCGGGCGGCACAGCCGTCCTCGAAAAACTTTCTCAGAAAAAAAGAACTTGCGAACTAGCTAGCCAAAGAACGCCGATGGTTGCGCAGAGAGTTGAGCTTAGTCGTTGGTAGCACAGAGTAATCATGAGTCGATCGGAGTTGACGTGAAGAAGATGCGAGGAAGTTTCTGTTCACGGGTTTCTTACCCAATTATTGCCTTTGCACTTGCGTTCTTCATTGCCGCAGTCTTCCAAAATGCTCGCGGAGGTACTCAATCTTCTTCCTCTCCCGTACGGCCTCGAATGCTGATTGCCGAGCACGATCCATTAACTGGCTACAACGTGCTCCGAGCTCGCTTTGCAACAGGAGCTCGACCTTCTGACGATATTGATGGTTGGGCCCTGACTTACCTGCTTACCCAAGACGAAAGCTTCGCGAAACGTGCAGTCGAGAAAATCCGGAGTACCCACACCCCCGATCTCGTCGGGTCGCGCACGTACCCAGAGTTCATCAAGTGGTCGCTGGCATTTGATTGGCTTTATAACTATCCAGGCTTCGACACTCAACTGAAAGATCGGGTGGCAGCGGAACTATTGAAGGCAGCGGAAAAGATGATGCAGGACCAGTCGCTTACAAAAGTAGAACTGGCGATGTATCACAACTATCCCGTCCGCTACCTGACGCTCGCGATGTTTGCGCTTACGGCCATCGAAGGGCATCCATCGGTCGAAGCACGAGCCGCCCCATTACGAAAGCATGCTCGTGCTGTGCTCGATCACATACTTGATTTGACTGACTTCATAACTCCGGACGGCGGCTATCACGAGTCGATGGATTACCAGCGAATTACGTATGCGCCGCTAGCGATGTTGGCTGAGTTGTTGAGGACAACCGCAAACAGTGATCCCGCACTGCGGTATACCGTTTTTCACCATTACACGGACACTTATCTGTACAAAGTCCTTCCGGATGGCACTACCGCACGCGACGACGACAACGAGTTTCCTTATCTTCAATGGGAAGACAATATTTGTTTTGGTTATGCGGTTAATCGTTTCAAAGATCCTTACGCTGCCTGGATGCTTAGGAAAAGTGGTTGGCCGGCTCAAAGCAAATGGCGGGTTCCCATAACACAGTTTCTTTGGGACGATCCAAATGTAACTCCACGCAATCCCGCGGACAGCACCGAAGCAGAAATTCCGCGTACTCATTTCTTTCGCGGCATTGGACACTTGATCATGCGCGATGGGTTTGGGCCTGACTCAACCTGGATCGAATTCAACTCCGGTCCCTATCTCGCTAAGCACGATCATCTCGATCAAAATCATTTCGTCATCTATCACAAAGGTTATCTGGCAACCGAGAGCGGCGCTGACTATACAGATACCGAAAGTCCTCATTATCTGAACTACTACCGCCGCACAATCGCGCACAACTCGATGTTGGTTTTCAAAACGGGTGAAAAGTTCTTCTGGGCTGAAAACCTGTGGCAGGCAGCAAACGATGGTGGCCAACGCATGGATTCGTCACGATACTGGAATACGGTGCGTAGTCGCGCTGATTTCGATCGTACACGTGATCTTTGGGATACAGGCCGGATGGAAGTTACGGATTACTCGCCCGGTGTCTACAACTATGCGAGAGGTAACGCCACTCGCGCGTATCAATCGTCAAAGATGGAGTGCTTTACTCGCGAGGTGACGTACACACCGGAGAGCAACATCATGGTCGTCTTCGATCGTGTTCGCACCACCGATCCAACCTACAAGAAGGTTTGGTTGCTTCATGGAGTAGGTAAGCCGGTTTTTGGAGTGTCTGAAAAGGGACGTGACGCCGGCCATGGGGGAACAGCCTATTCGGGTGCAAAGACTTTCACTTATGAGGATGGCGATGGCCGTTTGCGTATTCACTCGTTGCTTCCACGAGAGCGAGAGGTCGTTGCGAGAGGTGGTCCAGGCTGGGAATTTTGGACGCCCGGAGACGAATATGGTGGCGCGTGGGGAAGCGGGAAGAATTGGGCACTTGATCCGCCTGCCGGTGGACCACTCCCGACAGATCCATATCTGCGCAAGATGTGGAAAACGTTTTGGGGAGAGGACTTCGAGAAACTGCTGCCTTCAAACACACGGGCAGTAGTTCCCGCAGCCTGGCGCGTCGAGGTATCTCCGATCAAGCCAGCAAAAGAAGACTTGTTTCTCCACCTATTCGAGATCGGTGATAAGAATGATCCCAGATCGCCGCGAGTCGAGTTGGTCGATGGTTCAAACTTTATTGGTGCTCTTGTTGAAGGAGGCACGGTCGTACTCTTCAGCACAATCGAAGGCGCGGTCACCGATGGAGAAGTCACAATTCCGGATGTCGGAACTAAGGCTCTTCTGATAACGGGCCTGAAACCAAACGCAAAGTATGAGCTCCAAATGACTGGCGGTCGCGCGAATTGGCGAGGGGGACTCTTTAATGGTGTCCCCGGTGGAAATTTCATCGGCAGTGCGAACAGTTCCGGTGTCATGTTCCTACCGTTCCAAGGTGAGAAGGATGGTCGATTGCGGGTAAGAATGTTGGCGCCGCAATGAACGAGCACACCGAATACGACGGCATAATTTTGGGAGCAGGGCACAATGCTTTGATCCTGCAGTCGTACCTGGGAATGGCAGGACTTAAGGTTGTATGCCTTGAACGTAGACATCTAGCCGGTGGTGGTTTGGCCACCGAGGAAGATCCGCGCCAACCTGGGTTCTTGCACAATACGCACTCGTTTTATCATCGAGCTATCTCCCAAATGCCCTGGTACACGGACCTCGAACTTGAGACGCATGGTGCCAGGTACGTTGAGCCCGAACTAAACGTTGCGTTGCTCCTTAAGAATGGAGAGGCGTTGGAATGGTGGACTGATTTTGAAAAGACTTACGAATCGTTTTGCCGTTTCAGCCGTCGTGACGCTCGCGTCCTGCGCGAGTGGCGAGATCGTTTTTTACCGATCGTGGAAGAGATCCTTGTTCCAGAGAGCCGCTCACCTCCGATCGAGCCCATTCGACGACAAGCCCTTCTTGAGAAAAGCTCACACGGTAACCTCTTGCTGGAAACCGCAAAGCTGTCTCCTCTTGAATTCGTGCGACAGGAATTTGAGCACCCGTTGATCCAGGCTGGGTTGCTTTTCTTCAACGGGCTTCGTGAAGTCGATCCGTGCTGCAAAGGCTTTGGCCATCACATCCCCGCCCTCTTAGCTGCTCCAGGAAAAGCTCAGATGTGCCTTGGTGGCTCAGCCTCGTTGGCCCACGCTTTAAGCGCGGTTGTAAATCGGACAGGGGGTCAAATTCGACTTCAAGTGCCCATTAAGAGAATTGTGGTTGATAACGAGAAGGCAGTTGGAGTTGAAACTGAGAGTGGAGAATTTATTAAGGCCCGTGCCTTTGTAGTCTCCGGTCTTAACCCACAACAGACTTTTCTGGAATTGATCGAGCTCGATAAACTGCCGCTATCCTGGCGAGAAAAGGCCGAGAAGTTTCAGTACAACCTGTTAGCGCCGCTGTTTGCGTTGTATGCGACTCTAAACGATCCACCCCATTATCGTGCGGTCGAGAAAAACCCCGAATTAAAAAATGCATTCATGATTATTCTGGGTTTAGAAAGCACGGACCAATTCTTACAAGTACTCGAGCATCACTCAGCCGGTACCATTCCCCCTACCGTGATGTGGGGAAGCTGCCCGACAGTTTTCGACTCATCGCAGGCTCCTGCGGGAAAACATACAGCATTCATGTGGGAGAAATTACCTTATCGTCTGAATGGTGACCCATCGAATTGGGACACCCACAAGGAAGTGCATGGTAGGAACATGCTGGCACGCTGGCGCGAGTACGCTCCGAATCTTGAATCGAGCTTGATCGATTGGTTCACGCGTACTCCTTTAGATACAGAGAGGACGCTGCATAACATGCGCCATGGCGATCTTTTGGTAGGTGCATTCACAGGTGGGCAGGTCGGCTACAACCGGCCTTTTGCCGGCGCTGGACATTACCGAGGTTACTTGAAAGGTCTGTATCTGTGTGGTTCGAGTTGTCATCCAGGTGGCAACATCACCGGGCTGCCGGGCTACAACTGTGCGCAAGTGATACTCGCTGACTTAGGGCTCCCAGCGCCCTGGGCACCGCCATCCGCGGAGGATCGTCTAAGAGAGATATGCAACTAGACCGGCCTATTTTAAAAAGGACGGGCCGAGACAAAGATGATTACCCCGTTAGGGGTGCGATGTTTATAGCTTAGCAGCCAATAATTCTCCGCGCAGTTCGGACGGGCGGACAATGAGATAGTTAGGTCCGGACCATCTTGATTCCGCCCGTCCGAACTGCGAAAGGGGCTTTGAATCCTTGCTGGCTATAAACATTGGACTCCTACGGAGTGGTGCTTCTAAATCGCTGACTGCCGTGATGAAAAATTTAATGCGAACAATAAAATCACTCTTAGTTCTTCTTATTGCAAGTGGGGTGTTGATCGCCCATTCCGGTCAGCGCCCCGCAGTCAAAGCGAAGCTCGTTCGCGAAGTAAACGATCCAGGACAGCCGCCCTCTAACAATCTGATTGCAATCGTTGGTGCGACTCTGATCGATGGTCGCGGCGGGCCAGTGGTTACAGACGCTGTAGTTCTGATTCGCGGCGAACGTATTGCCGCAGTTGGTAAGCGAGGCTCAGTCAGTATTCCTCAGGGAGCTGAGACCGTTGATGGTCACGGTCTATCCCTGCTGCCCGGATTAATCGACGCTCATTTTCATATCGATGGTGATGATCCTTTGCCGGCGCTATTCCTGTCCCACGGCGTAACCTCTCTTAGAGATCCGGGACAATGGATTGAAGCTTACGATGGTGCGCGTAAACTCTCCGCCCCAATCCCACGTCTGTTTCTTTGTGGTCCACATCTCGATTCACCCCCACCCGCCTATCCTGCCGATTCTTATATCGTTCGCGATCCTGAAGAGACCAGGATGGCAGTCAATCGTTTTGTTGATGATGGTGCTTCAGCGATCAAAGTCTATTTCCGGCTGCCTCTGTCGTTGATCAGGGTGGCGGTGGAAACTTCACACGCGAGAGGTGTTCCCGTCACAGCACATTTGGAAATCGTTGATGCTGGCGATGCCATTCGTGCTGGTGTAGACGGAATCGAACATGCAACTTCATTTGGTACTGCTCTGCTGCCGCTTCGTGATGCCGAAAAATACAGGCAGGCTGTACTCGCGGATAACAGCGCTCGGCGCGAGGGACGCTATCAAGTCTGGAATGCAATCGACCTTAACAGTCCCCGAGCTAAAGCACTCTTAAAATTAATCGTGGACCGCGGCACGTTCGTTTCTCCCACGCTTGCCGTATTTGAACGTCAGAAAGGTGACAAGGACACGAACGAGATCCACGTTCATGGCTTCAAGCAAATGGAGAACTTTGTGCGACTCGTACACAGCGCGGGCGCCAAAGTCGTCGTGGGTTCTCATTCGGATGTGCCGCACGCAAAACGGGGATGGGCGTATCAGCGTGAACTGGAGTTGCTGGTTGAATCTGGCATGACTCCGATGCAGGCGATCGTTGCTGGAACGGCGGAAAACGCTCGTTTCTTCCGCATTGCAGATCGTCTGGGAACGATCGAAGTCGGGAAACTCGCCGACCTGTTGATGGTGGAAGGTGATCCGACGAAAAACATCAGTGATATGCGACGAGTCAAGCGAGTGATGCTCAACGGTCGCTGGGTTCCTGCCGAGGCAGAGAGCAAGTGAACATGAAAAGCTGCTCGCGCTATCCTCTATTCATCGTGCTGGCTCTGGTAATGTTTGGGGCCTGCACCACTGCAATCGGAAAAACAGTTTACGTACACTTGATAAATGGCGACGATCGCTCAGGTAATGGAAGTTATGAGCGTCCGTTCCGGTCGTGGCGTGTGGCGCTGCATCATGTGAGCAGCGGCGATACGATCATTGCAAAAAATGGTGACTATCGAAAAGCAGGTCGCGAGGCGAAATGGGGTGGACTGGATCTTATCCTGACACTTGAGGACCCGTTACAGGAGGGCGATCCAAGACCGGCGACAACCGCGAGACCAGATTCGATTGGAATCTATCGCTACGATCCAAAAAATCCCCTGGTAATTCGCGCGGAGACTAAACACGGAGTGATCCTCGATCACATTCGTTTTCATCTCGCGCGTGGAATTGTGGTTGATGGTTTCGATATCTTCCCAAATCCTTATTACAAAGACGAAGTAGGCAAGAAACTAAATTCGCGTCGTAACGGTATTCACGGCGATAGTGTTTACGAACCAGAAGATCGCTTCAACAGAGTCAAGACTAACGACCCACCCGGTCAATATACGTCCGCCTGGTACAATAGGAACCTCTGGACCAGCTACATAACGATTCGCAACTGCAGAATCCATTACGAGTGCCCGCCGAATGGCTGTACGCAGTCATACGATCCGATGCAGGATGACGATCGCCTTTATCTCATAAAGTTCAATCAATCTCATCACATCACGATCGAGGACAACGAGCTCTTTGACGGCAAGAATTCTCAGCGCAAACCGGCGATCGATCTTCCGTGCAGCGACGACGTAATTGTCCGCCGGAACCTGATTCGGAATTGTTATCGGGGAATTGTATCGAAAGGCGGAGGAAGTCGGGTTCTGATCGAAGCGAATGTCTTCGTCGATAATTCAGGTGCCGCTTTTTCTGGTGGTTCGACAGATCCCGATCTCTTCATCGACGGACGTTACGGTGATCCGTGCTCATTCGCAAAGTACGAATCGTATGACATGACTGCCAGAAACAATCTTGTTGTTTCGACAAGGCCAGGTGAACGTCCCGTAGAACCGATCGCTATTTGGGCGGCTAAGAACGCAGTTATTGAGAACAACACATTTGTCGGCATTGGTGAACGGGGTGTGTTGCTGATTCGACCGGGTAACGAAGTTGATAGCCCCCCACGAGGTTGTTCTCGCTCTGTACGTTTGATTCACACGGAGAATCTTCAGTTACGAAACAACATTTTCGTTTTGTCCGGCGTTGTTGATGAGACGATGCTCTATCAAGTCTCTGGTGAGGGTGTGAAGGTCCTTACGTTCGATCACCGTGACAATACGTTTTTCAACGGTGGCCGCGACATACCGATAGGTGGACTCACAGATGTAAACAAGGAGCCGGGATTCAGCAGGGACGATCCAAAGTTAACTGGAGGCAGTGGCAGTAACTATTCATCCTGGATGGCGACAGCGAAATCACAGGTTAAAGGAAGGGGAGTTTCTTTCGTCACACAGAAATGAGCGCCGACCAAACGGACACGGATCTTCCGAGCGAGCAACCCCATTTGTTACGCCGCTTTGGCTTGCTCGAAGCAACGGCGCTCAACATGACCAACATGATTGGGATTGGTCCGTTCATCACCATCCCTCTTCTCCTTTCTACATTAGGTGGACCACAGGCAATGCTAGGCTGGCTTGTGGCTTTAGTGATAACAATCTCGGACGGAATGATCTGGAGTGAGCTCGGGGCAGCAATGCCGGGCTCAGGTGGCTCATATATTTACCTGCGCGAAGGTTTTGGACGGGAAACCTTTGGGAGAATGTTTGGCTTTCTATTCATCTGGCAGTTCATCTTGAGTGGACCATTGGAAATCGCTTCAGGTTACATTGGCTTTACTCAATATCTTGGATACATCTGGCAAGACATCGGTCGAACCCAGTCTATTGCAGTAATTGTGGGGCTTGGTCTTCTAAACATCACGCTTCTCTATCGTCGAATAACTTTCGTCGGCAAACTAACTATCGGTTTGTGGATCGGAACAATTCTCACAACGTTAGCTGTTATCGTGACGGGAGCGCTTAATTTCAAGCCGAGTCTCGCTTTTGATTTTCCGCCAGGGGCCTTCAATTTCTCGCTTGGTTTTTTCCTTGGACTGGGAGCTGCTACTCGAATCGGTATCTTCGATTATTTAGGTTATTACGACATCTGCTACATCGGCGATGAGGTCAAACAACCGGGGCGGACGATACCGCGTTCTGTAATCATTAGCGTGATAGCAGTTGCGTTGATTTACATCGCCATCAATTTCTCGGTAATTGGAGTAGTGCCGTGGCGAGATTTCGTCCCGGCCGCCGAACACACTCAATCTAATTTCATCGTGTCGATATTCATGGAGCGGATATACGGTCGTGGTATCGCGACACTCTTCACAGCGATGGTGCTTTGGACAGCTTTCGGTTCAGTCTTCGCCCTGTTGCTTGGCTATTCGCGTGTACCTTACGCAGCTGCAATTGACGGCTACTTCTTTAAGGTGTTTGGATGGCTTCATCCAAAGAAAAACTTTCCGTATGTTTCGCTTGTGGTACTGGGAGTGATCGCAATCATCTGTAGTTTCTTTTCTCTGGGTATGGTGATTGATGCGCTGATTACCACGCGCATCGTAATTCAGTTCATCGGACAAATAGTTGCCGTAACCTTACTACGACGAAAGAAACCAGAACTAAACCGTCCTTATCGGATCTGGTTGTATCCGTTGCCAAATCTGTTGGCTTTAATTGGTTGGGTTTTCGTTTTTGCGACTACAGATTGGTCCATCATTGCCTTCGGACTGGCTTCAATTCTATTAGGCTTCGTCTGTTTTTTGCTCTGGTCGCGGAGTACTAACCAGTGGCCCTTCACTGCGAGAGAGGGATTGTCTGATGCCCCTTCGTAAGTGCGGTCGGTACACGCACGAGTCGTTTCGACAAATGATTGTTCGTCTCATAGTCTTGTTTGCTGCGATTTGTTCGAGCTGTTTGTCGGCGCCGGTAATGTCACAAAAGCTGCCTAAGTATGAGGTCTCGCGAGTAACGACCCGACTTGAGATAGATGGTCAACTCAATGAGCGCGCCTGGATGGACGCACCACCGGTTGGCGCTTTTGTTAATAATCGCGATGGTAGTCCGACGAAGTTGAGGACCGAAGCTAAGATCCTTTACGACGATAACTTTCTGTATTTTGCGTTTCGATCAGACGATACGAACGTCTGGTCCACAATGAAGAAGCGAGACGAGCATCTGTGGTTGGAGGAGGTTGTTGAAGTCTTCCTGCAAGCCGATTCTTCAGTTCCAAACTATATCGAGCTTGAAGTGAATCCACTTGGTTCAATGCTCGACATATACCTAATCAACACTCGGAAGCCTCTCCATTACGAAAGTTGGAACAGTGAGAAGTTGCGTTGGGCGGTGAGTGTTGATGGAACTGTGGATGGTAAAGAGAACGACCGCGGCTGGAGTTGTGAAATAGCATTGCCTTTCGAAGACATTGCGACAGCATCTCATCTACCACCTTTGGTCGGCGATAGGTGGCGGTTGAATCTATATCGAGTTGAAAAGTTACCGATTAGCGCGGAACTAGCCTGGTCGCCGACGCTGCAAGAGGATTTTCACGTGCTCCCGAAATTGGGTGAAATTGTATTCACGAATCGCAGGGTTCGGAAGCCATAGCTCCGTCGCCGACTAGCTGGATTAGGCTTTGCCTCTAAAGTCGATATCAGCGGTAAATGAGTAAACCACGAACAAAATGCATATGACTTTCGAGTCAATGTTGCTTTGTAACTGGAGTAACCTTAAATGGCTTTATTAACTCAAGACCAAATTCAGCAATTCAATCGCGATGGCTTCTTGATGCTCGAAAATCTCTTCGATCCTGAAGAGATGGAACTGTTGATTAGAATCGCTAAAGATGATCAGCGGCTGGAAGCGGAAGCATTAGAGCGTCGCGACACGCATGCGCGCACAAGTAAATTATGGCTGACCGACAAGTTGGAGGATGACATTTACAGCGCATTCGTTCGCTCCACTCGGATCATTCAGCCGCTGGAACAACTACTCGAGGGCGAGATCTATCACTACCATCACAAGATGATGCTGAAGGAACCATTTGTGGGTGGCTCGTGGGAATGGCATCAGGACTACGGATACTGGTATTCGAACAATTGTCTATTTCCGTTTATGGCGAGTTGTCTGATTGCTGTTGATACCGCGACGAAGGAGAACGGGTGTCTTCAAGTGATTAAGGGGTCTCACTTGATGGGAAGAATCGATCATAACAAGGTGGGCGATCAAACGGGCGCCGACATCGATCGAGTAAACGAAGCATTAAAACATTTAGACCTGATCTATTGTGAAATGGAACCAGGGACGGCGCTCTTCTTTCATTCAAACTTACTGCATCGATCAGATGCGAATCTTAGTCCTAACCCACGTTGGTCGCTGATCTGTTGCTATAACGCTGCGCGGAATCCTTGTAAGCCAAGGGAGAATCACCCAGCATACAGTTATCTTGAACGCTGGCCTGACTCAAAAATTAAAGAACTTGGTCGCAGAAAATTACAGGAGTCCGGGCTAACTGGTTGAGCTTGCTACTTCAATAAAGGAATTAAGCTATGAATGATATGAATTCGAAAGTATCCAGGCGCGAGATATTAAAAGCCGCAGGCCTTGCTGGCGTCGGGTTTAGCGCTTCACGTGTGCTCGATGCAAACGAAGTCATTGATTTCGAGCCACCACAGCGAAGGAACTCAAAACAAAAATCGATGATGGGCGTCAAGTTTGAGCGGCGCGATATCGTACGACTTGGGATGGTGGGCGTTGGTCTACGTGGCACCAGTGTTCTCAAAGAGTTCCTTGCCATCGATAAAGTACAAGTCAACGCTGTGTGCGATGTTGTTAAAGATAAATGCGTACGCGCGGCAGACTTGGTCGAAAAGACGGGACAAAAAAGACCAGCCATTTACGCCGATGGTGCGCGAGATTTCGAAAAACTTTCGACCCGGGATGATCTGGATTTTATTTACATCGCCACACCTTGGGAATGGCACGTGCCACAGGTTCTGGCAGCTCTGAAAGCAGGGAAGCATGCAGGCACAGAGGTGCCGGCCGCGTACACGCTTGAGGATTGTTGGAAACTTGTAGAGACATCCGAGACGACGCGACGGCACTGTCTCATCATGGAGAACTGTTGTTATGACGATTCAGAGACGATGGTCTTGAACATGGTCCGATCGGGTTTGTTTGGAGATCTGGTCCATGGTGAATGTGCCTACAACCACGATCTCCGCGAAATCTTATTCGAGGATAAGGACGAGGGTCTCTGGCGCCGCAAGCATCACACTCTGCGCGATAGCAATCTATATCCGACACATGGTTTGGGGCCGATGGCGCAATATATGGAAATCAATCGCGGGGACAGGTTCGACCATATCGTTTCGATGAGTTCGCTGCACCTGGGTCTCGAGGCGTACCGACAGAATCACGTGGCAACCGGAAATGCGAAATGGAAAGAGGTATATAAGACCGGTGACTACAACACTAGCATCATCAAGACCGCAAGAGGTCGAACAATTTTACTGCAGCATAATGTGACGACGCCGCGGCCGTACGATCGGATCAATCTAATTCAAGGAACAAAAGGTATCTTCAGAGATTATCCGCCTCGTATTTTCATTGACGGTCAAGAGGGTGGACATAACTGGACAACGCTCGATAAGTACAAGGACCGATACGAGTCACCATTGTGGAAGAACCAGGGCGAAACCGCGCGAAAATTAGGCGGGCATGGTGGAATGGATTACCTGATGTGTTATCGATTGATCCAATGTATGCGCGAGGGTCTGGAGCCGGACATCAACGTTTACGATGCAGCAGCATGGAGTGCCCCTGGACCACTAAGCGAACTCTCAGTCGCGAAGGGTAGTATGCCCATCAAGTTTCCGGATTTCACTCGAGGGCAGTGGCAAAATGTTCAGGCCGTTAATTCAAGTCAACTCAAGATCGCTTCTCAAGTGAAAGCGGACATTTAGCAGTGATCACAACTTACGCGTGGTTACTGTGGAAATCAGCGACGGCTACGCGCACTCACAGCGGAGTCGACACTACGTGCAGTGCGGTCGTTGCTGATTACCGCAAGCCGGATTACAGCAACTTTACAACAAAAACTTTCCTTCGCGGGACCGAGGGATCCTCAGCGTAAAGCTGACAATAATATTTGGATTAACAGAAATGGGCAGCAGTATGTTCAGATTCCTAACAACCCGTCACGCAAGATGCGCGATTGTAGTCGGCTGACCTGTAACTGGTGGTTGTTTTTAAGGGTGACGACAAACGTGCCACCGGGAAGGGGACTCACGCGAGCGGATGCCCGGCATGGACGAATGGGAACTCATGGACAAGCTTGAGCAGCGAACGAAAGCAGTCAAACTCTCACGGCAGATGAAGTCGATTGCTGAGATTTGCTGTCACCTAGAGATGATGCGAACTAGTTTGATGTAAAGTTGCTGTAATTCTCAATTCCGCTAATTCGTCGGGACACACTATTTAACAAACGGACTTGGGGTTGGAACTCCCAAGTCCGATAACTGAGCCGACGTTAAGTTGGTGATTTTATTGGTAGCGGGGGGCGGGATCGAACCGTTGACCTTGCGGTTATGAATCATCAACTCGGCAAAAACTTAAGTCTTTGCCTTTTCAAAAGTTGCAGCCACCCAGAATTTCCGAGGATTCTACATTCATTACCATTCGATACAGTCCTTTATACCTCCATTGCTGTTAATTCTGGACACAAATCGGCCACAAAAGTGGTGATTCATTCTAGGGAGGTTACGATTAAACATCGAACGTTCCGCACCGCCCGCTCAACTAGTTGAGACTGTGCTTCCGGGAATCGGCCCTTTCGAACATACTATGCGTTTGGAATATGGTTTTGAGACCTTGGTGCCTTCTTGTGCATTTGTGTTTAATCGTGAACTGAATAACGTAGCGCCAAATTAGAAGAAACTATGTCTCTACTCCGCGTAAGTCTTTGTTTTCTCACACTCGTGCTGTGGTTGATCGGCAGCGGTTCTTTGGCAACGACTCAAGAAACCAAGTCTGATCCGGGCGCGGCGTACCTCAATCCTAGGCTTCCGCGGGAACAGCGCGTTAATGATCTGATCTCGCGCATGACACTTGAGGAGAAGGTGTCGCAGATGATGAACGCTGCGCCGGCTATTCCACGGCTCGGCATTCCTCAGTACGACTGGTGGAACGAAGCTTTGCATGGCGTTGCGTTCTCAGGTGTCGCCACAGTTTTTCCGCAGGCGATCGGGCTCGGAGCAACCTTCGATCCGCAACTCGTCAATCGCGTCGCCGCAGTGATCTCCGACGAGGCGCGGGCCAAGTACCACGAAGCACAACGACAGCGTAACTACAACCGGTTTTACGGTCTTACGTTTTGGTCGCCAAACATAAATATCTTTCGCGACCCACGCTGGGGCCGTGGGCAAGAGACTTACGGCGAAGACCCGTACTTAACAAGTCGCCTCGGGGTTGCATTCGTTAATGGACTACAAGGTGACGATCCGAAGTATCTGAAACTTGTTTCCACGCCGAAGCACTACGCCGTTCATTCTGGTCCAGAACCCGAGCGCCATCGCTTTGATGCGGCTGCCACTGAACGTGACCTGCGTGAGACATACTTACCAGCTTTCCGAGCAACTGTTATGGAGGCTCGTGCTGCGTCGGTGATGTGCGCTTACAACCGCACAAACGGTGAGCCCTGCTGCGCAAATACACATCTGCTTGGCGACACGTTACGCGGCGAGTGGGGGTTTAATGGATACGTCGTTTCCGATTGCGGTGCGATCGATGACATCTACAAACGGCACAACTTCCTGAAGACTGCTGAGGAGGCTTCGGCCCTCGCGGTGAAGAGAGGAACCGATCTGGAATGTGGCGACAGCTACAAAGCACTAGTGAAAGCTGTGAAGCAGGGCTTGATTTCGGAAGCCGACATCGATCGCGCGGTGAAACGATTGTTCGACGCCCGGTTTCGGCTTGGGATGTTCGATCCACCGGAGATGGTCCCTTAT
>Ga0207701_10000623_pt1 | contig 36916 bp, 13 predicted proteins | sample KBSSwiSSwithPhiX_FD_184294 | JGI IMG/M metagenome (GOLD analysis project Ga0207701, IMG submission 184294) | Switchgrass rhizosphere bulk soil microbial communities from Kellogg Biological Station, Michigan, USA, with PhiX - S5 (SPAdes) (version 2) | ecosystem: Environmental > Terrestrial >... | reverse complement strand
TTATGTATCTCAACATACCAGTATTTTTATTATTAACCATTTTGGTAAAAAGTTTTCAGCCGCTGATAATGACATTCTTCAACGCTTTGGAAAAGTATTTGAACAGGCCTATACTCGTTTCCTTGATTTACAAAAAGCAGAAGCACAGGCAAGAGAGGCACAGATAGAATTAGGCCTGGAAAGAGTAAGAGCCAGGGCAACAGCAATGCAGAAATCAAATGAGTTAGCAGAATTAGTAGATACAGTTTTTAAAGAGCTTACAAAATTGCACTTTACACTCGATCGATGCATTATAATAATTGTTGACGAAAAAACAATGTCGGCCAATTACTGGATGGCAAATCCAGAATCAAGAACACCGACATCTTATCATTTACAACTAAAAGACATTCCTTACTTCACCGCCACTTTTAATGCATGGAAAGATAGGAAGACCAAAATGGTGTATGATCTCAAGGGAGATGAAAAATCTTCTACTGTTGAATATATTTTCAGTAAAACAGAATTACGATCTCTTCCAGATGAAGTGAAAGCAGGAATGAAAAATACAAACAGGATATTTTTGAATTCTTCCTTTAATAATTTCGGTGGCCTGCAGGCTGATACGCTTGAACCTCTGAGTGAAGACAATCTTGATATCCTTTACCGATTCTCAAAAGTTTTTGATCTTACCTATACCCGTTTCAATGACCTGCAAAAAGCAGAAGCACAAGCAAGAGAAGCAAGAATCGAAGCGGCGCTGGAAAAAGTTCGTGCCAGTACAATGGCAATGCAGAAAAGTGATGACCTTTCAACTGCTGCTTTTGTTTTGTTTCAACAATTCAAAGGATTGGGTGAAGAAGCTGAAAGGATTTTTATCGCAACTTTTGATGACGATGAACGTTGGGTAGATCTCTGGGGGACCAACCAGGGCGGTAACCAACTAAATAAACTTTTCAGGGCCCCGGTGGATGAACCAACTGTGATCAGTAAAATAATTACTGCATGGAAAGCAAAAGCAAAATCAATGGTAATAGATCTTACCGGGGACGACTTGAATAAATATGTTTCTTTTTTAAAAGGAGCCGGCATACCCGTTACCGAAGGTGTAATGAATGACAGAAGGGTTCAAACCATTGCCTGCTTTTCAAAAGGCGTGATCGGTCTTACTACACATGAACCACGGCCGCAGGAATCAATACAATTATTGGAAAGATTCGCCGGAGTATTCGATCTTACTTATACTCGTTTCCTTGATCTGACTGTTGCAGAAACTAAAGCACACGAAGCAAGAATAGAAGTGGCGCTGGAAAGAGTTCGTGCAAGAGCATTAGCGATGCAGCAACCCGAAGAATTAAAAGATGTTGCACAAGTGTTGAGAAATGAAATGGGATTGCTGGGTGTTGAAGAATTAGAAACAAGTAGTATTTATATTCATCCTGATAATTCTGAAAAGGTAGAATGCTGGTATGCATTAAAAGATCCTGTTGCAACTGAAAAGCGTATGGTCTCTGATCATTTTGATCTTGATCTTAATGATACATGGGTAGGCAGGGAGATGCAAAAATTTTATACGTCAAATGACAAGCAAACTTCCATCGTGATGCAAGGTGCTAATCGAAAGGAATGGATCGAATATTGTTATAAACATTCTCCTGTATTCAGCGGTTTTTATGGTGAAACAATTCCGGATCGCACTTACCATCTTTTTAAATTCTCGCATGGATATATTGGTGCTGCAGCGCCGGGAGAAATATCCAATGAAAGCTGGAGACTATTAAGCCGTGCCGCATCTGTTTTTTCTTTAGCTTATTCCCGTTTCAAAGATCTGACACAAGCCCGGAATGACCTGATAAAACTAAAAGAAGAAAAGAAAAGGGCAGAAGACGCATTGACTAACTTACAGGTAACACAAAAACAATTGGTACAGGCAGAGAAAATGGCATCGTTGGGAGAATTGACAGCCGGCATTGCACATGAGATACAAAACCCTTTGAACTTTGTAAATAACTTTTCTGATGTAAGTAATGAATTGCTGGATGAAATGAAAGCGGAATTGGAAAAAGGAAATGCGGAAGAAGCAAAATTAATTGCAGTAGATGTAAAAGAGAACCTGGAGAAAATTTTACATCACGGAAAAAGAGCCGATGCAATTGTAAAGGGAATGCTGCAGCATAGCCGGACAAACAGCGGCCAAAAAGAACTGACTGATATAAATGTATTGGCAGAAGAATATCTCCGGCTTGCTTATCACGGGTTGCGGGCAAAGGATAAATTCTTTAATGCAAAATTTGAAACGGTTCTTGATCCGTCTATCACCAAAATAAATATCGTTCCTCAGGAAATAGGACGGGTGATACTTAACCTTATCAATAATTCTTTTTATGCTGTAAGTGAAAAGAAACGTACTGTCAGCAATGGATACGAGCCAAGCGTAACAGTAAGTACAAAAAAATTAAACGATAAGGTTGAAATAAGAGTGATGGATAATGGCAATGGCATTCCACAAAAAGTGTTGGATAAAATATTCCAACCATTCTTTACCACCAAACCCACCGGGCAGGGAACAGGATTAGGATTATCGTTGAGCTATGATATAGTTACAAAAGGACATGATGGTGAAATAAAAGTGGAAACAAAAGAGGGAGAAGGCTCTGCATTCACAATAAGTTTACCCATGAAATAATTTTTATCAAATGAAAAAACATTTTTCTTATTGCGTTGTCTTCTTTTTTATTTCAGTAACTGCTGTTGCCCAGCAGGCTTATATTGACAGCTTTAAAAGAAAGGCAAACATTATCAACAATGATACCCTTCAATTGATCCTTCTTAGAAATATTGCAAGAAGCTATTCTGAATTAAACCCGGACAGCTCTTTTACTTATGCAGAAAAAGCGTTGAAAGTTGCACGCAAACTGAATCTTAAGTTAGACGAAGGCAGTGCCTTAAGAGAAATGGGTTATTCACTTTTGAACAGGGCTAATTTCCCCCGGTCTTTACAAACACTTCTTGCATGCATGGCGATACTGGAAAATCCTAAAAGTGAACAAAGAGTGTTGGTTGGAAAATTTCCCGGAGATGATGAGCTGATGTACCGCATTGCCTCGCCACATAAACAAAGACTCAGTGACCTGGCCTTCGCACACCAGATCATGGGAGTGTTATATGCTAATTCGAATAATTATGAAAAAGCATTGCTACATCACGAACTTGGAAGATATAATGCAGAAATGTCGGGTAATGTTCCCCTGCAAAGTATTATAAACATGACGATGTCCCGTGCTTATTTGAATTTAAAAAAGGTTGATTCCGCTTTAATATGTGAGCAACTGGCTTATGAGCAAGTGATGCAAACAGGATTTAAAAGATATTTGGGAAGTGTGTTTTTAAATATGGGACGCATTTACGCAGTCAAGGGAAATATACCTTTGGCCAATGAGTATTACAGGAAGTCTTTAGTGGCAAGTGCAGAAAATGGTTATTTCAGGGGTGTGGTGGCTAGCAATATTTTACTTGCGGATTATTATTTTCAGTCCGGAAAAAAAGATTCTGCTTTTTTGCATATAAAAGATGCCCTTACTGCTGCACAAAACCTGGATGTTCCTGAATTATTGTTACGGTCCTATAAAGAATTTAACCGTTATTACCAGATCGAAGGGAATAATGACAGCATCGTAAAATACCAGGCATTGATCATTAAAATAAATGATAGTTCGTTCAGTTCAAAACAAGCACAGGAATTTCAAAATATAGATTTTAATGAACGGCAGCGGTTGTCGGAAATTGAAGACGCTAAAACTGCAGAACGGGCTAAATTCAGAACCTATGTCCTGGTCGCAGGTCTTGTTATTTTTTTATTTATTGTAATTATGTTGTATCGTAATAGTCTTCAAAGAAAAAAAGCAAATATTCTTTTGTCACAACAAAAAAATGAATTAGAAACTACACTGGCCACTTTGAAGACAACGCAAAATCAATTGATACAGTCAGAAAAAATGGCTTCGCTTGGTGAGCTTACTGCCGGGATTGCACACGAAATTCAAAATCCATTGAACTTCATCAACAATTTCTCTGAAGTAAATACGGAGTTGATCGATGAATTAAAAGAAGAACTGGAAAAAGACAATAAGCAACCGGCAATAGAAATTGCAAATGGTATAAAAGAAAATGAGCAAAAAATAAATCATCATGGCAGGCGGGCCGATGCAATTGTAAAGAGCATGCTGCAACATTCAAGAAGCAGTTCAGGGAAAAAAGAATTGACAGATATTAATGCATTGACTGATGAATATTTAAGACTTGCTTATCACGGCATGCGGTCAAAAGAAAAATCTTTTAATGTTGATGTGCGGTCGGATCTTGATCCGGCAATTGAAAAAGTAAATGTGATACAACAGGATATCGGCCGGGTGATCCTGAATTTAATTACCAATGCTTTTTATGCTGTTGCCGAGAAAAAGCAACAAAAAAGAAATGACTACGAACCAATAGTTACCGTGAGCACAAAAAAAGCAGGTGATAAAATTTTGATCAGTGTAAGCGACAACGGCAATGGTATTCTGCAAAAAGTATTGGACAAAATATTTCAGCCATTCTTTACCACCAAACCAACGGGACAGGGAACCGGTCTCGGGTTATCGTTAAGTTATGATATCATAACAAAAGGACATGGTGGTGAATTAAAGGTTGAAACAAAAGAAGGAGAAGGAACGGTATTTATTATAAGCATTCCAATGACATAATAACGTTATGAACATCCACCAGGAACAAGACATTTTAAAACGAAATGCCGAACTTGAAAAAGAACTTGCAGTAAAAAATCGAGAGTTAGAAGTTGAATCTGCTTTAGAAAGAGTTCGTGCAAAAACGATGGCAATGCAAACGCCATCAGAATTTGTTGACGTAATAAGCGTAATAGGTGAACAGTTCGTTCATCTCGGTTTTGATATTGAATGGGCCAATTTCGGCGCAAATGGACTTGATGTTTCTAACGGCATTGATGTTTGGAATTTTGCCGTGATCCCGGGATTATACCAGGCAGCTGAGCGGCTATATATACCCTATATCGATCACCCTGTTTTTACTATTGCAGCCGCGGGACTTGAAAAATATCAACGTACCGGGGAAGATTTTTTTGTTATTGACCTTGACAAAAAAGATAAAGACCGATGGATGGATCATATGTATACAAGATCGGAGTTTAAGGAAATGCCGGATGAATTCAAAACAATTCAATATAACAAACCAGGCTATAGTTCTTCTGTAATTGTATTAAAAGATACATGGCTATCTATTGGAAAATTTGACCCAAAGCCTTTTACAGATGAACAAAATGCGATCTTAGGAAGATTTGCAAATGCATTTGGACAGGCTTATACCCGTTTCCTCGATCTTCAAAAAGCCGAAGCACAGGCAAAAGAAGCAAGAATTGAGCTTGCTTTGGAAAGAGTAAGAGCAAGAGCAATGGCCATGCATAACTCAAACGAACTTGCCGAACTGGTATCAACAGTTTTTAATGAATTGACCCAACTCGATTTTAGATTAACAAGCTGTATCATCTGGATCCATGATCATGAGAGCACTAAGAATACATTGTGGATCGCAAGCGCTGAAATGAATAAGTCTGCAGAACCATTCCTGGTAAGCATATTTCATAATGACTTTTTTAAATCCATCAATCATGCATGGAGATCAAAAGACACTAAATGGATTTATACATTCACAGGAAAGGAAAAAAAGGATTTTGAAAAAGCATTCTTTAAAGAAATACCCCACCTTCCGATCTCTTTAAAAAATGCGTTGGAAGTACCAAAGCAAGTGGTATTCTCTGCATCTTTCAACAATTTCGGCGCTCTTGAAATTGTGGAAACAGAGGCTTTGACGGATGAAAAATTTGAGATCCTTCATCGCTTTGGAAAAGTATTTGATTTAAGCTATACCAGGTTTAATGATCTTAAAAAAGCCGAAAGCCAGGCAAGAGAAGCGCAGATAGAAACAGCATTGGAAAGAGTGAGAAGCCGTTCCATGGCGATGCACAAAAGCGATGATCTTCACGAAGTGATTAAGGTAGTGATAGAACAATTATCCTTATTAGGCTTAAAATTCAATGTCGCCAATTTTGCTAAAATTGATCCCGATGGTAGCTGGGATCTGTGGCTTTCAACACCTGAACAAGCTTACCCGGGGTTGATACATGTTCCATATTTAGATCATCCAATTTTTAATCATATAACAGAGCAGGTAGCAAAGAACAAAGATTTTTATACTGATGTATATACCCGGGAAGAAACAAATATTTTTTTCCATCATTTCTTTGAAAATACAATTGCAAAAAACAGCCCTGAAGAACGAAAGCAATTTGTATACAGTTCTAAAGGATTTTCCCGTTCGCTTTTCTTAACGAAAAATATTTGGTTCAGTGTTGGCAGGTATGATGTTACTGCTTTTACTGACGAAGAAAATGCAATTTTCAAACGCTTTGCAAATGTTTTCGAACAAGCCTATACCCGTTTTCTTGATCTTCAAAAGGCAGAATCACAGGCAAGAGAAGCCGAGATCGAACTTGCACTAGAAAGGGTTCGTGCAAAAACGATGGCAATGCAAAAACCATCGGAGTTTGTCGGCGTAATTAATATAATAGGGGAACAATTTGTTCATCTTGGTTTTGATATTGACTGGGTCAATTTCGGTGCCAATGGATTTGCTATTTCAGAAGGGATCGATATTTGGAATTTTGCCGTGATACCGGGGGCTTCACCAATGTCTGCCAGGGTGTTTATTCCTTATTTTGATCATCCGGTATTTACAACTTCGGCTGCAACTATTAATGAATTTTTAAATGGAGGAAGAGACTTTCTTACAGTGGTACTGGATAAACAAACCAAGGACACATGGCTTGATCATCTTTTTACCAAAACTGTTTTTAAGGATGTACCGGAGGAATACAGAGCTATTCAATATGCAAAACCCGGTTATACTACTTCCAATATATCATTAAACAACACCTGGCTTTCAATTGGTAAGTTTGATACAAAAACATTCACCGATGAACAACATGCGATCTTAAGGCGATTTGCAAATGCATTTGGCCAGGCTTATACACGTTTCCTCGATCTGCAAAAAGCCGAAGCACAGGCAAGAGAAGCACAGATAGAAGCGGGACTAGAAAGAGTAAGAAGTCGTGCAATGGCCATGCAAAGCTCAGAACAATTAAGAGAGCTGATAGGAACTGTATTTACAGAACTAACAAAGCTTGATATAGTTCTCACCCGTTGCCTCATCATGATCTATGATCCTAAATCAAATGATTCAGTTTGGTGGATGGCAAATTCTGAAGCGCCAACTCAACCTATTGGTTTAAAAGTGCAGTATCATGAGCATCCATCTTATTTAGCATATGTAAATGCATGGAAGCAAAAAGAAATAAAATGGACCTACACTTTAGAAGGAAATACTAAGAAAGAATGGGATGACTTTCTATTTGTCGAAACTGAACTTTCACATCTGCCTGATTTTGTAATAGCAGGTATGAAAGCTCCGGACAGGGTTTATTTAAATGCATCGTTCAATAGTTTCGGCAACCTGACGCTGGCAACACTTGAACCTTTATCAGATGAGCATTTTGACATCATGCTTCGGTTTGCAAAAGTTTTTGATCTTACCTATACACGTTTTAATGATCTGAAGCAAGCCGAAGCACAAACAAGAGAAGCACAGATCGAATTAGCATTGGAAAGAGTTCGTGCAAGAACAATGGCGATGCACAAGAGTGAGGAGTTGGGTGAGACAGCGCAGGTTCTATTTCATCAGTTAAGTGAACTTGGTGGAATTCCTGATCGCATTGCCATTGGTATCGCAGATGAAGCAAATAGTGTGGTTAATTTTTGGTCAACTGATCAGCAAGGCAGCCATCTTGATAATAGTTTTAGTGCCCGTTTAAATGAAAGAACCACGATCGCAAAAACATACCAGGCATGGAAAGAACAAAAAAAATCCTTAGTGATCGACCTGCATGGAGACGAATTAAATGAGTGGATACAGTTTGCCCGTGAAGAAATGGGAATCTCTGTAAAGGATGATCAAATAAAAGATCGTCGTGTTCATAGTTTTGCTTTCTTCTCACATGGATGGATATTGGCTACATCTCATGTGCCCCAGTCAACAGAAGCAATACAAATATTAGAACGTTTTGCTTCGGTATTCAATCTTACCTATCGACGTTTTCTTGATCTTGTAAAAGCAGAAGCACAAGCAAGGGAAGCACAGATAGAAGCAGCACTCGAAAGAGTTCGTTCCAGTTCATTGGCTATGCATAAAAGTGATGAACTGAAAGATGTAGTGAAAATTGTTTTCGAGAATTTCCGGTCATTGGGGCTTGAACATATTGATTCTGTTAATATCAATATTTTTCACCAGGGATCAAAAGATTTTGATCTATGGCTTGCAGCGCCGGGTCAGGATTATACGACCAATTTTCATCTCCCTTATTTCGATCATCCGATCGTAAATGATTTTTTTAACGATGTTAGTAAAGGAGAAAATCTTCATAAAGGAGTTTATGGTTATGATGAAAAAAACAAATACTTCGAATATATGTTTGAGAATTCTGATAACAAGTATTTGCCGGAAGAAAGAAAAAAACTCATTTTAAATGGCCCTGCTTATTCTGTAGTAACGGCGATTGCAAAACATTCGTCCATCTTTATTCATAATTACAGCGGGAAAACATTTTCAGAAGAGGTCAAGTCGATTTTGCAGCGCTTTACACGAGTATTTGAACAATCATATACTCGTTTCCTTGATCTTGAAAAAGCAGAAGCACAAGCAAAAGAAGCGCAAATAGAAACGGCATTAGAAAAAGTTCGGAGCCGTTCACTAGCGATGCATAAAAGTGATGAATTACAGGAAGTAGTAAACACAGTGTTTGAAAGATTAATGGATCTGGATATAGAAGTAGACTCAACTAACATTGCAATCTTTAAAGAAGGCTCAAAGGATTTTGACTATTGGATCGCAAGCAATGCTCAAAAACGTGCAGCCAGCTTTCACATGCCTTATGTTGACCTGTCGTTGACAAAAGACATAGTCGCAGCAAGAGAAAGCGGGGTAGATTTTTCGGCAACCTCTTATCCTTTTGAAATAAAAAATGAATGGTTTGATTTCGCTTTTAAAGAAACTGATTTCAAATTCTTAAGTGAAGCAAGAAAGCAATTCATTTTAAATACTCCCGGAATCACTGTTGGTATTGCATTTTCAAAACACACAGGCGTACAGGTAAACAGGTATTCTGACAAATTATTATCGGAAGGAGAAAAAGAAATATTAAAACGATTCTCAAAAGTTTTTGAACAAGCCTATATCCGTTTTCGTGATCTTGAAAAAGCTGAAGCCAATGCAAGAGAAGCACAGATAGAAGTAGGATTGGAAAGAGTTCGTGCAAAAGCTATGGCTATGCACAGCTCAAAAGACCTGGCAGAAACGCTAGGTGTGTTTTATCGTGAACTAAAATCGTTAAGTGTAACACCGATAAGATGTGGAGTGGCTTTAATGGATAAAGAGACCCGAATGGCTGAGCTAACTACTATGAATACAACTGGCGAGGGAGATTCAATAGAGATCATTGGCAAAATAAAAATGGCCGGTCACCCGGTATTGGATGGTGTTTTTGAAAGCTGGTTGCTACAAAAGGAATATCATGCTGTTTTGCGAGGCAATCAAATTAAAGAATATTACCAGGTACTAAAGCCGCAGATCGATTACCTGGATTATTCACATGATGAAGCTCAATTTGGTTATTATTTTATGTTTAACGAAGGCGATGTATATGCATGGACGGAAAAGGAATTAACGGAAGATGAGTTAACAATATATCGCCGCTTTACAACTGTAATTAGTCTTACCTATAAACGGTATAAGGATCTGCAACAGGCCGAAGCACAGGCAAGAGAAGCAAAAATAGAGGCAGGCTTAGAAAGAGTTCGTGCAAGAACAATGGCAATGCATAGCAGTGAAGATGTAAGTATAGCTACAGCAACCATGTTCACAGAGCTGGAAAAATTAGGCATTCAAAATCTTCGTGGGGGTATTACAATTATAAAAGCCGGCGATATGCAGGAAGTATGGGGCGTAACAAATCTGCCCGATGGCAGAACAATAAGATCTATTGGTGAATTTGATATGCATTTACATCCTCTTTGGCGGGAATTATTGAAAGCGAAGTTGAATAACGGAGATTATAATTATTATCGGCTGGCCGGTAAAGACAAAGAAGATTATATAAACATATTAAATGCGACGCCAAATTACTTGTCGCAACCGATAAAAGATTTTCCTGATGTACATGTTCAATCTTACTTTTTTGGTGAAGGAGCAATATGGACAAATTCTTTTGAACCTCATTCAGAGGAGCAAATGCAAACAATGAAGAGATTTGCTTCCGTTTTCTCACTTACTTTCCGCAGATACCAGGACTTGAAAAAAGCAGAAGCACAGACAAGAGAAGCAACCATTGAAGCTGCATTGGAAAAAGTTCGTGGTAAAGCAATGGCTATGCATAACAGTAATGATCTTTCCACAACGGCAAGCATAGTATTTACTGAATTGAGAAAGTTGGGTATTAGCCCCATTCGATGTGGTGTTGGTCTCTTAAATAAAGAATCCCGCAAAGGGCAAATATATGCTGCCACTTCATCCAACGAAGAAGATAGTCTTTCCCTGGTAGGCTGGGTGCAATTATCGGGACATCCTGTTCTGGAAAAAATTTATGATACCTGGAAAAATAATGAAGATTATTTTCCTGAGCTGAACGGAGAACAAATGAAGACTTATTATGATTTGCTCTTATCAGGTTTATCTGTTTCTGTTCCTGATACGGGTGAAAAACAATATGGAACTTTCCTACCGTTCTCTGTCGGGTGTTTATATGCGTGGTCAGGTACTCCTTATAATGATTCAGAGTTAAAAATTCTAAAGCGTTTTGCTTCTATTATTGATCTTACATTCAGAAGATATATTGAACTGCAAAAATCAGAAGCTACCGCAAAGGAAGCAATAAAGCAAGCCGCACTTGATCGTATCCGTGCAGACATCGCATCCATGCGTACTATAAATGATCTTGATCGCATTACACCATTAATATGGAATGAATTGACTGTGCTGGGTATTCCATTTATTCGTTGCGGAGTATTTATTATGGATGAAGATCACCAACTCATTCATACTTTTCTTTCAACACCTGATGGAAAAGCGATCGCCGCATTTCACCTGCCTTATAATACTCCAGGAAATCTTAGACATGTAGTATCCAATTGGAAGGAAAACAAAAAATATATCGATCATTGGGATGAAACGGAGTTCATCCAATTCGCAGATATTTTAGTTAAGGGGGGAGCACTTGTTTCATCTGAACAATACCTGAAAACAATTCCAAAGGGCGGGTTCTATTTACATTTCCTGCCTTTCTTACAAGGAATGCTCTATGTAGGAAACACAGATCAATTAAAAGAGGAAGAAATTGAATTGATACAACATGTATCTGACACATTCTCTACTGCCTATGCCCGTTACGAAGATTTTAATAAACTAGAGGCAGCCAAGCAACAGGTAGAAAAAACATTGACCGACCTGAAACAGGCACAAACACAATTGGTGCAATCAGAAAAGATGGCAAGCCTTGGTGAAATGACCGCCGGTATTGCACACGAAATTCAAAACCCGTTGAACTTCGTCAATAATTTTTCTGAAGTAAGTAAAGAATTGCTCGATGAAATGAAAACTGAATTGGAAACCGGCAACACTCAGGATGCAAAAGATATTGCCGATGATGTGATACAGAATTTAGAAAAAATAAATCATCATGGCAAAAGAGCAGATGCAATAGTGAAAAGTATGCTGCAGCATAGCCGCAGCAGCAGTGGCAAAAAAGAACCGGCAGATATTAATGGATTAGCCGATGAATATTTGCGGCTCGCCTACCATGGTCTTCGTGCCAAGGATAAATCTTTCAATGCAAAATTTGAAACGGAGTTTGATAACAACATTGGAAAAATAAATATCATTTCGCAGGATATCGGTAGAGTTTTGGTCAACCTGATCAATAATGCTTTTTATGCAGTCAGTGAAAGGAAGAAGCAAGAATCAAATGGATATGAGCCAACAGTAACTGTGTATACCAAAAAAATAGATGATAAGATCGAGATCAAAGTGAAGGATAATGGAAATGGTATCCCGCAAAAAGTATTGGATAAAATATTTCAGCCATTCTTTACCACTAAGCCAACAGGACAAGGAACAGGGTTGGGGTTATCATTAAGTTATGATATTGTGAAAGCACATAGTGGTGAAATAAAAGTAAATACAAAAGAAAGAGAAGGCACAGAATTTACAATTGTACTACCGGGCTAATCATTGCAGAGCCTCGATAGTTATAGATGAAAATGGAAACTAAGGTGAAGGATCGGCATTGCTGGTTCAACTACCGTTGTAAGGAAACAAACACGTAAATTAATGGAATGAAAAAGGCACTCCTTATTTTCATTTATTACAGTTTATGTTCACAATTATCTGCACAAAAAGGTAAGGCGGATAGTTTGGTCATACTGCTCCAGTCGGCAAAAGACACCAGCAAAGTGAATTTACTGAATGATGTAACCAGGAGTTTATGGTATTATCAACTTGACCAGGCAAATGATTATAATTTAAAGGCCCTGAGCCTTGCGGACAGCATCTCTTTCCAGAGGGGTTTTGCGGAAGCCAATCGCTGCCGTGGCGTTATTCTTTCCTTTAAAAAAGATTCAAATGCTCTGGCCTACCTTGAAAGAGCCCTGAACATTTTCAGGGAGCTCAATGATAAAAGAGGCATAGCCGCTACATTAAATAACCAAAGCGGTTTGTATGTGGACGCTAACGAATTTGCCAAGGCACTGGGTGTGGCGTCAGAATCACTTAAGTTTTTTGAAGAGTTGAAAGATACAGAAGCAATTGGCGCGATCATCAACAGGATAGGGGTGGTTTATGAACGTCAATCGGATTTTAGAACTGCACTGGATCATTATTTGAAGGCGTTGGCTATCCGGCAACAGATTGGCGACAAACCGGGCACTGCTTTTTCACTTACCAGGGTCGGAGATATGTATGCAAAACTAAATCAGTTGACCGAGGCTCTTAATTACTACCAACAGGCATATAAATTAACCCAAACGCTTGGCCGCAGTCAAAATCTCCTGGACGTTACCATTGCCATTGGTGACTTATATAAGAAGCAAGGGAACTATAAAGAGGCGCTTAATTATTATCATCTTAGTCTCCGGGCCGAAGAAGATTCTAGAGGCAGAGATGGAATAATTATATCCTACAGGCGGTTGGGAGAAATTTACCTGTTACAAAAGGACTATGATCTGTCTTTGGAAAATTTTCAAAAAGCACTGGAAAATATCTACAAAAAAAATTCACCTGAATCTTCATCCGTGCTTTATCTCATTGCCAAAGTATATTTTGAAATGGGTGACTACGTAAAAGCGCTGGAGAATGCAAACACAAGCATGGAAACTGCCCGGAAAAATAAGAGATATACCGCCCTCAAAGACGCCAGCTTCCTGCTTTCACAGATCTATGCTGCAACTAATGATTATCAAAAAGCGTATCAGTATCAATTGCAGTATGATGAAGCAAAGGATTCTGTTCTCAACGAGGACCTCAATAAACGGCTGGCCTCTTTGCAGCAATCATTTGAGATCAAGAACCGGCAAACACAGATCGATCTTTTAAACCGCGACAAACAATTAAAAGAAAGTGAACTAAATCGCGAGAAGCAGCAACGTTATGCATTTATAATTGGTATTCTCCTTTTTCTGGTCCTTGTTATCGTGCTTGCAAGAAATAACTGGCAAAAACAACAAAGTAATCGGTTGTTGAAAAATACACTTTCAAACTTGAAGGCGACTCAATCTCAATTGATACAATCAGAAAAAATGGCTTCATTAGGAGAGCTTACTGCGGGTATTGCCCATGAAATTCAAAACCCTTTGAACTTCGTGAATAATTTTTCTGAGGTAAATGGAGAGTTGCTAAAAGAATTAAAAGCGGAAGCAGAAAAAGGAAACCTGGATGAAGTAAAATCAATTGCAAAAGATATCGAGTTCAATTCAGAAAAAATTAATCATCACGGCAAGAGAGCCGATGCGATTGTAAAGGGAATGCTACAACATTCAAGAACAAGCAGTGGACAAAAGGAACCAACAGATATAAACGCATTAGCCGATGAATATCTAAGATTAGCTTATCATGGTCTTCGTGCAAAAGACAAATCATTTAATGCAACGGTAAAAATAAATTTTGATGATAGTATTGGAAAAATAAATATCGTTCCCCCTGAAATCGGACGAGTGATCCTGAATTTGATCAACAATGCATTTTATGCTGTTGATGAAAAGAAAAAAGAAAACCGAGACGGATACGAACCAACTGTTTCAGTAAGTACAAAAAAGAATAATGGCAAAGTCGAAATAAGAGTGGCAGATAATGGCAACGGCATTCCGCAAAAAGTATTGGATAAAATTTTCCAACCATTCTTTACCACTAAACCAACAGGACAAGGAACTGGGTTAGGATTATCGTTAAGCTATGATATTGTAAAAGCACATGGGGGTGAGTTGAAAGTGGAAACGAAAGAAGGCGAGGGCTCGGAATTTATAATTACACTTTAAAAGCGATTTGTGCATATGAAAATCTTTTTTATCATATCAATTTTTTTGACCGGACTCTTTTTTTATTCTAATGGTCAAGATCCACGGGTTCTTGATAGCCTGAAGCAGCTATTAGCAAAGACCGGGCAGGATACGAACCGTGTAAAACTGCTTATGCAAATAGGAAATGAATATTTTTTTACACGGCCTGATACTTCAAGACTAATTTCCGAAAAAGCATTGGCCTTATCGAGGGAGTTACATTACGTAAGAGGAGTGGTTGATAATTTGAATGAACTGGCAGAGGCAGTTCGTTTTTTGGGTAATTATCCGCTTGCATTGAAATTAAACTTTGAGGCTTTGCAAATGAACCGGGAAATGAAAGATATTAATGGCGAAGCAAGAACGATGTCATTTATTGGAATTACTTACCTGGAATTTCGCGAATACCGACTGGGACTTGAATACCTGTTATCAGCCAACAAGCTTGATAAAGAAACGCACAATCAACTAATGGAAACTTTTAACCTGACTACTATTGCCAATGCATATGATCTATTGAAAATACCTGATTCCGCCTTGTATTATTCAAAATTGTCCAATGAAACTTATAAAGGTTTAACTCATGGCCCTTTAAGATCTCTTATACTTACAAGAATGGGAAATGCATATTTGGGCCTAGGAAAAAAAGACTCGGCATTGGCATACTATCAAGTAGCATTAGCAAATTCAATTAAGGTAAATGAAAAAGTGAACCTTAGCAAGATACAGAGAAAGATCGCTGAGATATTTGATCTTACCCGGCAATATGATTCAAGTCTTTACTATGCCCGCCAATCATTTCTGAATGGCCAGCTGTTAATACAACGTTTCGAATTATTGGAGACAAGTGAATTATTAACAAGATTATTTTATCACGGAAAAAATATGGACAGTGCGTTTTATTACCAGGATGTTGCAAAAGCAATGACCGACAGTCTATACGGACCTCAAAAATTTAAAGAACTTCAATTGTTGATGCTGCAGGAACAGCAACGTCAACAGGAGATACAACAGGAACAGGAGCGGTATAAAAACAATACGAAGATGATTGGTTTATGGTCTGCTATTGGAGTGTTTTTTATAATTGCATTTCTACTTTACCGGAATAATCGTCACAAACAAAAAGCCAATGCCCAGCTTCAGTCGCAAAAGGAGAAAATACAAAATACATTGTCTGAATTAAAAGCTACGCAATCACAACTTATCCAATCCGAAAAAATGGCTTCACTTGGTGAACTCACTGCCGGCATTGCCCATGAAATTCAAAACCCATTAAATTTCGTGAATAATTTTTCGGAAATAAATAAGGAATTGGTGACTGAAATAAAAGCAGCGATTGCGAAAGAGAATATGAGTGAAGTAAAAACAATTGCCGAGGATATTGAAGCCAATGAAGAAAAAATAAATCATCATGGCAAAAGAGCTGATGCAATTGTAAAGGGAATGTTGCAGCATTCAAGAAGCAACAGTGGACAAAAAGAGCCAACAGATATAAATGGATTAGTTGATGAATATTTAAGATTAGCTTATCATGGTTTGCGTGCAAAGGATAAATCATTCAATGCAGATTTTAAAACTGACTTTGATAATAATATCGGCAAAGTAAATATCATTCCACAAGATATTGGCAGGGTTGTTCTCAATTTGATCAACAATGCTTTTTATGCCGTTGATGAAAAAAAGAAACAAAATCAAAACGGATACGAACCAACTGTTTCAGTAAATACAAAAAAGAACAATGGTAAAATTGAAATAAGTGTAAAAGACAACGGCAATGGTATCCCGCAAAAAGTATTAGATAAAATATTTCAACCATTCTTTACTACCAAACCAACTGGGCAGGGAACGGGTTTGGGTTTATCTTTAAGCTATGATATCATTAAAGCGCATGGGGGAGATTTGAAAGTGGAGACGAAGGAAGGAGAATTTGCGCAATTCAGTATTCATCTTCCGTCCTAAATAAATGGTATGAAGAAGTTAACAGGATGTCTTCTTTTTGTAATGCTCGTTACACTGGTAAATGCACAACCCATTGTTGGCAGTACAAAAAGCGCACAATCAATTATTGATAGTCTTAAAAAAGAATTGGCTTTATCCAAACCCGATACGAATCGTGTATCCATCCTTAGTGCGTTATGCATACAATATCTCCCATCAGATCATAAACTTGCGACTAAGTATGCTCTCCAAGGCCTGGATCTGGCACGAATGTTAAAGTTCAAAAAAGGGGAAGCGGACTGTTTAAGAAGAAGTGGCATTGTAATTTTTCAGGAGGGTAATTATCCTGAAGCGTTGGATATTTTCCAGAAAAGTTTAGCTATTTGTGAAAGTATTAATTACTTGTTTGGTATTGGTGCGGCACTTGGACATATTGGGAATGTATATTACGAGCAAGGTGACTATGTTCAGGCACGTTCATATTATTTTCGGCGTTTGAAAATAACTGAGATGAATCACGATACTTTCGAACGGGCAATGGCGCTGGGAGGAATTGGAAGAAGCTATACACAACAGAATTATCTAGATTCGGCCTCCCGGGTTTATGAACAAGTTTATAAAATAGCTGATAGTAGTAAAGGCATTATTCTCGCACCTGGTCTTTGGACAGACTTAGGAGAACTGGAGACTAAAAAAGGAAATGCTGAACAGGCAATGACTTTTTTTCGCAATGGCATTACTTATGCAATAGCCGACAGCTCTTTTCTCATTCTAAGCAAAACTTACCTGGGCATAGCAAATTTGTATAGGAAGCAAGGCAATACAGATTCTGCAATTGGTTATGGTAAATTAGCATTAATAGCAGGGCAAAAAACTAATTACGCAAAAGGCATAATTGCTGCAAGTGAATTATTATCGCAGGCATATGAACCTGTAAATGAACATGAGGCATTCAAATATCAAAAAATAGCAATTGCTTTTAAGGATAGCCTGTTTAATTCGGAAAAAGCAACCCAGGTGCAAAACCTTTTCTTTGTCGAACAACAACGGCAGCAGGCTGTAGAAACTGCAAAAACTAAATACAAGAATCAATTAAAATTATATGCTTTACTTGTTGCGCTGGCTGTCTTTTTATTCCTGGCAATCATACTTTGGAGAAACAACCGCCACAGGCAAAGGGCATACTTGCTATTACAAAATCAAAAACTTGAAACTGACCGGCAAAAGCAAAAAGTAGAACAAACATTGGAAGAATTAAGATCCACTCAATCTCAACTCATCCAATCTGAAAAAATGGCTTCGCTTGGAGAACTCACGGCAGGCATTGCCCATGAAATTCAAAACCCACTAAACTTCGTCAATAATTTTTCTGATGTAAATACAGAATTGATCGATGAAGCAGAACTGGAAATCGAAAAAGGAAATATCAGTGAAATAAAAACGATTTTGAATGACATTAAAGAAAATGAACAAAAAATAAATCATCATGGCAAGAGGGCAGATGCAATTGTAAAAGGCATGCTGCAACACAGCCGCTCAAGCTCGGGACAAAAAGAACCAACAGATATAAATGCGTTAGCTGACGAATATTTAAGATTAGCTTATCATGGTTTAAGAGCAAAGGATAAATCATTTAATGCAACAATGCAAACTGATTTTGATAATAGTATTGGTAAAGTAAATATTATACCGCAAGATATCGGAAGAGTTATTTTGAATTTGATCAACAATGCATTTTATGCGGTTGATGAAAAGAAAAAGAAAATAGATGATGGATATGAACCAACAGTTTCAGTAAGTACAAAGAAACTCAATGATAAAGTGGAAATAAAAGTTGTAGATAATGGCAATGGGATTCCACAAAAAGTTTTGGATAAAATATTTCAACCATTCTTTACTACCAAACCAACCGGGCAAGGAACAGGGCTGGGTTTATCGTTGAGTTATGATATTGTAAAGGCACATAGCGGGGAGTTGAAAGTGGAGACTAATGAGGGAGAAGGAAGTGAGTTTATTATTCAGTTACCAATTTAAACGAATGTATGAAGTCGATTAAACCATGCCTATTGCTTTTATTTGTTGGTATTCGTTTTTGCAATGCACAGGATACAACTTTGCTGCTAAAACCAGGCATGTTTGACAAGGATACCATGCATATATATATAAGCGAAATGCATGGATGGTTGTTTAAGCAAGGGAATGATACAACCTGGGCAAAAATGGATATTGATCTGACCGGCTGGAAAAAAATGATGCCCACTGAGCTTTCTGAAAATCTTGCGGACAAGAAAGGTAAAGCTGAAGGCTGGTTCAGGATAAAAATAAAACTGGATAGCGCATTTGGGGAAACACCCTTTGGTTTTAGGATCAGTTCGTGGGCAGCTTCTGATCTTTATATTAATGGTAATTGGATCGCTTCTTTTGGCAACACGGGGCTTAATGGAGCTCCCTATCTTGAAAACAGGTTTGTAAGTAATTTACTACCTGTACCTGTCAATATAAAACCAGGAAATGAATACACGCTTGCACTGCATGTGGTGGATCATTTGTCGCCTTTCCCTCCGTATCATTTAAAAGCAAAGGAATCGGGTCTAAGCGGTTTGATAAGGGTCACTGGCCCCAAATATTATAAGTCTGTAGTTGAGTATTTTAACAGTAGAGTCTACCTTCAAATCATATTTTTTATAATCAGCTCTGTATTGAGCCTGCTTTTCTGGTTATTGTTCTTTCAAAATCGAAGTGAAAAAAACCTTCTTCTGTTTGCGGTTACTTCAACATTTCTTACCATCAGTTTGATTGGTTCGGCCTTATCATATAATAGAGGCACATCTTTCGGAGGTATATCTTACGTTTGGCTCTGGGTAAATCAACAAATTAGTACAATATTTTTATTTCTTTTCTTTATGGCATTACCATTCGTTTTTGCCAGTATTTTTAAACGCCGGGTTTCCCGGATACTCAAAACAATTTTTATACTCGTTCTAATATTATGGGTAGTTAGTACAATCCAAATTTATGATTTTGGTGAAAAAGTTGGGGCAGCTGTTCTTTTAATACTTTTTTCATCAATAGTAATCGCCAGTATCTATTATGTGGCTTCTTCCTGGAAGACCTTGAAAGGCGCCCAATGGGCAATTGTTGCTGGGTTAATGCTTATGCTATCCATTGTATTATCCGTTTCTATCTTTGAATTAATATTCCCGCGGGGCACAATTCAAAATGAAGAGTTATTCGTTTCAGTAATGATCCTTTCCTTTCCCATGTCTTTGATCGTATATGTTGCCATGCGTTTCAAAGAAATAATAAAAGAAGTGAGGGAAAATGCAAAGCAGGTGGTGCAGATGGCGGAAGAAAAAAGAGAACAAGCTTTAAACCATCAAAAATATTTGCAGGAAGAAGTGAACAGGCAAACAGCAGAAATAAGAACTACATTAGATAATCTGAAAGCCACGCAACATCAACTGATACAATCCGAAAAAATGGCATCCCTTGGTGAACTCACGGCAGGCATTGCACATGAGATACAAAACCCGTTGAACTTCGTCAATAATTTTTCAGATGTAAATGCAGAGCTGATTGATGAAGCCCGCCAGGAAATGGATAAAGGAAATGTTTCAGAGGCAAAAAAAATTTTGAATGACATTAAAGAGAATGAACAGAAAATTAATCATCATGGTAATAGAGCTGATGCAATAGTGAAAGGAATGCTGCAGCATTCAAGAAACAGCAGCGGAGTAAAAGAACCTACAGATATAAATGCATTAGCAGATGAGTATTTGAGATTAGCTTATCATGGTTTGAGAGCAAAGAATAATTCATTCAATGCAATTACAAAAACAGATTATGATAATAGCATCAGTAAAATCAACATCATTCCCCAGGATATTGGCAGAGTAATTCTGAATCTGATCAACAATGCTTTTTACGCTGTTGATGAAAAGAAGAAACAAAATCAAAACGGATACGAACCAATTGTTTCAGTAAATACAAAAAAGAACAATGGTAAAGTTGAAATAAGTGTAAAGGATAATGGAAATGGCATTCCGCAAAAAGTATTGGATAAGATATTTCAACCATTTTTTACTACCAAACCAACAGGGCAGGGGACCGGGTTGGGCTTATCATTGAGTTATGATATTGTAAAAGCACATGGAGGAGAATTGAAAGTGGAAACGAAAGAAGGGGAAGGCTCTGTTTTTGTTATTACGCTTCCAACAAATATTTAAAATTAAATTGAAAAAATATGAAGCATCTTACTTATTTATTGATATTTATTTTTTCCGCCAGTTTGCAAACTGCAGTTTCACAACCATCTTCAAAGTTTAGCAACAATAAATATATTAATGAGAAAGGCGACACTTTGCTCTATCGCCAGCTTTTTCCTGATGCCGATACCTTGCGAAAATTTCCTTTGGTGATTTTTTTGCATGGTTCTGGTGAACGGGGTAATGACAATGAAGCGCAATTGAAATGGGGGGTAATGAATTTTGCCTCGGATGAAAATATGATACTTTACCCGGCTTTTGTTATTGCTCCGCAATGTCCTTCAAATATGAGCTGGTCAAATTTTGATCGTGACAGAAATAGTACGCAAATGAAACTGCAGTCTTCACCTACTAAACCAATGCAATTACTTATCGAGTTAATTGACAAGCTTAAAAAGACCTTACGCATTGATACCACAAGAATATACATTACTGGGCTTTCAATGGGAGGTTTCGGAACTTATGACGCCATTATGCGATATCCAAAATTATTTGCAGCGGCTGTCCCTGTTTGTGGAGGTGGTGATATTTCAAAAGCATCGGCAATAGCACATATCCCGATCTGGATATTTCATGGAGCGGAAGATCCTTCTGTGAGTCCTGTTTATTCACTTGAAATGTTGCAGGCATTAACGAAAGCAGGAGCTCATCCCGGATTTACACAGTATCCTGAAGTAGGACATTTTTCATGGTTGGGAGCTTATAGTGATCCTTTAATGATAGAATGGCTTTTCAGGCAACGCAAATAAGCGTTAGATTTAAGCCGGGCCTTATGATATAAACAATATATGAAGATGGGGTGATTGAAAGTGAAAACTAACGTAGTTTGGAAATGGTATTTCACAAAAAGTATTAGATAAAATATTTCAACCTTTCTTTACTACCAAACCAACAGGACAAGGAACTGGTTTAGGCTTATCGTTGAGTTATGATATTGTAAAAGCACATGGGGGAGTTGAAGGTAGAAACGGGGAAAGGATTTGGCTGTGAATTTAAAATAGCATCGCCAACAATTGTCTAATTTTTAATTATCGATTGCAAAGCTTGATGTTTATGATGATTTCGAAAATAATTAAGGGTCTCAAAATGGCGAAAGGGATACTTCAGTATGTTATGTTATTAATGACCATAATTTTCGCTGAGGAATTAAATGCACAGACCGATACTATTGAGGTCTTAAGAAATAAACTTACTAATAATGTTGATACAACCCAGGTCAGCCTATTATCGGACATTGGAGATCAATACACCTCGGTCGGTAAGTATGACAGCGCATTGTATTATTTTTTCAAGTCTTTAAACAAAGCTGAAAAGATTACTGAGAAGAAATATAGCATGCGTATTTTAAGTTTGATTGCGGATCTATATTTATTACAAAAAAAAACTGAACCAGCATTAATGTTTGCCACTAAGGCCTTGAAATTGGCCGAAGAAGAAAAAGACCCAATAAAGATTTATAAAATTCAATCGCAGATTGGATTGATCTATTTTAATGAAGGGAAGTACGATCAATCTTTGGAATATGCACTAAAGAACCTGACTATAATGCCCCGGGTTACTGAAAAAGAAATTATTGTAGATGCTTATATGCGTATGGCTGATGTATATAAGGGCCTTTCAAAATATGATAGCGCAATTCGCTATGAGAATAAAGCGATAGAAGTTGCAAAAACAATGGATAACAAAGCTGCTTTGGCTATGTGCATTAATAATCTTGGCACGATTCACCAGGTAAATAGAAATCAAGAAGAAGCTCTTAAAAATTTCTTGCTTGCATTTTCTATGATAGATACCATGCAGATATCATTTGGAAAGGTGTTGTTGCTCATGAACATTTCAGGTGAGTATAGTAACATCGGAAATCTGGATAAATCACTTGAATATGCAAAAAAGGCAATGGGAGAATCTAAGGTATCTAATGATAAGGAGTGGCAAAAAGAAACAATTATGCAAATTGCTACGATATATGCTAATAAAAAGCAATACAAGGAAGCATACGAATACTTCATTGAATACGATCACTTGAAAGATTCGCTGAATACTTCAGAAAGCCAGAACAAGTTGTTTGAACTCCAGTCGCGATACGAAAATGATCAGAAGGAAAAGCAAATTGAACTGCTAAAAAAAACAGCAAAGCTAAATACGACGCTGAAAAATGTTTTTATTGCAGGATCTGTTCTCTTAATTATCATAGTCATATTAATTGCCCGGCAATACCGGATAAAAAAGAAATCTGAATTGTCGATTAATAAAAAAAATATCGAGCTTTCTGAAACATTGAATGATCTGAGATCGACCCAGGCACAACTTATACAATCAGAAAAAATGGCTTCGCTGGGGGAACTCACTGCAGGTATTGCGCATGAAATACAAAATCCATTGAATTTCGTTAACAATTTTTCTGATGTAAATAAAGAATTGCTTTTGGAGATGAACAGTGAAATTGGAAAAGGGAATTATGATGAGGTAAGGACACTTGCTAAAGACATTGCAGATAACGAGGAGAAAATAAACCATCATGGCAAAAGAGCTGATGCAATAGTAAAAGGAATGCTGCAGCATAGCAGGAGTAATATTGGAGTAAAGGAACCCACCGACATCAATACATTGGCAGATGAATATTTAAGATTGTCGTATCATGGGTTGAGGGCAAAGGATAAATCATTTAATGCAAAATTTGAAACAGATTTTGATAATTCAATTGGAAAAGTAAATATCATTCCACAAGATATTGGAAGAGTAATTCTCAATTTGATTAATAATGCTTTTTATGCTGTAAATGAAAAGCAAAATCTAAATGGCTTTGAGCCCAAGGTTATAATAAGTACATCGAAGCATAATAGTAAAGTTGAAATAAAAGTTGCCGATAATGGCAATGGTATTCCCAAAAAAGTATTGGATAAAATATTTCAACCTTTCTTTACAACCAAACCAACAGGACAGGGAACAGGATTGGGTTTGTCATTGAGCTATGATATTGTAAAAGCACATGGAGGGGAAATAAAAGTAAATACAAAAGAAAATGAAGGCACAGAATTTACAATTGTATTACCGGGATAGTCATAGTGGCGTTTCGAAAGCTATCGGGATGAAAGTGGAAACAAAAGAAGGAGAAGGCTCTATCTTTATTATTAATTTACCGGTCTAACAACTAACACACCGCATATGAGAAAGAAAATTTCGATTTCACTATTTGGTTTGATCTTTAGCTTTGGTTTTCTAAATGCCCAGGTTAAACCAACTGACAGCCTCCACAACCTGTTGGTCTCACACACACAGGAAGATACCGTGAGGGTTAATCTTCTTAATGATCTTGCTTATGCATCAAGAAGAACAAATCCAGGAGCAACAGACTCATTGATCAAACTGGCCATTGAGCTTGCTGATAAACTAAATTATACGAAAGGGAAAGGATATGCCCGGGCTATAGAAGGAGCCCGGTATTATGCCAAACTGAAATATAAAGAAGGAGACAGCGTATTTGCCATATCGAAACAACTACTGGAAAGTGTAAATGATCACAAAGACCTTGCCTACATGTTAAGGACATGGGCTAGTATGAAAATGGATGAAGGATCTCATGCACAGTCACTTGATTATTTTTTACAGGGGTTAAAGAATGCAAATGAGGCAGGAGATATAAAACAAGCAGTAGATATCAAACGGACCATCGGGTACCTATATAATATATTGGGGGAATATGAAAAGGCCATCCCTTATCAGACCGATGCATTAAAACAAGCTGAGAGTATTGGATATAAAACCGGTATGTCCGGAGCTTATAATGCTATTGGTAAAACATATAAAACACAAGGTAATTACCCGGCATCACTGGAAGGATATACTAAAGGGCTCGATATTGACCGCGAACTGAAAGATTCAAGTGGTATTGCTATCGATCATGGTAACATTGGAGATGTGTATGAACGCATGGGCAATTACCCGAAAGCATTTGAAAACATTGCTGTATACCTTGATTTTACAAAAGGTAAACCCCAAACGGAAGACAGAGAAGCGTGGGGTCAATGGGTCAAGGGTAAAGCCTACACTCATTCCGGTGACCCGGTCAATGGATTGAAAGCTGCAAAATATGCGCTTGAACTGGCAAATAAAGTTGGCTGGCGTTTATACCATCGTGAAATAACAGCCCTGATAGCAGAATCGGCTGCTAAACTGAAACAATGGGATACTGCTTATAAATACCAGGTTCTGTCCTCCAATTATAAAGATAGTTTGACCGGAAAAGAAATTGCTCAAAAAACTGCCATGCTCCAGGCAAGTTTGGAATTGGATAAAAAGCAAGCTGAAATAGCATTACTCACTAAGGACAAACAATTGCAAATAGCCGAGAACAAAAGGGAAAAGGTCTTTCTTTTTGCATCACTTGGCGGATTACTTGCTTTGATAGTGTTTGCTGTGATATTATTTAGAAATAACAAACAAAAACAACAGGCTAATATTTTACTCCAGCAGCAAAAAAAGGAAATAGATAAAAAAGCAGAAGAACTCGCAGTACAAAAAGATAACCTTGAACAATCATATCACAATGTTGAATTGCTTGGAGATATAGGACGCAAGATCACCGCTTCACTGACTGCCGAAACGATCATTGGTACAGTATATAACAATGTAAACTCATTGATGGATGCTTCCGTGTTTGGTATTGGAATTTATCATGAGGACACCAAGCAAATTGAATTCCCCGCCACTTATGAAAATGGAGTGGCTTTGCCGGCTTATTCAAATTCTATTTATGATGAGAATCGCTTTGCCGGCTTATGTTTTTTAAGCGGTAATGAGATCGTAATGGGTGACCTGGAAACTGAGTACAAAAAATTTTTACAAAATGTTCCTGTACCCAAACAAGGTCATCAGCCTGTATCGCTTATCTATCTTCCATTAAAAGTAAAGGAAAAGGTACAGGGAGTTATTACTGTTCAGAGTTTTCAAAAAAATGCTTACAGCGATTACCAACTTTATATGCTGCGCAATATCGCCATCTATGCTACTATTGCTTTGGAAAATGCGGATTCATTTAAAAAATTAAATCAGACTGTTGACAGTTTAAAGAAAACACAAACACAGCTTATACAATCGGAAAAAATGGCTTCCTTAGGAGAACTTACTGCAGGCATTGCTCATGAAATACAAAACCCACTAAACTTCGTGAATAATTTTTCGGAAGTAAATGCAGAACTAATTGACGAAATGGAGCAAGAGATTGAAAAAGGAAACCTGGAAGGAGCAAGAGCCTTGACAAAAGATATAAGAGAAAATGAGCGAAAAATAAATCATCATGGCAAAAGAGCGGATGCAATAGTAAAAGGAATGTTGCAGCACAGCCGAAGCAGCAGTGGGCAAAAAGAATCAACAGATATCAATGCTTTAGCTGATGAATATTTAAGATTAGCTTATCATGGTTTACGGGCCAAAGACAAATCATTCAATTCGAAATTTGAAACACAATTTGATAACAATATCGACAGGGTAAACATAATTCCCCAGGACATTGGCCGGGTATTGGTTAACCTGATCAACAATGCTTTTTATGCAGTGGTCGAGAAGAAAAAAATGTCTACCAATGGTTATGAACCCTCAGTAGCGATCAGTACAAAAAAATTAAGTGACAAGATCGAGATCAAAGTCAGGGATAACGGAAATGGAATTCCTCAAAAAGTTTTAGATAAAATATTTCAACCATTCTTTACCACCAAGCCAACAGGTGAAGGAACAGGGTTAGGTTTATCCTTGAGTTATGATATTATTACAAAGGGGCATGGTGGTGAGTTGAAAGTAGAAACAAAAGAGGGAGAGGGGAGTGCGTTTATTATTCAATTGCCCAATCAGCCATCATAATGAGATACCCTATAAGACTGTTCTTTTTTATCCTGTTTCCATTTCTGACAAATGCACAGCAGCAGGGATTGGATAGTTTAAAAAATATTTTTTTAAACGCGACAGATGATTCGGTACGTTTTGGAACAGCCACCAGGATATATGCTTACTACGAAGAGTTGAACAGGGATTCCGCATTGTATTATACTGATCAGTGTATACAATTGGCCCGCAGGAACAAAAAAAAGATGAATGAAGTTCCTTCGCTCTGTCAGAAAGCTTATCAACTGTTGAATATGGGGCAATTTGCAGAATCACTTGAAAGTTTATTTACTGCTTTTAATATTGCTGAAGACCCGCAAAACGAAAAATATTATTGGACATTTGATTCACTTCACTGGATCTTTGATAAACATACTTCTGAGTCTAACAGGAGATTATCGGGTCTTGCCTATACTCATCATATTTCGGGTGTTTTAATGTGGCGTACTCAGAATACTGAGCGGGAGATCTTTCATTTTAGAATGGCAAAATCCATTGGTGATGATATCAATAACGTCACCCGGTCCCAGCTTGCGGATATGAATCTCGGAAGGGCTTATACAAATATTAATAAGCTGGATTCTGCATTGATCTTTGAAAAAGAAGCTCAAAGGCTTGCCTGGAAGAGTGGCTATTTAAAATACCTGCCGTTTAATTTATATCAACAAGGTCTCATTTATCTAAGGATGAAAGACACAGTGACAGCAACACATTATTTTCATGGTTCAGTGAAATTAGGAATTGAATTATCGAACCTCAGTGCTCTGGGTCGATCGTACTACGAGCTAACCAAAATTTACATTGAAAAAAACAACAAGGATTCGAGTCTGTATTATGGACAAAAAACACTTAACACATTATACACTCTTGGTCCTATGGCTGGAATTGATCTGAATATTGGGATTGCTTATGAAAACATGTTTCGTGTTTATAAATTGAGAAGCGAGGTTGACAGCGCCTATAAATACCAGGGCCTCGCCCTTGAAGCCAACGACAGCATTTATAATAATCGCATAAAAAATTTAGCTGCGTTCCAAAGCCTGACACTTAAAGAACAATTTCGCTTGCAAAATGTAGAAAAAGAAAAAGTAGTGTATCAAAATAAGATCAGGATCTATTTTTTACTGGCGGGTATCGGCATGTTATTATTGCTTGCAATTATTTTTTACAGGAACAATCGTCAAAAAAATAAAGCAAAAATAAAAATAGAGCAAGCTTATGATAATTTGAAAGCTACTCAACAGCAACTTATCCAATCCGAAAAAATGGCTTCGCTTGGTGAATTGACTGCAGGGATAGCACATGAAATTCAAAACCCGTTGAATTTCGTAAATAATTTTTCAGATGTAAATAGAGAATTGGTTGATGAGATGCAACAGGAATTGAAAGCTGGAAAAATTGAAGATGCTATTACTATTTCAAACGACATAAAAGAAAATGAAGAAAAAATTAATCATCATGGTAAAAGAGCCGATTTGATCGTAAAAGGAATGCTGCAACATTCAAGGACCAGCAGTGGGCAAAAAGAACCAACAGATATTAATATACTAGCTGATGAATATTTGCGGCTAGCTTATCATGGTTTGCGTGCAAAGGACAAATCATTCAAAGCAGATATCAAAACTGATTTTGATAATAGCGTTGGTAAAATCAATATCATTCCGCAGGAAATTGGAAGAGTTATTCTCAATTTGATCAACAATGCATTTTATGCGGTTGATGAAAAGAAGAAACTGCACCAAAACGGGTATGAACCCATTGTTTCTTTAAGTACAAAAAAGAATAACGGAAAGGTTGAAATAAAAGTGAGCGATAATGGTAACGGAATTCCAGAAAAAGTAGTTGACAAAATATTTCAACCATTCTTTACAACCAAACCAACAGGACAGGGAACTGGTTTAGGCTTATCGTTGAGTTATGATATTGTAAGAGCACATGGCGGGGAAATACAGATCACTACAAAAGAAAATGAAGGATCTGATTTTAGAATTTTATTACCACTAAACAATGCATCATGATCAAACAGGCGATCAGCAGTGTAAGAAAGGCATTATTTGTTAGTAGTCTTATTTGTTTTTTATCAACGAAATTATTTGCCCAACCAGAGAATGCTTCATTCAGGAACCTAACTTCTGCAGATAATCTTCCTTCTCTAAGTGTTAATGACGTTGCACAGGATGCATTTGGTTTTATCTGGATCGCAACATGGGACGGTGACTACCGGTATGATGGCCATACCTTCAAAAAAATCCCTTCAACTGAGGACGGCCGATACCTGACAGCTGATAAGAAAGGAGGAGTTTGGATATCATTTGAATCCGCAGCAGGATATTATGATCCTTATGCTGACAGTGTTACTACTTACGAAATTCACACTTCAATCAGGTTTCCTGAGATCAGGATAGATGATGCTGGCAATGTTTGGGCTTCAACTTCCAATGGTATTGTAAAATTTGATCCCGGAAGTAAACAATTTGAAAAAGAAAAAGGTCAGCAGCCAGGAAGTGTTGTGGAGTTGAATTCAGTAAGAGACGGCGAGTTGTTCTTTATGTATATTGAGGGTAAACAAGAACTAATTGGAAGAAGAAATGCAAAAGGAATTTATACCTATGAGCCATTCCCCGTGGATTTGAATAATCCTGGGAAAGGAAAGGATTTTACTTACCGGCCAGATAGTGCACCAAACTTAGATGGATGGCTCGTTTTTATCCGAAAGATCGACACTACAGGAATTTTAATTATAAATAGATACGGTTGGGCCTACAAAACCTGGAAGGAAGATAGTTGGACATTTAGAATGCCATTGAAGCCGGATTTTTCTTTAGAAGCCAGCGATGCGCTATTCGACAACCATGGCAATCTTTGGCTAAACCAACCATTTGCACTCAGTAAGATCAATATTACTTCCGGTAAAATATCTGTTTATAAAAGCGATCCCAATGATCCGAACAGCTTCCTTGGATTAGGGTCAAATTTTCCCGGATGTAAAATGTTTTTCGACAGGCAGGGCGTTTTATGGATCACCAGTTTTGCAAAAGGCATCAGTCGCCTGAACCTTTTTGAAAATGATTTTGGGTTGTTAAGAGATTCAACAAGTTCACCCATCCGTGATGTATTATCAGCGTTGGAATCTAAAGATGGATCTTATTGGATAGGAGCGAGAGCAGAATTCAATGGCTTGATCCATTACAGCGCTGATGGAAAAATAATTAAACGTTATGGTACAAGATCGTTTGATTCTCCGCCTGGTAAAACAGTAAGTAATGAATTGAGTCACCCTTTTGCATGGTCTCTCGTTGAATCTGCAGATGGTTCTGTATGGGTAGGTACCGGATCACCAGGGCCGAACATGGGTGGGTTGAACAGGTTAAAGCCCCGTAGCGATCTGATAACAAGATTTAAAAATGACCCTGCCGATCTCTCATCTCTTACTTTTGATTGGGTCCGTTCACCTTTCGTTGATGGAAGTGACCGTATTTGGATATTTAACCAACGTCCTGATTTATCCTTCATGGATCCTGCAACTGAAAAATTTACTAATGGAATAAAAATTCAAGTTTCCGATACGGCAAAGAATACATGGTATGAACCAGAATTAATTGCTTCATCTGGCGACATACTGGTAAGACACGTACTTACTTATAAGCATTATCTTATTGATCACACAACCTTAGCTGCAAAGCCATTTGCAAATAATATCACCACTATTGACTCAATGATCTTTGTACACCAGGATGAGGCCAAAAAAATATGGTTTGTTTCACCAAAAGGTTTCGGATACCTCAATCCCACTTTCACAGCCGTTGATCATTTTTATGAGTTTGATAAATTGAATTTTCCCACCGAAGAGCAACCCATAATATTTAATTCAGAACAACCCATAATATTTAATTCAGATAAAGAGGGAAATATCTGGATAGCCACTGACAATGGGATCTTTGAATTTGATCCTGTATCTGAAAAGTTCAAGCATTTTGGATTTGAAAGAGGATTACAGGGTAGATATTTTAGTTACCTGAATTATAGAGGCCCCTCCGGAAAACTTTATTTCGGAGGTAATGGAGGAGTAAACATTTTTGATCCTGCATCCATCAAAACAAATCCTTACCCGCCCGAAATGATATTTACAGGCTTAAAACTGGATGGGAAATCAATAATGCCTGGAAAAAGATCTGCAATTCAAAAACCAATTTTTGCAGCTGATAAAATTACTGTTGAGCCGGATGTACTAACTATCTCGATCGATTTTGCAGCTATTCATTTTGCTGGTAATAACGACAATCAGTTCCAGTACAGGCTGGAAGGTTTTGATAAGAAATGGAGGGATGGTGGAACGATAAGCAATGCTACTTACACCAATCTCCCTCCTGGAACATATACATTATATATTAAAGGCAGTAACTGGGATGGTGTTTGGAGTGATGGAAAAAAATCAATAGAGATAATTGTTTTACCACCCTGGTGGCGAACCTGGTGGGCTTATACATTGTATGTTGTAATATTCTTCTTTTTATTGTGGCAGTTTATCAGGTATCAAAGGATCAAAACGCTTCGAAAGGAAAGAGAAAGAAGCCAGCAAAAGGAACTAGAACAGGCAAAAGAAATTGAGAAAGCGTATAATGAACTTAAATCAACGCAGCAGCAGCTTATCCAATCAGAAAAAATGGCTTCACTAGGGGAACTCACTGCAGGCATTGCCCATGAAATTCAAAACCCGTTGAACTTCGTAAATAATTTTTCGGAAGTGAATAATGAACTTATTGAAGAATTAAAAAATCAAAAATCAAAATTAAAAATTGAAGAGCAGGATGAGATACTAAATGATATTTTCCAGAATAATGAAAAAATAAATCATCACGGTAAGAGAGCTGATGCAATAGTAAAAGGAATGTTGCAGCACTCAAGAAGCAGTAACGGTGTAAAAGAACCAACAGATATCAATGCTTTGTGTGATGAATATTTAAGATTAGCTTATCATGGCCTTCGTGCAAAAGAAAAATCATTTAATGCGAGTATGAAAACTGATTTTGATGAAAGCATTGGTAATATAAATATCATTCCACAGGATATCGGGAGAGTTATTCTTAATTTGATCAACAATGCATTTTATGCCGTGGATGAAAAGAAAAAGCAAGCGGGGGATGCATATGATCCGTCTGTTTCAGTAAGTACAAAAAAGGAAAATGGAAGAGTTGAGATAAAAGTTGCTGATAATGGCAATGGCATTCCTAAAAAAGTAGTTGATAAAATATTTCAACCTTTCTTTACAACAAAACCAACAGGACAAGGAACAGGGTTAGGATTATCGTTGAGTTATGATATTGTAAAAGCACATGGGGGAGAGTTGAAAGTGGAAACTAAAGAGAATGAAGGATCGGAATTTATTATCATTTTATAAAACCTATAATGAAAAGAAATCTTTTTAAACTATCATTGCTTTTTTTCTTCTTCTTCTTCTTTTTTTCGTTGCATATATCTGCTCAAAATAATTTCGATAAAACATTATTAGACCCAAAGGATACTAACGAGGTCAAAAGATTGATCGACATTGCTGGTGGATATCGTTTTTCGAAACCCGATTCATCAATTATTCTTGCTGAGGAAGCTCTTTCACTCTCACGTCAATTAAATTTTGTAAGTGGGGAAGGGAACGCATTGATTACGCTGGGGGAAGATCATCGGCTCGGCGGCGATTTCCCACAGGCTTTAGAGGCATTATTCCATGCATTACAAATAAGCAGAACTATAGGTGACCAGGAAATGGAAGCAGGCAGTTTGAATTTTATCGGGGTAGCTTATGTTGATCTTGGAGAGTCAAGGCAGGGTCTTAATTATCTTTTCCAGGCAAAAGAACTAAATGAAAAACTTTCATTTACAATAATGAATTGCTTTGGTTTGACAACCATTGGGGTTGCTTACGAACAATTAAATATTCTTGACTCTGCTTTGTTTTTCCATGAACAAGCTTACCGGGTTCTAACCAGTATAAATTCCATGGCTATTACCAGGAGTCCATTGAGTTCACTAATATCAAGACATCTTGGAAATGTACAATACCACTTAGGTAATTATGATAAAGCCCTTAGCCAATACCGGCAGGTTATTAGTAACAATGACCTGTTAAATATCAGCTATTCTCAATTTCAAATCGCTGAATATTTTTTTAACATTAAAAATAACCCCGACTCTAGTCTTTATTATGCATTGCTGTCATTTAATAACGGGCATATATCATTTCAAAAAACAAGTGTGCTGGCTGCCAGCAGAATACTTGCAAAATTATATAAGCAAAAAGGCAGGTTGGATAGTGCTTATTACTATCATGAAATATCATTGGAAATGAATGATAGCCTCTTTGGTCCTGAAAAAACTCATAAACTTCAATTATTAGCGATCAACGAACAACAGCGGCAGCAGGAAATTCAACAAGAGAAAGAAAAATTTAAGAGTCGAATCAAAATTTATGTTTTACTGGCTGCAGTAGGGTTATTTTTATTACTTGCCATCATATTTTATCGTAACAATAGGCAAAAACAAAAAACAAATAAAGTTTTAGAAACTACACTTACTCATTTAAGATCTACCCAATCGCAACTTATTCAATCAGAAAAAATGGCTTCTCTTGGCGAGCTTACAGCAGGCATCGCCCATGAAATTCAAAACCCTTTAAACTTCGTCAATAATTTTTCTGAAGTCAATGATGAATTACTTAAAGAGTTAAATGCGGAAGCAGATAAGGGAAACCTGGAAGAAGTAAAAGCAATTGCAAAAGATATCACATTCAATTCAAAGAAAATAAATCATCACGGCAAGAGAGCTGATGCAATTGTAAAAGAGATGCTGCAGCATTCAAGAACCAGCAGCGGGCAAAAAGAACCAACAGATATTAATGCTCTAGCAGATGAATATTTAAGATTAGCTTATCATGGACTAAGGGCTAAGGATAAATCATTCAATGCAACAACTAAAACCGAATTTGACAGCAAGATTGAAAAGATCAATATAATGTCACAGGATATTGGCAGAGTTATTCTTAATTTGATCAACAACGCATTTTATGCAGTGAATGAAAAGAAAAAACAAGTTGGTGATGGATATGAGCCAACGATTTCAGTTAGCACAAAAAAGTCGAATGATAAAGTTGAAATAAAAGTGAGTGACAATGGCAATGGCATTCCGCAAAAAGTGTTGGATAAAATATTTCAACCATTCTTTACGACCAAACCAACAGGACAAGGAACAGGGTTGGGTTTATCATTGAGTTATGATATTGTGAAAGCACATGGCGGAAAATTGAAAGTGGAAACGAAAGAAGGAGAGGGAACTGAGTTTATTATTCTTTTGCCAGTGTAGTCATAGTAAATGTTAACTTTAAACTGACAGCGGGATCACGGTAAAAAAACAGTGCTTAGAAAACGGAAACTTATTTACATCAATAAATAATCTTTTAATAAAAATTGTATGAAACATTACTGCTTATTTGTTTTAGGATCATTTCTATTATTGTCCACAAACAAGTCGTGGGCTATTGATGGTACAGACACCCGACTGCTTTGGCAGCCGGCTATCAGTAAAGATCGCCTTGCATTTATTTATGCAGAAGATCTCTGGGTAGCTAACAGGGATGGTTCTAATCCCCGCAGAATTACTGCAAGTGAAGGATCAGAATCAAGCCCGGTATTTTCTCCTGACGGAACTATGATCGCTTTTACCGGTCAATACGATGGTAACACCGATGTTTTTATTGTACCTGCTACCGGCGGTATTCCGAAGCGACTTACATGGCACCCCGGTGCCGACCTGGTTCGTGACTTTTCACCTGACGGCAAAAAAATATTATTTGCATCACAACGAAATAGTTTTACAAATCGTTATGCCCAGTTGTTTACTGTAGATGTAGCGAGTGGTGCTGAAGAACAACTACAGATACCCAACGCTTTTTGGGCTTCTTATAGTCCCGACGGAAATAGCATTGCTTACACAACAATCCCTGATAGGTTTGAGCAATGGAAAAATTACAGAGGCGGCACTGCAAGTCGCATTTGGCTTTATGATATTAAAAGTCATAAAGTAGTTGAGATCCCAAAACCAACAGGTGGCAGCAATGACTCAAAACCTGTATGGAAGGGTAACAAAGTTTATTTTCGAAGTGACAGGAATGGTGAATTTAATTTATACAGTTATGATCCATCTACAAAAGCAGTCAACCAGTTAAGTAAATTCGATGATTTCCCTGTATCAAGCCTGGAAGGAAGCAATGGCGATATTATTTTTTCACAAGCAGGCTATCTGCATATATATAATATACAAGACAATAGAATTTCAAGATTGAAAATTGGCATTACTGCGGACCTTCTTGATTATCGCCCAAGATTTGTAAAAGGCGATCAATACATTCGTAGTGCACATTTTTCTCCTTCTGGTGTCAGGGTAGTTTTTGATTTCAGGGGTGATATTATTACCATACCGGCACAAAAAGGGGATGCTTTTAATCTTACAAATACACCCGGTGTACATGAAGTTTCCCCCGCATGGTCGCCAGACGGAAAAAGCATTGCTTATTTCAGTGATGCTTCCGGTGAATATGCCCTGCATATTAAAAACCAGGACGGGGGTGGTGATGTAAAAATAATTTCACTGAACGGCTCAGGATTTTATTCTTCTATCTACTGGTCTCCGGACGCAAAAAAACTTTGTTTTATTGACAACGGGAGAAGACTATTCTTACTTGATCTAGCAAGCAGCAGCATTCATAAAATTGCAGAGGATACTTATTATACGCCGGGTCCTTTCAGAGAGATGTTTGGTAGTTGGTCGGCTGATAATAAATATGTTGCTTATACAACTATAACAGAGACCAATTTTGAAAGAGCATGGATCTACTCAGTTGCTGAAAATAAATCTCATGCACTCACAGATGGTATGTCGAATGCAAATGAACCCGTCTTCGATCCTTCAGGAAAATATTTGTATTTGCTCGCCAGCACAGATGCAGGTCCAGTTGTCAATTGGTTTGATCAGTCCAGCGAGGACATGGAAGCCACGAATTCAATTTACCTGGTTACACTTCAAAAGAGTGTGATGTCGCCATTTGCAAAAGAGAATGAAACAGAAGAAATAAAAGATACAGCGAGTGCAAAATCGTCAGCAAAAACTGATTCAAGTAAAACCAATTTGAAAATTGATTGGGACGGTATTCAAAACAGGATAGTCCCACTGCCACTTCCGCGGGGAATGTATCGTTCCCTGTCTGTACCGAAAGAAGGTGAGTTGTATTATATATCTGTTGCGCCGCATGATGCTGCTCCAAGCATGTTGCATAATTACAGTTTGAAAAAAAGGAAAGATGAACCTATAATGCCGACAGAAGGATTTATAATAGCAGCTAAAGGTGAGAAAATGTTATTCGTTAATAAAGGAAAATGGGGCATAGTGGCAACAGGTCAAAAGCCTGGTCCAGATGCTGCACTCAATACTTCTTTATTACAGGTAAAAATTTCTCCACAGGAAGAATGGAAAAACATTTTCAACGAAGCATGGCGTGTAAATCGTGATTACTTCTACGATCCTAATATGCATGGTGCTAACTGGCCGGCGATGAAGAAAAAATATGAAGCGCTGTTGCCCGATGTTGCAAGCAATAATGATCTGTACCGCATAATGACGTGGATGTTTAGCGAATTATCAGTAGGTCATCACAGGTTTACTGCAACAGGTGACAGGCGTACGAATCCTGATTTTGTTCCTGGCGGATTACTCGGTGCGGATTATGAAGTAAGCAACAATCGCTATCGCATAAAAAAGATCTATGGTGGATTAAACTGGAATCCCGATCTGCGTTCGCCTCTTACAGAGCCTGGAGTTGATGTGCACGCAGGAGATTATATTTTAACAGTGAATGGTAATGATGTAACAACTGATAAAAACTTTTATAGTTATTTTGAGAACACTGCAGAAAAGATCGTCACGCTGACAGTAGCAGCCACCGCCGATGGTCAAAATAAACGAATAGTAAAAGTGGTACCCGTTGCCAACGAAGGTGCATTGCGAAACAGGGATTGGGTAGAAGGAAATATTAAAAAAGTAAATGAAGCTACCAATGGACAAGTAGCTTATGTGTATGTGCCTAATACA
>Ga0207701_10000621_pt1 | contig 36968 bp, 36 predicted proteins | sample KBSSwiSSwithPhiX_FD_184294 | JGI IMG/M metagenome (GOLD analysis project Ga0207701, IMG submission 184294) | Switchgrass rhizosphere bulk soil microbial communities from Kellogg Biological Station, Michigan, USA, with PhiX - S5 (SPAdes) (version 2) | ecosystem: Environmental > Terrestrial >... | reverse complement strand
TCTCTGCCATCTGCCATCTGCCATCTGCCATCTGCCATCTGCCATCTGCCATCTGCCATCTGCCATCGGCTAGGCGGGCGCAGAGTGCCGCCGCCCGCTACCCAACCCCGACCAGCCCGAATCGCTGTTCCCACCCAGAACGGACCAGCGCGGTCAGCGTGGCGGACTCCCGCACGTCGTCCAATGCCTCGATGGCTTCGCGGCGGGCCTCCTCCATCAACTGATGATCGCGCAGGAGGTCGCCGACCCTGAGCGTCGGCATTCCGGACTGCCTCGTACCGAAGAAGTCCCCGGGACCGCGCTGTTCGAGATCGCGCTCCGCGATCACGAACCCGTCAGTGGTGTCGGTCAGGGCTTTGAGCCGATCGCGCCCCTGATCGCTCAATGGCGACTGATACAGCAGGATGCAGTACGACGCGTGCGCGCCGCGCCCGACCCGGCCGCGCAGCTGATGGAGCTGGGACAGACCGAAGCGTTCCGCGTGCTCGACCAGCATCACCGTCGCATTGGCCACGTCGACGCCGACCTCGACGACCGTCGTCGACACCAGGATGTCCACTTCGCCGCGGGCGAAGGCGGCCATCACCCGCTCTTTCGCATCAGCCTTCATCCGCCCGTGCAGCAGCGCGACGCGGTAGGCCTGGAAGACCTCCTGGGCGAGATGGTCGGCCATCTCCGTCGCGGCCTTCAGATCCACCTTCTCGGACTCCTCCACCAGCGGATAGATGACGTACACCTGGCGGCCGCCGTCGACTTGCTCGCGCACGAAGTCGTAGATCTCGTCGCGCCGCGATTCGGGTTTGGCGATCGTCGTGATCGGCTGGCGGCCCGGCGGCATCTCGCGCATGATCGACACGTCGAGATCGCCGTACGTGGTCAACGCCAGGGTGCGCGGAATCGGCGTTGCGGTCATGACCAGCACGTCGGGATGCAGGCCCTTGGAGCGCAGCGTGGCTCGCTGCATGACGCCGAAGCGGTGCTGCTCGTCGATGACCACCAGGCCCAGCTCGCGGAACGCGATCGGATCCTGCACGAGCGCGTGCGTCCCGACAGCGAGGTGGAGCGAGCCGGCGGCGAGCTCGGCCTGCGCTTCCCGACGCTGGCGCGCCGGTGTCGACCCGGTCAGGAGCGTGATTCGGAAGCGCGATGCCTCGAGCAGCTTGCGGATCGTGATGTAGTGCTGCTCTGCCAGGATCTCCGTCGGCGCCATGAACGCGACCTGGAATCCGTTCTCGATTGCCACGACGGCGGCCATCAGCGCGACGATCGTCTTACCCGACCCCACGTCGCCCTGCAACAGCCGGTTCATCGGCGTCGTCCGCTGCATGTCCGCGACGATCTCGGCAATCGCTTTCTTCTGATCGCCGGTCAACCGGAACGGCAGCACCCGGCGGACCGCGTCCCGGATCGCGTCGGTGATCTGCACGGCGCGCGGCTTCTGTTCCTCCGCCGATCGCCGCTTGCGCAGGATGAGCCCGAGCTGGAACAGGAAGAACTCTTCGAAGATCAACCGGCGCTGGGCCGGCGAGCGGAACCGATTCAGCTCGTCGACCGCGATCCCTTCAGGCGGAAAATGCACTTCCTGCAGTGCGCGCCGGCGATCAACGAGTTGCTGTCGTTCGAGCACCGCGGCCGGAATGGGATCCGGCAGCGTCGCCGGCAGCTGCGCGAGGGCCTCGTGAACCAGCACCCGCTGCATCTTCGTCGTCAGGGTTCCGGTCTTCTCGTACACAGGGACGATGCGTCCGGTGTGCAGCGTGTCGTCGTCACTCCCCTCGGCGGCGGCATCGGACTCCTGGCGGAGGACCTCGTACTCCGGACTCTGCATCTGGAGCCCGTGCGGCGTGAGCTCCATCTTGCCGAACAGGATCACCCGCTGATGCGGGTGGAAGACGTCGGCGAGAAACGGCTGATTGAACCAGATGGCCCGCAGGGAGCCGGTGCCGTCGCGGACCAGCAGCTCGAAAATCCGGAAGCGCGGCCGGCGGGTGGGGCGCACGCCGCCGCTGACCACCTCCCCGACGATCGACGCGGTCACGCCGGGGCGCAGCGAGGCGATGGTCTGGAAGTGCCCGCGATCCTCGTAGCGGATCGGGAATCGGTACAGCAGATCTTCGATGGTGTGGAGGCCGGCGCGCTGGAGGTCGGCGGCCCGGCGCGGGCCGACGCCTTTCAGGAATTGGAGAGCGGACGCGAGGTAGTCCATGCAGCGCTCAGCATCTGCGGATGTCCTGCCTGGGGACACCGGCTGTCACTGCACGATATTCGCTTGCCCGCGCTGAACCTGGATCTCGCGGATGCGGGCCGGCAGCTCGAACGGATCGTCCATGCTGATGCCGGCCGGGTTTTCCGGCGTGCGCGAGTAGTAGCCGAGCAGCTCCTGGAGCAGGGACTTGGGCACCGAGACGCCGGAGATCTGCGCCGACTCCAGCTGGAAGCGGCCAACGCCATCCTTCGTGACTAGCATGCCGCTGGCCGTCAGCGGCAGCGAGCCCGTCAAGTACGACATCGGATCGAGCCAGCCGCGCTGCTTCTGCTTGCGCACCGCGTCGAGATCGACCGTCGCCTGCCCGCCGACGCGGCCCTCGCCCAGCGCGTTCAGCCGGGGCTCGACGATGCCTGCCGGAACCTGCGCCTTCGCGCCGTATTCCAGGTACGCGTTGATCTCGGCGTCGGAGATGGGCGTGGTCACCGGTCCGGATGGGCGGGCCTGCTTCTGATTGCCGAGCGCCACGATGCGCGACATCTTGGCCTCGAAGCGATCAGAATCCTGCTTGTTGAGGCGCTGCCAGGCGACTGCCGGGGCGACCGCCGCCAGGCTCACCGCGGTAATCACGGCGAAACGCAGGGAACGCATATACCGATTCTACACGGAGCGTCAACGCCCCATCGGCCGACGAGCTTAGCTTCCGCCGCCGCGCGCGGCCCGTTCCCGGGCGCGGACGACGAGGTCCAGCTTGCGCCGCTCGATCGCCTCTTCGAAGACGCGGAATCGTGCCTGCTGACGCACGTCGAGCACCTCGTCCAGGCTGTCGTACGCCTTGCGCAGTTCGGCCGCTGAGCGGTCGTCGTGCTCGCGCAGCGTGCGCAGCCGTTCGCGCAGCGCTCCCTCGTCGACCGGCGTCGGCGCCTGAGGGCCCGACATCTTCCGCAAATCCTGCAACAGCTGATTGCGCTCCCGCTGGTTCCGCCGCCGCGTTTCCTGAAGCCGCTTCAAACGGGTGACGAACTGGGCGTACTGGGTGTCGTTGAGCGTCAGCTCACGCTGCGCCTGGACGATCGCGTAGGTATCAAGCATGTTGACGAGCTCGGCGGTCGACACCGAGCCGTCTTCGCTAAGCGGTGCGTTGGGGCGGCCGGGACCGGCTCCCTGCCGCACGGCCGGCGGCGTCGCCCTGGCCTCGGACCCTCCCGCGCGCGGGCCGGCGATGGCCGCCGGCGTCGCGACCCCGCCGGCAATGATCAGGGCGGCCATCAGCCTGCGCCGAGTCTTCATTGCGAGCGTCGTGTGCATACCATCGGTCTCCCGGCGCACCTACGTGCCGGACCGTTTCAACTCGCCGGCGATCAACTGTGCCAGCTCGGACTTCTCGCGTGACGAGAGCTCCAGGGTCATCCGTTCAGCGGCATCAGGCCTGGTCGCGATCCCCGCATCCTGCGCCGCATCGTCGGCCGCGTCGTCGGCCACCGTGCGGACCACCGCCCACGCTTGATCGCTGTCGAGATCGTCGGCCGGATCGGCGACGGCGACGACCGTGCGCAAAGCGGCCGGAGCCTCGCGAGGCGGGTTGGGCGTGCCGCGGAACATGGATTGCGACACGAGCAGGACCAGCACCAATGACGCCAGGCCGGCCGCCCACCCGGACCCGGGCCACCACGCGAGCTGCCGCCCGGTGTACGCGACGGGCGTCGCGAGGTCCTGCCGGATCCGCGCCGACAAGTGCTCCCAAAAGAGCGGCGAGGGATCGACCACCTCGCGAGCCTCAGCCGCTTGCGAGAAAACCTCGGCCAGGCCGTCCGCCTCCGCCCGGCACGCCGCGCACGTCCGGAGGTGCTCCGCTCGTGCGAGAGGCAGCACGCCGTCGAGCGCGTCGACGAATTCTTCGGTGGACAGGTGAGTCATTGCAAGAGCTTCTTCAGGTTGGCCAGCGCGTGGAAGAAGTTCGCCTTCACGGCTCCAACGGAGCTGCCCAGGATGTCGGCAATGTCCTGGTGCGGCAGCTCGTGGTAGACGCGCAGGATGAGGGTCGCGCGCTGTTTTCGCGGCAGGCGGCAGACGGCCGCCCGGACCTCCGCAGCCCTCTCAGTGCGCAGTAGCATCGCGTCGGGCAGTTCGATCGCGGTGTCCCGATGCTCGCGGTGATCGATCGCCTCCGTGCGCGGCGTCTTGAGCGCCATCCGATTGAGGCTGACGTTCACCGCAATGCGATAGAGCCAGGTGCCGAGCGCCGATCGGCCGCGAAAACCCCGGAGCCCGCGGTACGCGCGGACGAACACGTCCTGCGCCAGATCGCTCGCGTCCTCGTGGTTGCCCACGAACCGATAGCAGAGCTGGTACACCTGACGCTGGTAGCGTTCGACGACGACATCGAATGCGGCGGTGTGGCCGGCAAGGCTCGCGTCGACGAGGGCCTGATCGCCGGCGGTGATCCAGTCAGCGCCCTCATCGGTCGGCGTGAGTCCGATTGCGGGCGGTACCGGATGCGTCACGCGGACGCGGGTCTCCGTCGCCTCACCCGCGGTCACCCACGTGCCCGTCAGCATCGGTGTGCACGGCTGGCCGAGACATCGGTCATGATCTTCGCTCTGATGACATTAGACCGGCGCTTCGGAGGCAAGGTTACGCCGACCGCAGCCGTTTGACTTTCGCTTTTCCTTTGCATATAGTGCGCAGCCATGCAGCCATTGACCAAGCGGCAGCGCGAGATCCTCGACTACCTCAACGACTTCATCCAGCAGAACGGGTATGCGCCCAGCCTGGAGGAAATCGGGCGGCGCTTCAACCTGTCGTCGCTGGCGACGGTCCACAAGCACCTCACGAATCTCGAGGAAAAGGGCTTCATCAAACGCGCCTGGAACCGCAGCCGCTCGGTCGAGCTGGTGCCGACGCGCATGGGGGTTCGGGCGGTCGAACTGCCGCTCCTTGGCTACGTCGCGGCCGGTTCGCCGATCGAGGCGGTGGCGAGCAACGAAACCATTGCGGTGCCGGAGAACCTGACCGGCAAGCGCGATTCCTACGTGCTCCGCGTCAAGGGCAATTCCATGATCGACGAGCAGATCCGCGACGGCGACTTCGTCATCGTCGAGGATCGCCGGACCGCTGAGAACGGCGAGATGGTCATCGCCCTGCTCGACGGCGCGGACGTCACGTTGAAGAAGCTGTTTCGCGAGCAGGGCCGCATCCGTCTCCAGCCGGCGAATCCCACGATGGAGCCGATGATGTTCGCGCCCGATCAGGTGCAGGTGCAGGGCGTCGTCGTCGGGGTCATGCGCCGCTATTGACGCATGGTACAGTGCCGGCATGACGACCGAGCGTAAGCAGATCAACTTCACCATCGTCCCGGACGACAGCGGCGACCTGCCGCGGACCTACGCCAACTTCTGCGCCATCTCGCACTCTCCTTTCGATTTCACCCTCTCCTTCTGCGAGGTCATGCCGCTGACCGAGAAGGATATCCAGGCCGCCGAAGCCGACCACGTCATCAAGGCGCCGGTCCGGGCCAAGGTGGCGGTGCCCCTGCAGGTCGTCCCGAATCTCATTGCCGCGCTTCAGGAACACATGCGGGTCTACGGCGAGTCGACCGGCAACGGGTGGGACAAGAGCCCGGTCCACTGACGCCCGACCTACGTCGGGCCTACGACCCACGTCGAATCGTTCGTAGGCCCGACCTTCAGGTCGGGAACCAACTCAATCCGTTTCCTGCGCGTTTAGGACGGGTATGACAGGTGAGGCACTCGTGCTGGTCACGTCGTCCGATCGGACGGACGCGGACCCGCAGGCGCGGTTAGCCGCCCTCTTCGACGCCCATCAGGCCCGGCTGTTCCGGCTGGCGCGGCGGCTCGCCGGGACCGGCGAGGATGCGCGCGATCTGGTGCAGGAGACGTTCCTGCGCGCGGCCCGCTCGCCGCATTCAGTGCCGCTTGGCCCCTCGCACGAGGAGGCCTGGCTGGTGCGGGTCCTTATCAACATCTGCCGAGACCGGTGGCGGCAGGTGGCGGTCAGGCGTTTTCATCACCCCACCCTCGACGGGCCCCCGGGCGCTGTCGATCCTGAGTCCGCGCTGATCGCCCGCTCTTTGATTTGGCAGGCGCTGAACCAATTGCCGCCACGGCGGCGTGCGATTCTCATCCTCTACGAGCTCGAAGGCTCGGGCATCCCGGCCATCGCCCGGCTGCTCGGCGTCACGGCGGTGACCGTGCGCTGGCACCTGTCGGTCGGCCGGCGCGAGCTGGCTCGCGCATTATCGACTGGAGACCGCTCATGAAGACCCTGGCTGACTGGATGCGCGAGGGCGATCCCCTTCGACGCGATCCCGGCCTGTCGGACGACGAGTCCGCGGCGTTGCGCCGCCGCGTCGTGCAGGAAGCGTCCGGGCGGCAGCCGCGCCGGCTCGGATGGCGCGAGCCGCTGACCCTGGTCGGGGCCCTCGCGTTGCTGATCATCGCCGCCATGGTCACCGACCGGCGACCGCCCGTCAGGCAAACCGACGCGCTCGTCCCCACCGCGCCGGCCGAGGTCCCGCAGCCCCGTCAGCTCCAGTTCTCGACGCCCGGTGGCACGCGGATCATCTGGACGTTCGATCCCGAATTCAGCCTGAAAGGGCCGGTGCGATGACCCTCCAGTCGAAGACGTCGTTAATCGCCGGAGCGCTGCTCTGCGCCGTGTTGTGGCCGAGGCCGATGTTTGCGCAGCAGACCAGCGCCGCCCGGCCTGTCCCGCCAGTCACGCCCGCGACACACGCGGCGCGGGCCACGCCGCAAGGCTTCAGTGTTGTGCTCGTGGTCGGCGACCTCCAGGCGAGCGCGGGTGACGACGACGTGCCGCCGGCGGCGCGGCGCGCGCTGGCCGACATGAAGGACTTCCTTCCCTACAAGTCGTACAAGCTGGTCGATGCGGCGTGGATCGTCGGGACAAGCCACGCGGTCAGCCGGCTGCGCGGGCCCGAGGACCGCGACTACGAGCTCGAGATCACGACGACGGACCCCCGGGTCGGCCGCATCACCAGCACGGGCCAGTCGGCCGCCGCGGCCACGCCCGGCGATCGGCGAGTCAGCGTGATGTTCTCGCTGCGTGACGCAGGATCCGCGAACCAAAGTACGGACGCCGCCGGTTCCGCGGGAGACGCGAGTCTGGCCTCGTTGCGCCGGCAGTTGGGCACGCTCCAGAATGACTACACCGACGCCAGGGCAAAGTATTCAGGTCCTCACCCCGAGGTCCAGCGGCTGGCCCACGAAATCGAAGCCGTTCAGGCCAAGATCGAAGCGCAGGAGCGGCAGGTCGAGCGCCGCGTTGCCGCGCAGGCCCGCGCGGGCAATCGACCGGTCATCAACACGTCGTTCTCCATGGACGTTGGCGAGACCGTCGTTGTCGGCACGTCGCGTCTGAGCGGGAACAGCAAGGCACTCATCGCGCTCCTGACCGCGGTGCCGCAGAAGTCCTCGGCCCGCTGACGCCGCGGCGGGCGGTACAATCCCGGGATGCCGACCCGCGGCTCCGGATCGACTGCCCCGCTCGCGCCCTCCAAGACCCGACCCGTCACCCGCCGGATCATGGCAGCGTTGTACGAACAGCACCCGGGCGCCGACACCGAGCTCCATTTCAAGGACGCGTACCAGTTGCTGGTGGCGACGATCCTCTCGGCGCAGTGCACCGACGAGCGCGTCAATCAGGTCACGCCGGCGCTCTTCAAGCGCTACCCGAATGCCGCGGCGCTCGCCAAGGCGACGACCGACGAGCTCGAGCCGCAGATCGTCTCGACGGGGTTCTTCCGCGCCAAATCGAAATCACTCACCGGCATGGCCGCGGCGCTCGTCGCTCACCACAACGGCGAGGTGCCCGCGACGATGGAGGCGCTCGTCGAGCTCCCGGGCGTCGGGCGCAAGACCGCGAACGTGGTGCTCGGGCACGCGCTCGGCGTCCCCGGTCTGCCGGTCGACCGGCACGTGCTGCGCGTCTCCAATCGGATCGGGATCGCCCGTTCGGACGATCCCGTGGTGGTCGAGGCGCAGCTCACCGCGGCGATGCCGCCGGCCGAGTGGACGCGCACCTCGGACACGCTGATCCTGCACGGCCGCCGAATCTGCAAGCCGAAGCCGCTGTGCGACAACTGCGCGGTCACCGACGAGTGCGACTACTTCCGCCTGGTGATCAGCAAGACTCGGGAGGCGCCGGCGGCAAAGAAGAAGAAGCCCGCCAAAGCGGCCCTTGTCGTCAAGCGGACGCGGAGCGCGAAGTGACCCGCGAGGCGTTCGAGCAGCTGGTCGAAGAAGCCTTGCGGGAGATCCCGCGACGCTTCCGGCGCGAGATGCAGAACGTCGCCATCGTCGTGGAGGATCACCCGTCACCCGAGCTGCTCGCGGAGATGGAGGTTGAGCCCGGCGACACGCTCTTCGGCCTCTATCAGGGCACGCCACTCCCTGAGCGGAGCTGGGGCTATGGCAACACGCTCCCGGATCGCATTTCCATTTATCAGGGGCCGATCGAGGCGTCCTGTGAAGACGAGGACGAGATCCGCGAGTGCGTGGCCGAGACGGTGATCCACGAGTTCGGGCACTACTTCGGAATGGACGAGGAGCAGATCGAGGAGATCGAAGAGAAGTACTGGCGCGGCGAGTCGCTCGATGACGTCTAGCCATCCGATGAAGGCGCGCAAGAAATACGGCCAGCACTTTCTGCAGGCGGCGTGGGCCGACCGGCTGATCGACGCGCTGGCCCCTCAGGCGAGCGACCACTTCCTCGAAATCGGTCCCGGGCCGGGTGTGCTGACGACCAGGCTGGCGCGACGCGTGGCGCATCTGACGGCGGTGGAGATCGATCGGGACATGGTCGCGGCGCTCCTGCCGGGCGCGCCGCCGAACGTCACCATCGTGCCCGCCGACATCCTCGCGTTCGACATCGCCGCGCTGACGGTCGCCTCTCCGCTGCGCGTCGCTGGCAATCTCCCCTACAACCTGTCGTCCCCCATCCTGTTCCGCTTGTTGGCTGCGCACCGGACGACCGGCCGGATCCCTGACGCGACCGTCATGCTCCAGCGCGAGGTGGCGGAGCGGATCGAGGCGCCGCCCGGCACCCGCGACTACGGCGTCCTCTCGGTGCTGGTCCAGCTGCACGCTGACGTGCGGCGGCTGCTGACCCTGCCACCAGGGGCGTTTCGCCCCGCCCCGAAGGTCCACTCCGCGGTCGTGCGTCTGGCGTTCCGGCCGCCGGCCGTCCTCGTGCGGGACGAGCGGCGGTTCGAGGCGATGGTGCGGTCGATGTTCACGCAGCGCCGCAAGATGCTCGGCAATGCGCTGGAGCCGTTTGCCGCGACGTGTGCGGCGTCCGCGGGCGAGGCCCTTCGACGCGCCGGGATCGATCCGACGCGCCGCCCCGAGACCCTGCAACTTGCAGAAATCGCGCGGCTTGCGGACGCTTTCGACCCTGTGGACTGACGGCGCTGTGCTATAGTCGAGCCGATTCCGACCGTCCCGGAACCGCTGTCCCAGCAGCGAGTCCGGTGGGCTGGACCAGCGGCTCCCGCCGCGATGCGCGCCTGACGCTCCCGGCCACGTGGAGCCGCTCCTGCGCGCCCGCCCTTCGACGCGCAGGTCTCGAAACTGGGGTCGCATTCTGACGACATTGGAACGACAGGTCTCGACGGACGTCCCGCCGATCGATCTGATCCCGCTTGGCGGGGTCGGCGAATTCGGCATGAACATGATGGTCATCGCCTGCGGCGAGACGGCCATCCTGGTCGACGCGGGGGTGATGTTCCCGGAGCCCGAGCTCCTCGGGGTGGACCTCGTGATCCCCGATCTCCGTCAGCTCCAGCAGTATCCAATCAAGGCGCTGGTGCTGACCCACGGCCACGAGGATCACATCGGTGCGGTCCCGCACGTGCTCGAGAGCTTCGAAGGGCCGATCTATGGCACGGCGCTGACCCTGGCGCTGGTCGAGAACAAGCTCGAGGCCCGCGAAAAGGCCGGACGCGATCGGCTCGTTCGGATCAAGCCGCGCGAGCGGGTGACGATCGGCAGCTTCAGCATCGAGTTCCTGCGCGTCACCCACAGCATTCCCGACTGCGTGGCGCTGGCAATCACGACGCCGCAGGGCGTCGTGATCCACACGGGCGACTTCAAGATCGACCAGACGCCGCTCGACGGCGACCCGATGGACGTGCATCGCCTGGCGGAGCTCGGATCGGCCGGCGTGCTCGCGCTCCTCGCCGACAGTACCAACGTCGACCGCAAGGGCTTTTCCGGCTCCGAAGTCGACGTCACCGACGCGTTCGAGGAGATCTTCACCGGCGCCGCCGGCAAGATCGTCGTCTCCATGTTCGCCTCCTCGATTTACCGCATGCAGATCCTGGTGGATCTCGCGGCCCAGTTCGACCGCCGCGTGGCGTTCGTCGGCCGGGGCGTCATCGACAATTCGGAAACGGCGCAGCGGCTCGGGTATCTGCGGATCCCGGCAGGGGTGCAGATTCGCGACACGGAAGTGCGCAACGTGCCCGCCCAGGACGTGGTCTGCATTTGCACCGGCTCGCAGGGGGAACCGCAAGCCGCGCTGCCGCGGATTGCGATCAACGACCACCGCTACGTGAAGCTCGAGGCTGACGACGTCGTGGTGTTCTCGGCGCGTGAGATTCCGGGGAATGAAAAGGCGATCGGCCGGGTGATGAATCACATTGCTCGTCGGCACGCCGAGGTGGTCTACGAGGGCATCAAGCACGTCCATGTCTCCGGGCATGGCAGCGAGGAAGAGCTCAAGCTCGTCCTCTCCCTCGTAAGGCCGAAGTATTTCGTGCCGATACACGGGGAGTACCGGCAGCTCGCCAGGCACGCCAGAATTGCGTCCCGCGTGTCGCGCAACACTACCGTCCTGCTGGCGGAGAACGGGGATGTCATCCGGTTCGACGCCACGGGCGGGCGAATCGCGGAAAAGGTCCCGGCCGGGCGCGTGTTGATCGACGGAACACGCAGCGGCGAGGTCGGCGACGAAGTGCTGCGCGACCGCCGCCACCTGTCCGGCGACGGGCTGGTGGTCCCGGTCGTCGTGATCGGACGCCAGTCCGGTACGCTCGAAGAGACACCGGACGTGATCACGCGGGGGTTCGTGGTGGACACCCGTACCGAAGCCTTGCTCAAGGAGATTCCCACGCTGCTCGCAGCGACGCTCGAAGCGGCCGGGGTCGAGGAACGGACCGACCCGGGACTCATCAAGGAAAAAATTCGTGTCGATTTGCAGCGCTTCTTTCGGAAACGGTCTGGGCTCCGGCCGCTGGTGCTGCCGGTGGTGATGGAGATCTGACGTGGCCGGATCCGTTCTCTCCCGTCGTGTGAGCGAGTTCGCCGGGGTCGCCTGCTTCGCGCTGGCGCTGATCTGGTTCGTCGCGCTGGCCACCTACAGCGCGGCGGATCCGGTGTGGTTCTTCAACACCGGGCCGTACGCCGCGATTCCGACCAACTTCGCCGGCCGGGTGGGTGCGTTCATCGCCGAGCTCTCATACCAGCTGCTCGGCTACGCGTCGTATCTGATTCCGCTGGTCTTCGCGGTCGCCGGGTGGCACTACTTCTGGTGCCACGTGGTCGACGCCGCGTACACCAAGCTGATCGGCGCGGCGATGTTGTTCTCCTGCGTCTCGTCGTTCCTGTCGCTCGCGTTCCGCACCCTCGAAATCTCCGGCAAGTCCTTCCGTGCCGGCGGCTATCTGGGCGACGCGCTCGCCTCGCTCCTCAGCACGTACCTCAATCGGACCGGCTCGATCATCCTGATCCTGACGCTCCTCTTCCTTTCGATCATCCTCTCGACCCAGTTCTCCTTCAGCCGCCTGTTCGGCTTTCTGGCCGGCATCGCGAGAGACCGGTGGGCGGCGGCGGTCGGCGCGATGCGGGCGCGGCAGGAGGAGAAGCGGCGAGAGAAGCAGCGCCAGGAAGTCGTCCGCAAGCACATGGAGAAGGCCGCGAAGGACGGCAAGGCCGACGCGGAGCCGGTCGTGGCCATGGCCGCCGCGATGGCCGTCGACGAGCCGCGGGAACGGAAGCCGGCCCGTGCGGTCCCCGCCGAGGAGCTCACGCCGCCGCCCCGTCCCACACCGCGCGTCGCGCCCACTGTCGCCTCGCGCACGCCCCAGAGGGACGACGTGGCGGTGCCAAGGCCGTCCCGTCCGGCATCTGTCGTCGGCGCCGCGGCCGCGGCGCTCAAGGCTGCCTCCGCCCGGCCCACTCCGGCCCCGGCCATCAAGCGCCCGCCGCCCACGCCGACCGCCGCTCCGCTACCGCTGGCCGAGCCCGAAAAGGTTCCGGCCGAGAAGAAGCGCGGCGCGTTCACCCCGCCGCCGCTGGCGCTGCTCGATCCGCCCCGTGGCGAACAGAAGATCGACGAGCGCGAGCTCATGGAAGGCGCGCGGCTGCTGGAGGAGAAGTGCCGTGAGTTCTCCGTCGAGGGATCAGTAGTCCAGATCCACCCCGGCCCGGTGGTCACGACTTACGAGTTCAAGCCGGACGCCGGCGTGAAGTACAGCAAGATCACCGGCCTCGCCGACGACCTCTGCCTGGCGATGCAGGCCGAATCGGTCCTGATCGATCGCATCCCCGGGAAATCGACGGTCGGCATCCAGATCCCCAACCCGAACCGGGAGCAGATCTCGATGCGCGAGCTGCTCGAGGGCGACGCGTATCGCCGGTCCGCCTCCAAGCTGACGCTCGCGCTCGGCAAGACAATCCACGGCGAGCCTTTCGTCAGCGATCTGGCGACGATGCCCCATCTGCTGATCGCCGGATCGACAGGGACCGGCAAGTCGGTGAGCGTGAACGCGATGCTCTCCAGCATCCTGTTCCGCGCCTCACCCGACGACGTGCGCCTGATCATGATCGATCCAAAGCGGCTGGAGCTGGGGATGTACGAGGACATTCCGCACCTGCTCACGCCGGTGGTCGTCGATCCCAAGCAGGCGTCCAACGCGCTCCGCTGGGCGGTGCGCGAGATGGAAGAGCGTTACAAGCTGCTCGCCGCGGTCGGCGTCCGCAACATCGAGCAGTACAACCGCAACCTGCGGCTGGCCCAGACCGAGAACAACGGTCCTGTGCTCGATGACAACGGCAACGAGGTGAAGACGCTGCCGGCGATCGTGGTGCTGATCGACGAGCTGGCGGATCTGATGATGGTCGCCGGCAACGAGGTCGAAGAGTCGATCGCCCGGCTGGCGCAGATGGCCCGCGCCATCGGGATCCATCTGATCCTCGCCACCCAGCGGCCGTCGGTCGACGTCATCACCGGCCTCATCAAGGCCAACCTCCCGGCCCGCATCTCGTTCCGGGTGTCGTCGAAGATCGACTCGCGCACGATCCTCGACGGCAACGGCGCCGAGCAGCTGCTCGGCAAGGGCGACATGCTCTACCTCCCGCCGGCATCGTCTCGTTTCGTGCGCCTGCACGGACCATACATCTCCGAGCAGGAGAGCGCACGGCTGGCGAGCTTCCTGCGCAAGCAGGGCAAGCCGACCTACGACGAGACGATCACCCAGGACGACAAGGCCGCGGGCGGCGATCTCGAGTTCGAGAAGGACGATCTGTACGACGAGGCGGCACGGATTGTCGTCTCGAGCGGCCAGGCCTCGATTTCCTATTTGCAGCGACGGCTGCGGATTGGCTTCAGCCGGGCGGCCCGGCTGGTCGACATGATGGAAGCCGAGGGGCTGGTGTCGGGCGCGGCGGGCGGCAAGGCCCGGGAAGTGCTCGTGAAGAAGGACTACTTCGACGAGGTCGACGCGCAACTGCGCTAACCGGCGCCTCGAACCGATATCCGGGTGGATCATGGCAACACGGTTGAGCATGAGCGGCAGAATCGTGGCGGGACTGGCGGTGGCGTGCGCGTTGGCGCTGGCCCCGTCCCCGGCGCACGCCCAGGGGGCACGCGAGCAGTACACCAATGCGCTGGGGCGCGAGCGGGCGCTGCGGGACGGCGAGCGGGCCCCGACGGTGCGGCAGATTCGCGACGTCGTCGCAGCCTACGAACGGGTGGTACAGCGGTATCCGACCTCCGGTTACAGCGACAACGCGCTGTGGCAGGCGAGTAACTTGTCGCTGCTCGCCTACCAGCGGTTCGGGGCGCAGGCCGATCGGCGCGCCGGCCTCCGGCTTCTCACACAACTGAAATCGTCATACCCCTCGAGCACGCTGCTGAACCGCTACGACGAGATCCTGGGCGAGCTGGAATCCGATCCGCCGGCCAGGACGGAGGCCATTCCCGACGGCGTGATCGTCTCCGCCAACCTGCCGGCGCCACGGACTCCGGCGGCGGCGAGACCATCTCCGCCCGTCGCCGTCAGTTCCCCGCCCGCCGCCGCGCCAGCCAGGGAGGCATCCGCGCCAGCCAAGGAAGCACCAGAGGCCGCGCGGGGCAAAGCGCCCGCGCCGGCCACCGGGTCCACCGGGGAGACGATCGCCATTCGCGCCATCACCCGGACGCCGCTGCCGGACGGCCTTCGGGTCAGCATCGAAATGAACGGGGAGATCGCGTTCCATCAGGAGCGGTTGGACAACCCACGGCGGGTCTTCTTCGACCTGAAGAACGCGCGCCCGGTGACGCCGCTGCTCGACGCGACGTTGAAGTATCCCGACGAGCCCGTCGAGGTCATCCGCCTGGGCCGGCACCCGCAGAACACCACGCGCGTCGTGATGGACATGAACGGCGTGGACAGCTACAGCGTGTTCACCCTCTACAACCCGTACCGCCTGGTCGTCGACTTCCACAAGATCGGCGCGCCGGTCGTGGCCGCGGCGCTGCCCCGGCTGCCGGTGTCCTCCGCGGTTCCTGCGGCGCCCCTGAAGGTGCCGCCGACGGCGGAGGCGAAGCCAGCCGGGGGCCTGGTGATTTCATCACCCGTCGGTCCGCAGGCGGCGGTCGAGAAGGTACCTTCCGCGGGGCGCCTGCCTTCGGACAAGTTGCCGCTGCCGTCGCGAACGGTGGTGCCGCCGGCGCTCGCCGCCCCGGCGGTCCCCGCCGCCAACTCGAACGGACGGTTCTCGATCGCGCGTCAGCTCGGTCTCGGGGTCTCCCGCATCGTCATTGACGCCGGCCATGGCGGACACGACCCGGGCGCGCATGGGAGCGGCATCAACGAGTCCGAGCTGGTGCTGGACGTCGCGTTGCGGCTGCGCAAGCTCCTCGACGATCAGCCCGGCGTGGAAGTGGTGATGACGCGCGATACCGATGTCTTCGTTCCGCTCGAGGAGCGGACCGCGATCGCCAACCGGGAATCAGCGGATCTCTTCCTGTCGATCCATGCCAACGCCAGCCGCAATCCCAAGGCGCGCGGCATCGAGACCTACTTCCTGAACTTCGCCTCGAACCCGGAAGCGGCGGCGGTCGCGGCGCGCGAGAACTCGGGATCCGGCAAGACGATGCACAGCCTGCCGGAGATCGTTCGCGCGATCACGCTGAACAACAAGATCGACGAGTCGCGCGATTTTGCCGAGATGGTCCAGAAGGCGATGGTGAAGAAGCTGGCCCCGAAGAACGACGAGATCCGGGACCTCGGGGTCAAGCAGGCGCCGTTCGTGGTGCTGATCGGTGCGGGGATGCCGAGCGTGCTCGCGGAGATCTCGTTCGTGACCCACAAGCAGGAAGGGCAACTGTTGAAGACGTCCGCATACCGGCAGCAGATCGCCGAAGCGCTGCTCGACGCGGTGCAGGTCTACCAGCGATCGCTCAAGTCACGCAACGCGATCGCCACCCGCGAGCAGTAGCGGGGCGCCCTCAGGCGTCTCGCGGTCAAATCTCGGATGGCAGGGGCAGAGGGCCGATGTCAGACGGCCGTCTGCGAGTGAGACAGCGGTTCAGGTCGTCCCGCCGGGTGTCACCCTCAGGGCGTCGCGCTCGTCGGGTCGATCAAGGTTCAGGCGGGTCCTGAGCAGCTTGAATCCGATCAGCAGTCCGCCCAGCACGACCCCCAGCAACAGCGCCGACAGGAGCAGCACGCCAGTGAGCCCGAGCGCGCCCAGGACGATGTCCGGGATGGACGTCGACTCTACTGGCGCGGACTCAGGGATGCGGACGATGATCGGATTGGACGGCTGCTGCAGCAGTGCGAACACCTGGGGACCCTCACCGTCTTAGACGCCGGAACCCGACTGATGGTGGATGGCAGATGGGAAATGTGAACGCTGCTCGTTCATGTTCCCGCGCCATGTGCCATCTGCCAACTCTTCCTACCCCCAACGCTCGCTGGTGAAGGCGAGCTCGGCGAGCGCACGGACAGCGACCCCGGTGGGGCCCTTCGCCAGCCACGGCTTCGCGTCGTCGATCCACGCGGTGCCGGCGATGTCCAGGTGGGCCCACGGCAGGCCCCCGGCGAACTCCTTCAGGAACATCGCCGCGGTGCAGGCGCCGCCCGGGCGTCCGCCGACGTTCATCATGTCAGCGATCTCACTGCGCAGCTGGTCGGCGTACTCCTCGTAGAGCGGCATCGGCCAGCAACGGTCGCCCGAGCGGGCACCGACCTGGCGAATCACGTCGACCCACTCCTCAGGCTGCCCGAACAGGCCGGACGCGGCGCGGCCGAGCGCGACGACGCAGGCGCCGGTCAGTGTGGCGACGTCGACCAGGTGCGTAGCGCCGAGTTGCTGCGCGTACCAGAGGCCGTCGCCGAGAAGCAGCCGTCCTTCGGCGTCCGTGTTGATAACCTCGACCGTCTTGCCACTCGCGCCAGTCAGGACGTCGCCCGGCTTGATCGCCCGGCTGCCGGGCATGTTCTCGGCGGTCGGCACCACGCCGACAACCCGGATGGGCGACTTGAGCAAGGCTATGGCGCGCAGCGCGGCGACGACCGCGGCGCCGCCGGCCATGTCGTCCTTCATCTTCTCCATGCCGTCCGCCGGCTTGATCGAGATACCGCCGGTGTCGAACGTGACGCCCTTCCCCACCAGCCCGAGCACCGGTCCCGAGGTGACGCCGGGCGGATCGTAGTGGAGCGCAATCATGCGCGGCGGCTCAGCACTGCCGCGCGCGACGCCGAGGAGCAGGCCCATGCGGCGGCGGACCAACTCGTCCTCGTCGAGGATCTCGACGCTCAGCCCGGCGTCCCGGCCGATGGCAGCGGCGCGATCGGCGAACACCGCCGGGGTCAGCACGTTCGAGGGCTCATTGCAGAGATCACGGGCGATGTTGCACGACTCGCCGAGAATCCGGCCGCGCTCCACCGCTCGCTCCACAGCCGCGGCATCGGATTGGCGAGCGTTGACGACCACCGTCTGCTCGGCCGGCGGACCGCCGCGCTCGCCCGTCTTGTAGATGTCGCCGCTGTAGCTGGCGAGCACCAGGCCTTCGGCGATGGCCTGGGCGGCGTCGGCGGATTGGTCCAACCCGCGGTTCAAGATCGCGACGCGCGGCAGGCGGCGCTGCCGCGCCGCCATCGCCGCCGCGCCGGCAACCCGGCGCAGGCGCTCCATCCCGACATCCGCGCTGCGGCCGCAGCCGATCAACGCGACCCGCGCGGCCTTCCAGCCGCTGACCACCGGAAGCATGAACAGCTCGAACGGTTTGGCCTGGAATTCCTTGGCGCGTACGGCCCGGGTGACGGCCTGGCTGGTCGGCTCGCCCAGACCCTCGAGCAAGGTTCCCGGCTCCTCTCCCTCGAATACCGGCAGGAACAGGATGTCGGTTTCGACCGCGGATGCCTCGGCGGTCACCACGCTGACGGACTGGGTCGCAAGAGAAGACGGCATCCGGCGATTATATGGTAATCATCCAAGCCACCCGTCCCTCGCGCAGGTAGAATGGGCCGATCTCAGTCACTACTTCGGGAGCAATGCCATGCGTCACACGTTGCACTCACCGCGCACGTTTCTCTGCCTCGTGTCCCTGTGCGCACTCGGCCTCGCTGCGGGGCCCCGCGCCCGCGACAGCAAGCCGGACAAGGACAAGCCGTCGATCGAGGTGAAGTCGGTCCCGTCGATGGGGTTCGCGCCGTTTCGCACCGTCCTGACGGTCGACGTCAAGGGTGGTCCGGACGACTACCAGCAGTATTACTGCGCGTCCGTCGAATGGGATCTCGGCGACGGGACGGTGGCGGAGCAGAAACTGGACTGCGATCCGTACGAAGCCGGTAAGAGCCAGATCAAGCGTCGATACGTCCGGGAACAGGTCTTCAACAGCCCCGGCGAGTTCCACGTGCTGTTCCGTCTGAAGCAGAACAGCAAGGTTGTCGGCACAGGCCAGACCACCGTCCGGGTCCGTCCGGGATTACGCGATGACGGGGGAGTGGATCGCTAAACATTCGAGTCGGTTCATGAGGTTCATGGGGTTCATGAAGGTTCATGAGGTGAGGTTCAGGGTTCGACGTGCAAGCTTCAACCCCATGAACCTCATGAACCCGATGAACCGACTCGTTCTGGTCGTCTCCTTCCTCCTCCCGCTCGCCCAGGCGGGGCCGACGAGCGTGTCTTATCCGGCGAAAGCGGGTCCGGGAGCAGGCAAGCGCGTCGTCTTCCTCGCCGGCGACGAGGAGTATCGGAGCGAAGAGGCGCTGCCGATGCTGGCCAAGATCCTGAGCCAGCGGCATGGGTTCCAGTGCACGGTCCTGTTCTCGGTCGGACCGGACGGCACGATCGATCCCAAGGCGGTAGGCTCGTTGTCAGACGGCGCTGCGCTCGATCAGGCGGACGCGATCGTCATGTCGCTGCGCTTCCGGCACTGGGCCGACGCCGACATGGCCCGGTTTGCCGCGCGACTCAACGCCGGTGTGCCGATCGTGGCGCTCCGGACCAGCACGCATGCCTTCAACGGGTTCCCGGCGGACAGCCCATGGGTGTCGTGGAACCACGACAATCACGGCGGCTTCGGCAAGCGCGTCCTCGGCGAGACCTGGCTCACCCACTGGGGCCGGCACAAGGTCGAGGGGACGCGCGGGGTGATCGAACCGGCGCAGCGCGCGAATCCTCTGTTGCGCGGAATCGACAGCATCGCTGGTGACACCGACGTCTACGAGGCGTACCCGCCCGGCGACGCCACAGTGCTCGTGCGCGGCCTGGTGCTGACGACGCTGGCGCCGGACAGCCCGCCGGCCGACTACAAGAAGCCGCGATCGACGGACAAAGTCGAACAAGGCGTGAACGATCCGGCCATGCCCGTCGCCTGGACCCGCACCAACGTCAACGAGAACGGCAGCAGGAATCGCGTTCTGACGACAACGATGGGAGCCGCGACGGACCTCGAGAACGAAGGCCTGCGGCGGCTGCTGGTGAACGGCGTCTACTGGGGGTTGGGCCTGCCGGTGCCGGAGAAAGCCGACGTTCGCGTGGTCGATCCCTACCAGCCGTCCTTCTATGGATTCGACGGCTTCCGCAAGGGCCTGCACGCGTCCGATTTCGCGCTCGGCAAAGTCGTACCCGGCCAGCCGCTGCCCCGCCCCACGCCCGGCGCTGGTCGCGGCAACCCGCCGAGATGATACGACGCCTCAAGGGCGAGGGTGAACACGCCCGTCACCCACTCCCATCCGATGCCGTCTATGCAAGGTCCTGCTGCATCCTCGGTCCGGCCACCGAGACGCACACGCGATCGAGATACGTGATGGCAAACAGCAGGAAGAGCAGGCTGACGACGCCGCAGCGCCCACTCGGCTGACTAGATCTGCCGGCGGATCGTCTCACGACGAATGGTGCGCGGTGGCCGTCACCAGGTCGCGACGGACGCCACGGTCTTGTCGACCAGGCGCAGGAAGGCGTCGATGGCCCGTTCGAGATCGGGCTCAGGCGTGTCTTCTTCCTTGCAGTGCGACAGACCGTTGGCCGACTTGGCGAACATCATTGCCGCCGGCATCACACGGCTCATCTCGACGGCATCGTGCAGCGGTCCTGACGGCAATCGCGGCGTGTCGCCGGTCACTTCCTCGATCGCCGCGGCGCACAAAGCGACGAGCCGCTCGTCGAACCGGCATGGATCGATGCGCCAGACGTGACGCCACTCGACCGTCACCCCGTTGGCCGCCGCCGCGCGCGCCGCGGCCTCGCGTGCATCGGCCAGCGCGCTCTGCAGCGTGGCGGCATCGAGGGCCCGCTGGTCCAGCGAAATCTCGCACACGCCCGGAACGGCGGTGACGATGGCCGGCTCCACTGAGACGGTGCCCACCGTGCACACCATGCCTGCGCTTGCCGTGGAGTGCCGCCGGGCGATGTCGCGACAGGCCAGGGCCGTTTCGGCGGCCGCCAGAAAGGCGTCGCGCCGCATGGCGATCGGCGTGGAGCCCGCATGGGCCGCCTGGCCGACGAACCGCAGCACATGCCGCTCGACGCCGTACGTGCCGATCACCGCTCCCGCGGACCGGCCCATCGCCTCGAGCACCGGTCCCTGCTCGATATGAAACTCCAGATACGCACGCGGGGAGCGCTGATCGAGTGATCGTCGTGCCTCCGGCATGCGATCCACGTCCACGCCGTTCTCAGCCAAGGCGTCGGCAAGAAGGATGCCCTGACGATCCTTGAGGCTGCGCACCGTGCCGGGCACCAGGCTCCCGCTGGCACCCGACGATCCGAGCAGACTGCGAGAGAAGCGGGCGCCCTCTTCGTCAGCGAAGTCGACCACCGCCAGCGTCACCGGGGGCGTGGTACCGATGTGGCGACGCAGCGCTTCGACTCCGGTGAGCACGCCGAGTGCGCCGTCCAGCCAACCGCCGTTAGGAACGGAGTCGAGGTGGCCGCCGATGATCACCGTATCGGGCCGCTGACCTGGAAGCGTGATCCAGTTGTTGCCGGCGACGTCGGATTCCGTGCGCAGCCCGTCGACGGCCAAGACCTCGTCGAGCCAGCGTCGCGCATCCCGCCACACTGGACCCCACGCGACGCGCTGGGCGCCCTGGGCGTCACTGGTGCGCGCAGCGAGTGCGCGGAGATTGCCGATCACATCGCGTGCGCTCACGTCAGTCCTCGAAGGCGATCATAGTCGCACGTGGCGGCGGCCCGTAACGGGCGTACTGCACGATCTTACGGCTGGCCGGCGATCGTCAACTCGATCACTTCGGATCCGCCGATCCGGAACGCCCGCACCGCCGGCGTCGCCGGATCCGCGAGCGACACGATTACGTACACGAAGTGGGCTGAGAACGCATCGGCGATGTCGGATGGGGACGGCCACGCCGGCGATCGCGGGTGGGAATGATACGCGCCGATCACGTCGCGTGGCCCGCCGCGGAGGCGCTTCAGCAGCGCCACGTGTTCGGCGGGGTCGACCAGATAGCGCGTCGTGCCCGGCTCGAGATTGGTGGTGCGGACGTTCTCGTCAACGCGCCACTCGTCTCCCACCAGCAGCCCGCAACACTCGCGCGGCGCGTCGGTCTCGGCGTGGGCGATCATGTCGGCGCGAACAGCCGCGGGCACGATGATCGTGGCCGGGAGACGGTTCGCGTCCTTCACCGGCGGTCAGACCCGCAGCTCGGCGCGATCGCGATAGTCGTCCAGCGCCTGAGGGTTCGCGATCGCCTCGACGTTCTTGACCGGACGTCCGTGCACGACGTCGCGGACTGCGAGCTCGACGATCTTGCCGCTGCGGGTTCGGGGAATCTCGCGGACCTGGACGATCCGGGACGGCACGTGCCGTGGCGTAGCGTTCTGCCGGATGCGCTGCCGGATCCGCGCCTCGAGCTCCGGCGTCAGCGACGTGCCCTCCGAGAGCCGCACGAAGAGCACGATCCGCTCGTCGTGCTCCCAGCGCTGCCCGATGACCAGCGACTCGAGCACCTCGGGAACGGCTTCGACCTGCCGGTAGATTTCCGCGGTCCCGATCCGCACGCCGCCCGGATTCAGGACGGCGTCGGAGCGGCCATAGATGACCACCCCGTCGTGCGCGGTGAGCTCGACGTAGTCGCCGTGATGCCACACGCCGGGATAGCGCTCGAAGTAGGCGGCGTGATACTTCACGCCATCCGGGTCGTTCCAGAAGCCGAGCGGCATCGACGGAAACGGCCGCGTGCAGACCAGTTCCCCCTTCTCGCCGCGCACCGGCTTCCCCTCGTCGTCGAATACCTCGACAGCCATGCCGAGGAGCCGGGCCTGACTCTCGCCGCGCCACACCGGTCCCGTGGGGTCGCCGCCGACGAAGCAGCCGATGATGTCCGTCCCCCCCGAAATAGAGGCGAGGTGCACGTCGGCCTTGATTCGTTCGTACACGAAGTCGAAGCTTTCGGGCCCGAGCGGAGACCCGGTCGTGGTGATCGTGCGAACGCTGTCGAGGCGATGCGATACCGCGGGCTCGAGGCCGGCCTTGGCGATGGCATCGATGAACTTCGGCGAGGTCCCGAACAGGGTGACGTGTTCGGCATCCGCGAGGTCGAACAGTGCCGCGGTCCGCGGATGGACCGGAGATCCGTCCCACAGAATCAGCATCGCCTCGGAGGCAAGCGCCGAGATGAGCCAGTTCCACATCATCCAGCCGCAGGTGGTGAAGTAGAAGACTCGATCGCCGCGGCGGATGTCGCAGTGGAGCTGATGCTCTTTCAGGTGCTGGATCAACGTTCCGCCGGCGCCATGCACGATGCACTTGGGGACGCCGGTCGTGCCCGACGAGAACATGATGTAGAGCGGTTGGTCGAACGGGAAACGCTCGTAGCTGAAGCCGTCTGCGGTGCCGGACGCGAGGAACTCATCGTATCGCACGGCGTGCGGGATCGTCTCGAGCGCCGGACGATCCTCGACGTGAGGAACGACGATCACCCGCCGCAGGCCGCGCAGCGCTCGGGCGATCTCGGCGGTGCGTCCCATGGAATCGTGCGACTTGCCGGCATATGCGTAACCGTCGACGGCAACCAGCACAGTCGGCGCGATCTGGCCGAAGCGGTCGAGCACCCCCTGGACACCGAAATCAGGCGAGCACGACGACCATACGGCGCCGATTGCGGCTGTGCCCAGCGCCGCGACGACGGTCTCAGGGATGTTGGGAAGGTAGCCGGCGACCCGGTCGCCCGGACCGATACCGAGGCGCCGCAGGGCACTCGCGAATTGCTCGACCGCATGACGAAGCGCCGCCGTCGTCAACGATCGCTGCCGCCCCGCCTCGTCATGAAACACGATCGCCGGGGTGTCGTCGTTGCGCCGCAGCAGATTCTCGGCAAAGTTCAAACGGGCGTCGGGAAAGAAGCGCGCTCCAGGCATGCGATCGAGATCGATCGCCACCCGCTCGCCGCGGTCGCCGATGACCCGCGTGAATGTCCAGAGCGCCGGCCAGAAGTCGAGCGGGCGCTCGAGCGACAACCGGTAGAGCGACGCGTAATCCGTCACCGATGGATCGATGTCGCGCGCGACCTGCGCGATGAAGTGCGTCAGGTTCGCCCGGGCTACCCGGTCCGCTGACGGCGTCCAGAGAGGCTGATCCACGTCAAACAGAATACTCTTCGGTCTTGTAGGGGGTGAAGCCGCGGCTGGTGTAGTTGGGGATGGCGGCCGGATGATCGAACGAGCACGTGTGCAGCCACACCCGGTCCGGCGCGAAGCTCCAGGCGGTCTCCACCGCCTCGGTCAGCAGGTGCGCGCCCAGGCCGCGGCCGATGAACTCCTCGAACAGACCGAAGTAGGCGATCTCGATGCCGCCCCCGTCGTCCGCCTTCAGCTCGAAGTAACCCGCCGGTGTGCCGCGAACCAGCAGCAGCCAGATGGAGACTGATGGCTGCGCCAGGTGCGCGCGAATCTCGTCGTCCGACCACGAGAGCCTGTCGGTCCAGTTGTAGCGGCGGCCGACCTCGCCGTACAGGAACCGATACAGCGCGGGATAGCACTGCTCGGCACACAGGAGGCGGATCGTGGGGTCAGTGACCCGGGCCGGGCGGAGCCAGCGCGGGTCGCGCATTTCCAGGTACGTTCGCTGCGCGGTCGCCATGTGCCGGTGTAGGACGCGCTAGTCGGGCTGCTCGCGATCCAGCACCCGCTTCCAGCGTCCGGCGGAGTCGAACACCTGCTGGAGCGTGTCGCCGCCCTGGAGATCGTCGCGCACCGCCTGGAGGACGGAGATGAGGTCGTCGAGCGCCGCGCCGACCGCGGGGGCATTCGTGGCGGCGACGTCCCGCCAGATATCCGCAGGGCTGGCCGCGAGGCGAGTCGTGTCGCGGAGGCCGCGTCCTGCGAGCGCAAGCCCACCCTCCCCCACCCGCTGCCCGACGACGTGCATCAGGGCGCTGGCGGTGATCTGCGGCAGATGGCTGACGTCGGCGAGAAGGCGATCGTGCTCGGCGACGCCAATCCGCCGTGGCGTGGCGCCGACGCCGGTCACGAATGCCTCGAGCCGGCGTAGGTCCGCTTCTGCTCGTGTCCCGTCGGGGGTCACCAGCCACGTGCGCCCCTCGAACAGGTCGGCACGCGCCGCCTCGATTCCTCCGACCGCGGCGCCGGCGAGCGGGTGCCCGCCGATGAAGCGCAGGCGCTCGGGAAGTGCCCTGGCCGCTTCGACGGTGGTGCCTTTCGTGCTGCCGACGTCGGTGACGATCGCGTCACCGGCGATGGTGTGCGCCAATTGGCGCAGCACATCGAGGTTCTGTCGGACGGGTGCGGCGAGGACGACCAGCCCGGCGTCCCCGGCGTCGCGGAGCTCGCTGCTCCCAACGGTGATCGCTTCGAGGCGCTCTGCCTGCGCGAGCACCTCCCGACGGTCGATGCCGACCACCTGGCTGCCAGGCCAGCGCCGGCGAATCGCCAGCCCCAGGGAGCCGCCGATCAGGCCGCAGCCAACGATCGCGACGCGAGGGAAGACGGGAGTACCACCGGACGTCATCGGCTAAGGAGCGGCCGGTGCGGACGGCGGCTGGTCACGTTGGAGGCGTGCACGTCCGGGCTAGACGCCCCAGCCGCGGCGGGCCAGGGCCTCGAGACAGATGCTGCGGCCGATTGCGGGGGCGATGATCCGCAGCTCCGCCATGAGGCGATCGAACTGTCCGGGGAACAACGACTGCGCGCCGTCGCTGAGCGCGTGATCCGGATCGGTGTGGACCTCGATCAGCAGGCCGTCGGCGCCGGCGGCGACCGCGGCGCGCGCCATCGGGGTGACCTTGTCGCGGCGTCCGGTGCCATGGCTGGGATCGACCAGCACCGGCAGGTGGCTGAGACTCTTGACCACCGGGATGGCCGAGATGTCCAGCGTGTTGCGGGTGTAGCTCTCGAAGGTGCGGATGCCGCGTTCGCACAGCATGACGTTCATGTTGCCGCCGGCCAGGATGTACTCCGCCGACAGCAGCCACTCCTCGATCGTCGCCGAGATGCCGCGCTTCAGCAGCACCGGCATCCGGCTGTGCCCGAGCTCGCGCAGCAGCGTGAAGTTCTGCATGTTGCGCGCGCCAACCTGGAGGATATGGGCATATTTCTCGATCAGCGCGAGCTGGCTGATGTCCATCACCTCGGAGACGAGCTTCATGTTGTGGCGGTCGGCGGCGTTGCGCAGCATGCGCAGACCTTCCTCGCCGAGCCCCTGGAAGCTATAGGGCGAGCTCCGCGGCTTGAACGCGCCGCCGCGCAGTACCTTCGCGCCGGCGGCACGCACGGCCGCTGCCGTCGCCTCGACCTGTTCCTCTGTCTCGGCCGAGCACGGGCCGGCCATGACGATCACTTCGTCCCCCCCGATACGGAGCTCGTCGAGCACGATGACCGTGTTGTCCTGCTTGAAGGTCCGGCTGGCGAGCTTGTAGGGCTCGGTGATCCGCACGACTTCCTGCACGCCGTCGAGGACTTCCAGCAGCCGCGTGTCGAACTGGCGCTGGCCGCCGACGGCTCCGAGCACGGTACGCAGCGCGCCGGTGGAGCGATGCACGTCGAAGCCCATGCTGGTGAGCTGCGCGATGACGCCCTGGACCTGCTCGTCGCTGGCGAGCTCTTTCATGACCACTACCATGATGTCGTCTACCTCGTGAGTGTACCGGATTCGTGCGGGTCGTCTTCCCCGTCGGCGATGCGCTCGAGACGCCGGGCCTCGTCGATGATGCGTTCGAACAACCGCCTGATCGCACCGTCGTCCAGCGGGCCGCGATTGACGCTGGCGACATGGGCCAGGACCTCCGCTTCGCGCGACGGTTGATACAGCTGCACGCCAGCCAGCTTCTTGACGCGGCCGACCTCGAGCGCGCACGCCGCCCGCGCCGACAGGAGCCGCACCAGCTGCTCGTCGAGCTCGTCGATCCGTTTCCGGAGCGCCTCGATGCCGCTTACAGGCTGCTCTTCAGCCACGTCACATACTCGCCGGCGCAGGCCGCGGCGTCGCCGTTGCCGCGCCGGGCAATGGTGTCGACGAGCGCGCTGCCGACGACCGCCGCGTCGGCCGCGCGGCACGCCTCCGCGACGTGCTGCGGACTGGAGATCCCGAAGCCGACCGCGATCGGCAGCGCCGACGAGGCGCGGACGCGGGCGAGGAGGGCGGGCACGTCGTCGGCGAGCTGCGCGCGCATGCCGGTGACGCCGAGCCGCGAGATCACATAGAGGAAGCCGCGTCCGAGCTCACCCGAGCGGCGGATGCGCTCGTCGGTGGTCGTCGGACTCACGAGGAAAATCGGATCCAGCCCGGCATCCACGAGTGGCGCCCGGAGCGGCTCCGCTTCCTCCACCGGGTAATCCAGAATCAGCACGCCATCGACGCCGGCGTCCGCCGCGGCGCCGGCGAACGCGCGTGGCTCCATGCGCAGCACCGGGTTGGCGTAGGTGAAGAGGACGATCGGCGTATCGACGGCGGCGCGCACCTCGCGTACGAGATCCAGCGTCCGTTTGAGCGTCATGCCCGACGCGATAGCGCGCTCGATCGCCCGCTGAATCACCGGTCCGTCCGCGAGGGGATCCGAGAACGGGACACCGATCTCGAGGACGTCAGCGCCGGCTTTCGCCACCGCCGTCACGATCGCCGTCGAGGTCTCGGGATCCGGGTCACCGGCGGTCAGGTAGGCGACCAGCCCGCCCCGGCCTTGCGTTTTGAGCCGCTCGAAGGTCTGCTGCAGCCGCGACATTACGCCTCACCCTTGGTGCGCAGCATCTTCTCCACGCTGGTGACGTCCTTGTCCCCGCGGCCGGAGAGATTGACCAGGAGGATCTGGTCGCGGCGCATGGTCGGGGCGAGCGTGATCGCATACGCGATCGCGTGCGCGGATTCGAGCGCCGGCAGAATGCCTTCCTCCCGACCCAACCGCTGAAACGCCGCCAGCGCCGCATCGTCATCTATCCAGGCGTAGCTCGCTCGGTGAGAGTCGTGCAGCCACGCGTGCTCGGGGCCCACCGCGGCGTAGTCGAGGCCCGCCGAAACGGAGTGCGTCAGCTCGATGTTGCCGTCGTCGTCCTGCAGGACGTACGTGTGAGTGCCCTGGAGCACGCCGGCGCTGCCGCCGGCGAAGCGGGCGGCGTGCTCGCCCGAGCGGATGCCGCGCCCGCCGGCTTCGACGCCAATCAGCTTGACGTCCGGATCACCGATGAACGCGTCGAAGATCCCCATCGCGTTACTGCCGCCGCCGACACAGGCGACGATCGTGTCGGGCAACTCGCCGGTCGCCTCGATGATCTGGCGGCGCGCCTCCTGCCCGATGACCGACTGGAACTCGCGCACCATCAGCGGGTAGGGGTGCGGTCCGAGTACGGAGCCCAGCAGGTAATAACTGTCGGCGATGTTGGCGACCCAGTCGCGCATCGCCTCGTTGATCGCGTCCTTGAGGGTCTTGGCGCCCGAGTCGACGCGTCTCACGGTGGCGCCGAGCAGCTCCATGCGGAAGACGTTGAGCCGTTGCCGCTCCATGTCCTCTGCGCCCATGTAGACGTCGCAGCGGAGGCCGAGCAGGGCGCACACCGTTGCAGTCGCGACGCCGTGCTGGCCGGCGCCGGTCTCGGCGATGACGCGCCTCTTCCCCATTCGCTGCGCGAGCAGGCCCTGCCCGAGCGCGTTGTTGATCTTGTGGGCGCCGGTATGCGCGAGGTCCTCGCGTTTGAGGAAGATCCGGGCGCCGCCGAGCGCCTCGCTCAACCGCCGCGCCTCGTAGACCGGCGTCGGACGGCCGACGTAGTCTCCCAGCAACCCCTGGAGCCGCTCGATAAAGGCGGGGTCGCGGCGAGCATCCATATAGGCCGCCTCGAGCTCCGCCACCGGGGCGACGAGCGTTTCGGGCACGAAGCGGCCGCCGTAGGCGCCGTAATAGCCGCGGGCATCGGGGTCACGTTGAGCGAAAGCAGGGATAGTCATCAGGCTCGGTTCCGATCCACAGGTTTCATTGGCACGTTACGGTCGAGGACGATCGCGCGGGTCGTGTCGTCTCCATCAGTGGCGCGGGCCGCGACGGCGGCGAAGAAGGCCCGCAGTTTCGCCGGATCCTTCACCCCCGGCGACGTCTCGACGCCCGACGACACGTCGACCGCGTAGGGGTGCACGGAGGCTCGGGCGATGGCGACGTTCTCCGGCGTCAAGCCGCCCGAGAGGATGACGCGCCGCATGTGCGCCGCGCGGGCGGCGACCCTCCAGTCGATGGTGCGGCCGGTCCCGCCGCGGCGGATCGGGTCGTGCGCGTCGAGCAGCATGGTCACGCGTTGCGACAGTGCACTTACGGCGTGGGCGGCATCGAAATCAGCCGACACGGCGACAGATTTGATCAGCCGGCGGGCGACCGCTGCGAATGCGGCCGGGTCCTCGTCGCCGTGCAGCTGCACCGCGCTCAACATGGCTGTCGAGGCGACAGATGCGACGTAATCCGGCGTCTGATTGACGAACACGCCCACCGCGGCGACGAAGGGTGGCAGGGCCGCGACAATCGCCCGCACCTGCTCCGGTTCGATGAAACGCGGGCTGCCGGGCCAGCAGACGAAGCCGAGCGCGTCGGCGCCGAGGTCGCACGCGAGCAGCGCGTCCTCCATCCGCGTCACGCCGCAGACCTTGATCCGCGTGGTCATGCGCCCCTCAGTTCCCGGAGCGCCGCACCGGGGTCCGGCTGCGCGATCAACCGCTCGCCGACCAGGAACGCGTGGTAGCCCGCCGCGGCGAGCCGTTCGAGGTCGGCCGGCGTCCGGAGACCGCTCTCGGCCACCGCGATCGTCTCCGCCGGCAGATCGCGAACGACGGCCTCGTGCACCGACGGGTCCACCGACAACGTCCGCAGGTTGCGGGAGTTCACACCGACGATCGTCGCGCCGGCTGCCAGCGCGCGCTTCGCTTCGTCCTGATCGTGGACCTCGACCAGCGCCGCCAGTCCGAGGCTGGCGCATGTCTCGAGCAAGGCTCGCAGTGCCACGTCCGTCAGGGCGGATACGATCAGCAGCGCCGCATCGGCGCCGAGATCCACGGCCTCGACCAGCTGGTAGTCCGAAACGATGAAGTCCTTGCGCAGGAGTGGAATATCAACCGCCGCCCTGACCGCGGCGAGGTGCGCCGGGGCTCCGTCGAAGAAGGTCGGCTCGGTGAGCACCGAGATCGCCGCAGCTCCGGCGTCCGCGTACGACCGCGCGTGCGTTGCCGCGTCGTAGTCCTGGCGCAGGATGCCCTTGGAAGGCGACCGGCGCTTGCACTCCGCGATGATGCGGGGAAACGGCGATGATGGACGCAAGGCCGCCGCGAAGGCGGCGCCGCCGGCACGACGCTGCAGATGACTCGTCAGCGTCGCCAGCGGTCGCTGCTCTTCGCGGACCTCGACGGCGCGCCGGGTCGCCGCGACGATCGTATCCAGCAGGCCAGCACTCATACGGCGGCTGCTTCCGGGGCGAGATTGGAGAGGCGCACCAGCGTCTGCAACACTGTCGCGGCGCGGCCGCTGTCGATCGCCTCGGCGGCCATCTCGACACCGACAGTCAACGTCGGGGCGTGACCGGCAATGAACAACGATGCGGCGGCGTTCAGCAGCACGATGTCGCGCGGTGCGCCATCACGTCCGGCGAGCACGTCGCGGGCAATGCGCGCGTTATCCGCCACGCTGCCGCCGATCAGCTCCTGTGCCGACGCCTTGCGCAGCCGCACGTCGGAGGGATGGAGATAGAACGTGTTCACCGTGGTACCGCGGCACTCGGAGATCTTCGTGTATCCCGTGGTCGAGATCTCGTCCAGGCCATCCGCGCCGTGGACGACCCAGGCGCGCTCCGAGCCGAGCTGACCCAGCGATCGCGCCACCAGCTCGGTCAGCTCCGGCCGCGGCACGCCGACCAGCTGCCGCGACGCGCCAGCCGGATTCGTCAGCGGCCCGAGCAGATTGAACGCGGTGCGCACGCCCAGCTCTTTGCGCGTCGGCGCGGCGTGGCGCATCGACGGGTGGAACGTCGGAGCCAGAAAGAACGCGATCCCGCCTTCATCGAGGCAGCGCTCGACGATCGAGGGCGGCGCGGCGATCTGGACACCGAGTGCCTCGAACAGGTCGGCGCTGCCGCACGTGCTCGAGACCGAGCGATTCCCATGCTTGGCGACCCGGACGCCGCAGGCCGCGACGACGACCGCCGCGACGGTGGACACGTTGAAGGTGTGGGACCGGTCCCCCCCGGTGCCGCAGGTATCGAACACCGGCGCGAACGCCCTGGACAGCGGGGTGGCGCGGCAGCGCATGGTCTGCGCCAGGCCGACGATCTCAGCCGGCCGCTCCCCCTTCATCACGAGCGCGATCAGGAAGCCGGCAATTTGCGCTGGTGCGGCCCGGCCGTCCATGATCTCGCCCATTGCCGCGGACGCCTCCGCCACGGTGAGGTCTTCGCGGCGCTGCAGCTTCTCGATGAGCGCGGAGAACATCACAAATCCAGGAAGTTTCTGAGCAACTGATGGCCCGCGCCGGTCAGCACCGACTCGGGATGGAACTGCACGCCGTGAACCGGCAGGGTGCGATGGCGCACCGCCATGATCGTACCGTCTTCCGCCCGGCCACACACTTCGAGGTCGTCTGGTGGCGGATCGGCGATCACGAGCGAGTGGTAGCGCCCCGCGGCGAGCGGGGTCGCGACGCCTTTGAAGATGCCCTCACCGTCGTGCTCGACCGACGACACCTTGCCGTGCATCGGCACCGGGGCCCGCACGACGCTGCCGCCGAAGGCGAGGCCGATGCCCTGATGACCGAGGCAGACGCCGAGCACCGGCGTGGTCTGTCCGAGCTCGCGAATAAGCGCCACCGAGATGCCGGCATCCTCCGGCCGGCCCGGGCCGGGCGAGATGACGATGCGCTGCGGCCGCAGCTCGCGCACCTCGTCGAGCGTGATCTCGTCGTTGCGGCGCACCAGCGGCGGCGCCCCCAGCTCGCCGAGATATTGCGCGAGGTTGAAGGTGAACGAGTCGTAGTTGTCGAGCAGGAGAATCACAGGCCCGCTTCCGCCATGGCGAGCGCCTGCATCAGCGCCCGCGCTTTGTCCTTGGTTTCTTGATATTCCGCGGCCGGATTTGAATCGGCGACGATCCCAGCACCGGCCTGGACCCGCGCGACCCCGTTCCGGATGGTGATCGTGCGGATCGTGATGCAGAAGTCCAGGTTGCCGGCGAAATCGATGTACCCCACCGCGCCGGCGTAGATGTCCCGGCGAGTCGGTTCGAGGCCGGCGAGGATCTGCATTGCCTTGATCTTCGGCGCGCCCGACACAGTGCCAGCCGGGAAGCACGCCACCAGCGCGTCGAGGTGATCGCGGTCCTCCGCCAGCTTGCCGTCCACCGTCGACACGAGGTGCATGACGTGCGAGTAACGCTCCAGTGCCATGTACTGCGGCACGCGCACCGACCCGAACGCGCAGACCCGCCCGAGATCGTTGCGCCCGAGATCCACCAGCATGACGTGCTCGGCGCGTTCCTTCTCGTTGCGCTTCAGCTCCTCCGCCATGCGGAGGTCCTCGTCCTCGTTGGTGCCGCGCGGGCGCGTGCCGGCAATGGGGTGGGTCTCGGCCCGCCGGCCCTCGACGCGCACCAGCATCTCGGGGGAGGAGCCGACGATCGCCAGGCCGTTCATCCGCATGAAATACATGTACGGCGACGGATTCACGTGCCGCAGCGCGCGATAAATCGTGAACGGATCCGCTGTGACCTTCGTCTCGAACCGTTGCGACAGCACCGCCTGGTAGATGTCCCCGGCGGCGATGTGCTCTTTGATCGTGCGGACGCCACCCTCGTACTCCTCACGGGTCTGGTTGGCGTCGAACTCGGGGGCCGGCCGGGTCTCGCGCGCCGGCTGCGAGAGGCTGCGCTCGAGCTCACGCTCGAGGAACTGAATCTTGGCGCAGGCGAACTGGTAGAGCGCCTCGAGATCCTCGTCGGGGGTAATCCGCGCATTGGCGACGATCAGGATCCGGTGCTTGACGTGATCGAAGGCCAGCACCGTGTCGCAGAGCATGAACCCGGCTTCGTCTTCATCCTCGTCGCGCCCGGACAGCCCGCGCTCGTCCCACGTCTTCCTCAGCGCCGGTTCGAACTCGGGTGCGGCATCGTAGCCAATGAAGCCGACCGCCCCGCCGGTAAAGCGCGGCAGGCCCGGCACGAAGGGTGACCGGAACTCGGCCATCAGCCGCCGCAGCGCCGGCACGAACGCCTCGCCCGTCTCACTCGTCGTTCCGGATCGTTCGATCGTGGTCTTGCCGCGGCGGGACCGCAGGACGAGGAACGGATCCTTCCCCAGGAACGAGTAGCGCGCGACCTGCTCGCCGCCTTCGACGCTCTCGAACAGGAAGGCGTAGTCGGAGTGTTCCGCGATCTTCAGGAAGGCCGAGACCGGCGTCAGCAGGTCGGCCATGATCTCCTTGACCACGGGCACGAACGTGCCGCGCCGGGTCAGCTCCACGAACTCGTCGAATGTCGTCTGCTTCATAACACCTGCGCCGCGTCGGGACGCGGCTGACGGTCGGCCACCGAGCGGGCCGCGGAGGAAAAGAGGCCCTTGGCCGGGCGCTGGCCAGTCCACAACTCGAATTGCCGTTCGGCCTGCGCGATCAGCATGTCCAGACCGCCGATGGTCCGGCAGCCCGCGGCGCGCGCGTCAACCAGCAGACGGGTGTGCTCGGGCTCGTACACGAGGTCGTAGACGATGCGGCCGTCGAGCGGTGCGTGGCCCATCGGGCTCTCCGTCGCCGCGGCCGGGCCAGCCGGGATGGCGTTGATCAACACGTCCCACGACTTCGCCGGCGGCGGAAACGCCACGACCCGTCCGCCCGCCAGTTCCGCGATTTCCCGCGCCGCGTCGTCGCGCCGCGCGGAGATCAGGAGGTCGGCGCCGCTGTCCGCGAGAGCGATCGCCACCGCCCGGGCGGCGCCGCCGCCACCGAGGACGCACGTTCGGTTGCCGCGCAGCGGCACGCCGGCCAGTGGCGCCAGAAATCCCTCGACATCCGTGTTGTCGCCAATCCAGCGGCCGTTCCTGACCACGATGGTGTTGATCGCGCCCACGCGGCGGGCCACGTCGGTCAGCTCGTCGACGAATGGCATGAGCGTGACCTTGAACGGCGCCGTGATGCTGATGCCCTTGAAGTCGAGCGCGCGCATGAAGGCCGCGATATCCGCGGCGTCCGCCGCTTCGAGCGGCAGGTAGACAGCGTTCAGGCCGAGCGCCGCAAACCCGGCGTTGTGCATGATGGGCGAGCGCGAGTGCATGACCGGATTCCCGGTCACCCCGTAGAGGGTTGCGTCCGGGCGGATGCGCCGGAAGTGCAGGTGGCGGAGCATGCGGTCGGCGGAGAGCTGTCCCGGGGCGACGCCATCGCCGGCGAACGTCCAGCGGTTCCGAAGCCGCGCGGCCAGCACCCGCGACGCGACGCCCGCGGCACCCATCGCCAGCAGGACATGCGGCTCGTCGTCTTGTTGGCCGAGCTCGAGGAGCGGCAGCATGTCGGTGAGCCGATCGACCGCGACGGCCAACTTGGCCACTTCTGCGCCGAGCCCGCGTAAATGCCGGTAGGCCGACTCAACCTCGCGCGGTGGCGCGTCGAATTGATGGCGGGACACGACGATGCCGCGGGCGCGCCGGGCCGCGATGAGGTCGGCCGCGAAGCCCGCGGCCGCCTCGACGTCCACGTACTCCGCTCCGGCCTGCATCGCCTGCTCGAGGATTCGGCGCCGCTCTTCTTCACTGCCGCTGAACCGCCCGCCTTCCCAGGCGGCGCGGCAGGTCAGGATTACCGGCCCCTTTCGTCCGGCCAGCGCCGCGGCGACGTCCGGACGGTCCGCGTGGTCCAGCCGCATCTCCACGAGGTCCGCGCCACCAGTAGCAAACGCGTCGTCGCGCGCCCTGCACAGCTCGGCCATCGTGGGGGCGGCGGCGGTGACACACAACAGAGGGTTCATCAGGGCACGTGAGACGAAAACTGCCGTAAACGAAAAAAGCCTCCTCAGCCGGCTGGCTGGGAGGCTTCCTTGAAAGCGACCTGCGTCGGTGCAGGCTAGCTTAGGCGCTCCCCAGCAGACGCGTACCACCACCAATAGGACGACGAGGTCCCGCGGAGGCCGGCAAGCGAACGGCTGAAGAGAGGCGTCAAGACCCGGGAAGGCTACCACCTTTCCCCTTGACCCGCAAGCACCCGGGTTCGTATAACTGAAGTTGCGCCCGCGGTTTCCCTGAATTTCCACATGAAGATACGAACCGTTGCGGCAGCCTTCGGGCTGGCCGCCCTGCTCGGCGTTTCTCTTCCCGCGACCAGCCCGCTCATGCCCGTGTCGGAGATCAAGCCCGGCATGGAAGGGGTCGGCCGCACGGTGTTCACGGGCAACGACCTCCAGGAATTCAAGGTCCACATTCTGGGTGTCCTGCGCAACATCCAGGGCCCGAAACGCGATCTGATTCTGGCCCGCCTCGAAGGAGCCGGCCTCGCCGAGTCGGGTGTGGCCCAGGGCATGAGCGGCAGCCCCGTTTACATCGACGGCCGTCTGATCGGTGCGGTTTCTTACTCGATCGGATCCTTCTCGAAGGAGCCGATTGCGGGGATCACGCCGATCGCCGAGATGAAGGACGCCACCGTCCCGCCGCGCCGCCCTGCGTCCACCCAGGCGCGGCTCGAGCTGCCGGTCTCGCTCGAGCAGATGACCTCGGCGTTGACCGCCGCCTATGCCCGCATCGCGCCGTTCAGCGAGCGTCCGGCCGACGTGCAGTCGATTGGCCTCCCCGCGTCGGCCGGATCGCAGATCGGCGCCATGCTGCGGCCGATTGCCACGCCGCTGGCGCTGAGCGGGTTCGAGCCGGCCACGGTGGACCTGATCGCCGGGACCTTCAAGAACGCGGGCTTCGTGCCGATGGTGACGGGCGGGTCGGGCGATCAATCACAGGCCTCGACTGCTCCGCTGCGTGAAGGAGACGCCATCGGCGTGTCGCTCGTCGGCGGTGATCTCGAGATGGGCGCGACCGGCACCATCACCCACATCGATGGCGATCGGGTGTACGCCTTCGGCCATCCGTTCTACAATCTCGGTCCGGCCGAGTTCCCCCTCACCCGGGCTTACGTCTACACCGTCCTGCCCAGCCTGATGACATCGTTCAAGATCTCGACGCTCGGCGCGATCGTCGGGACGATGCAGCAGGATCGCGCGACGGCGATTGCCGGCACGCTCGGCCGGACGCCGCGGCTCATTCCGATGAAGGTCACGCTCGAACGCGCCGGCGCCGGCACCGCGCCGCGCACGATGACGTTCCAGCTCGTGAACGATCAGATGTTCACGCCGCTTCTCGCCTACGTGACGATGTACAACACGCTCGGCGCGTACGAACGGCAGTTCGGCGCCGCGACGTTCAGCATTCAGAGCCGCGCCCGCGTCACGGGCCACGGCGACCTCTCCGTAGACGATGTGTTCACCGGCGAGAGCCCGATGCTGGGCGCATCAACCGCGGTGGCCGGGCCGCTGACGATGCTGCTGGCGAACGATGTGGAACCAGTGACGCTCGACGGGCTGGACATCAAGGTCACCACGTCCGAGGTGCCGCGCAGCGCCACGATCGAGCGCGTGTGGCTCGACGAGGTCCGTCCCCGTCCCGGCCGGACGATCCCGCTCAAGGTGCTGACCCGCAGTTATCGTGGCGAGGAGAAGATCTCGACCGTGCCGATCCAGATTCCAGCCAGCGCGTCCGGCGAGCTCTCGATCATGGTCACTGACGGACGTCAGCTGAACACCATCGAGCAGCGTGAGCTGCGCCGCTCGCTCCAGCCGCAGAGCGTCGCCCAGCTGATGAAAGTGCTCAACGAGACCCGCCGCAACAACCGTATCTACGTGCGCCTCCTCACCGGCACGCCCGGTGCCGTCGTCAAGGGCGAAGCCATGACCGCGCTCCCGCCCTCCGTGCTGTCCGTGCTGGAAAGCGATCGCAACGGCGGCAGCTTCTCCCCTATCCGCAGCGCCACTGTCGGCGAATGGGAGGTCCCGATGGACTCGGCGATCTCCGGATCGCGGCTGTTGACGATTGATGTGGATGGGGGGAAGTGAAGAACCGTTCTACGGTTCTCAAGGTTCTTCGGGTTCTCAGGGTGCTCGTTCGCTAGGGTTCCACCGGTGCTCGGCTTGCGCGTCGGACAACTTGATCGCGCACGAACGGTTCAAGGCTGGCGAAGTGATCCTCGCGAGTTCCAACGCTGCGAACCACCGAACCGGTAGAACCGTTTGAACACGCACCCTGAGAACCCAAGAACCTTTGTACCAGCGAAACCCCTAGACAGAACCATCCCCGTTTCCCATTCTGCTAGTGTTCTGAGATGCACAAATTTGAAGGCGTTCCGTGGCGGGGCGCCGCGCTCGTGATCACACTGGCGGTGGCCGTGTCCACCGTCGCCTGGGCGGCAACCCCCACCTTCTGGACCGTCGCCACGCAGTCGGCGTTCCTCAAAGGCGACGTCGAGGACCTGTCGATCGACAGTGACGGGCGCGT
>Ga0207701_10000620_pt1 | contig 36983 bp, 27 predicted proteins | sample KBSSwiSSwithPhiX_FD_184294 | JGI IMG/M metagenome (GOLD analysis project Ga0207701, IMG submission 184294) | Switchgrass rhizosphere bulk soil microbial communities from Kellogg Biological Station, Michigan, USA, with PhiX - S5 (SPAdes) (version 2) | ecosystem: Environmental > Terrestrial >... | reverse complement strand
CGTCGCTCACATATGCCCAATATGCTCACTCCTCTCGCCTTGCCCGCCGGGCGCCGCGCTCCGGGACTTGTCCCAGCTATCACGGTTCCAGGGGACTAGGCGTCGCGCAGTGCGGTCGCGGGATCGAGCCGTGCCGCACGGCGGGCCGGCCACCACACGGCCAGGGTCGTCGTGATGAGCGTGAGGCCGGCTGCCGCGGCAATGGTTCGCGGGTCCAGCGGTGCCACGCCGAAGGTCAATGCGGCCAGGCTGCGCCCCGCCAGGACCGCTCCCGCCGCCCCCACCGCGATCCCGGCGATCGTCATCCGCAGGCCATCCTGCAGCGCGAGCCTCAGGATCGAGGCCGGTGACGCCCCCAGCACCATCCGAACCGCCAGTTCCCGCCGCCGCGCCGAGACCACGTGCGTGACGATGGCGAAGACGCCGAGGGTCGCGAGGAGGGCCCCCATGATGCCGAGAGGGACGAGGAGGCGGGTGAGAAGCCGCTCCGTCGCCAGGTGCGCCGCGAGACGTTCGTCGAGCGTCTGCACGTCGAAGAGCGGCAGGCCGGGGACCTCGCGCGCGACGGCGGCGCGGACCTCGTTTGCGCCCAGTGTCCGCCCCGGTGTGGCGCGCACCGCGAGCAGGACGCGGCGCCCGACCCATTCGAAAACGTCCGCCGGACCCTGCGCCAGGCTGACGTAAATCTCCGGCTGCGGCTGCTCCCGCGGCCCGCTGTCCCAGGCGTCCTCGACCCGCCCCACGACCCGCCACGGGGTAGCGCCGTCATGGTTGAAGTCCGCCACCGCGAACTTCACGTCACGGCCAACCACCGACCCCGAGGGAGCGAGCCGCCGTGCCAGCGTGTCGTTGACCAGCACCACGAGCGGCGCACCCGGCCGATCGGCGTCAGCAATGTCGCGGCCCTCGAGAATGCTGGTGCCCAGCGTCCCGAAGAAGCCGGGCGTGACGAAGCGGATCCTCGCCTGACGATCGACGCCGTTCGAGAAGGTCTCCGACACGAGCGCGACGTCCGAGCTCGGGGCGCCGCCGGAGAGCGGCAGCCGCGTCCCGATCGCGGTCCGCTCGACGCCGCTCACGGACGTCGAGGCCGAGACGACACGATCGACCGCGCGCGTGATCGCGGCGCCGCTAGGGTAGTCGCTGTTGGGGAAACGCAACGCCGCGGTCAGCACCCGATCGCCCTGATACCCACGCGGGGCGTCGTCCAGGGCGCGCGTGGTCTGGAGCATCAGCAAGCCCGCCATCGCGAGGCTCATGGCGAGCGCGATCTGCGCGGCGACGAACCCACGCCGCAGCCGCTCCGTGCCGGCGGTGATGGTGCGCGAGCTACCGGAGAGGCTGGACCGCAGGTCGGCTCGCGAGTTGCGGAAGGCTGGCAGGAGTCCGGCCAAGAGCGTGGCCGAAGCGATCAGGCCGAGGGCGAAGGCGATCGTTCGGCCGTCGATCGCCTGAATCGGTACCTGATGGAGCGCTGGCGGCAGCAGCGCCGAGAGCGCGTCCGTGAGCCATTGCGCCAGGATCAGGGCGAGCCCGCCGGACACGAGGATCAGCAGGCCGGACTCGGTCGCGAGCTGCCGAACGAGGCGTGCGCGGGTGGCGCCGAGGGACGCGCGCACCGTCATCTCGCCGACACGGCGCTGACCGTGCGCGATCATCAGCCCGGCGACGTTGACCGCCGCGATCAGGACCAGCGTCAACGTGGCGCCGAATAGGGGGAGCAGCACGCGGCGGGGCGCGGATGCGAAGTGCCTGCCGAGCGGCTCGACGCGCACCTCGAGTGGCAGACCGGTGTCGCCTGTGGCGCCGGTTGCCCGCGCGATGGCCGTCAGTTCCGCCTCGACCTGCGGCTCAGGCCCGGTCGACAGTCGCGCGACGACCTGCAGATATCGCGGGCCGACGTTCGCCGCCTGCGCGGCACTGAAGCCGAGCGGCGTCAGCCAGTCGATTCCGAAGGGGACCGCGTCGAACGCCGGCGGCATCACGCCGACGATTGTGCGCGCCCGGCGGTCCAGGGTGATCGTGCGGCCGATCGGGTTGACGCCGGCGAAATGCGTCCGCTTGAGACGTTCGCTAATCACCAGCACCGGCGCAGCCCCGGATGCCTCGTCAGCGGGAGAGAGGAGGCGCCCCGACGCGGCGCTGAGCCCGAGAGCGGCGAAGACGCCGCTGGTGACCTGGGCTCCGGAGATCCGCTCCGCGGCGCCGCCGTCGATCAGCGTCGCTTCCGCGACGCGCATCGCGCCGAGTGCCGTGACGGACGCCGCTCGCGCCCGCCACGCGCTGAACACACCGGGGGCGGTGTCCCCGGGGACCTGCCGATCGAGCGAGGAGATCCAGGCGACGCGCTGCGGCGAGGGAAGCGGTAACGGCCGCCACACCGCCGCATCTGTGACGACGAACGCGCTCGTTGCGGCGGCGATCGCCAGGGTCATCGAGACGATCGCCAAGAGCGGCAGCCCGGGTCTCGCCGCCCACATCCGCGCCGCACCCCGCACATCCTGAAAAAAGGCCATCGTCATGCCGGACGCGCAACCGGAATGCCAATCCCGGGGATTCGTCCCCGGCCTTGGCTGCCGCGTATTTTGACGCGGTTGCGCTGCAATGCGATTGCGACCGAGCAACAGACTGTCCGGATCCGGACCGGCGTTGCCCACGATCGGACGGCGGGGAGGCCGCGCCCCGCCGGTGCGGAGCGCGGCCGTCGCCTCCAACCAGCCGTCAGGCGGCGGCCGGCGCGGGCGTCTTGCGGATCGCCAGGTTGCCCAGCGCCCCGGCGACGCCGAGCGTGAGGACGATGGCGGTCACGGCGGGGGTCCAGAGACCGCTGAGACCCAGCACCGCGTCGAGCGAATACGCCCCCGGTCCGGTCAGCGCGAAGACCACCGCAGCCGCGGCGTAGAGGAGCGGCATTTCGATGCCGTTGGTCGCGGCGAAGAGCCCGTGCTGCCAGTGGACGCTGACTGCCGCGACGATCATCACCGACAGCAGCAGGGCGGGTCCCACCGGCCCGAGCAGACCGCCCGCGACGAGCAGCCCGGCGCCGATTTCGCTGAGCGCCGCCGCACGCGCGAACAGATGTCCTGGACGGAACCCGAGCGACTCGAACATCCCGCTCACCGCGTCCAGCCCGTACCCGCCGAACCATCCAAAGTACTTCTGCGCCCCATGGGCCGCCATCAACCCACCGAACACGATCCGCCCAATCAGCAATCCTGCATCCATGACGTTCTCCTGACCGGCTCCCGCCGGCACTCGCACCCTCATCCAATCGACGACTATGACTATACAAAAGTTAGTCGATATAAATCAAGTAGTAAATAAAAATAAGCTAGTCGCTAGCCGAAGGTAAGCGTTGGCGGTATACTGGGGGTCGCAGATGCGAGCCACCTCCGGTCCCCACCCGCCAGCGCTGTGCGCGCACTTTCATCGCGCCGCCGAGCTCATCGGCCGGCGGTGGACAGGGGCGATCATCTTCGTGCTGCTCGGTGCGGACTGCCGCTTCGCGACGCTGCGGGATGCGATACCGGATATCACCGACCGGATGCTCAGCGAGCGCCTCCAGGAGCTGGAGCAGGAAGGCATCGTCGAGCGGACGGTGGTTCCCGAAACGCCGGTTCGCGTCGAGTACTCGTTGACGAAGAAGGGCCGGGGCCTGGCGGTGGCGTTCGACGCGATCGCCGAGTGGGCCCACAAGTTCGGCGGCCCGCCCGCCGAGGCGGCGAAGCCGCGACAGCGGCGGCGCGCCTGATCCGGGCCTGTTTCGCGACCTTCCTACACCATGCATCTGCAGATCATCATTGCCAGCACGCGTCCGTCACGAAAGGGACCCGCGATCGCCGCGTGGTTCGAAGGGGTGGCCCGCCGCCACGGCGGGTTCGAGATCGAGATGGTCGATCTCGCCGCGGTCAACCTGCCGATGATGAACGAGCCTGAGCACCCGCGGCTGCAGAAGTACCAGCACGAGCACACGAAAACCTGGAGTGCCCGGGTCGCGAAGGCGGACGCGTTCGTCTTCGTGACGCCCGAGTACAACTTCAGCACGCCTCCGGCGCTGGTGAATGCGCTGGATTATCTGGTCCAGGAGTGGGCCTACAAGCCGGTCGGCTACGTGAGCTACGGCGGTGTGTCCGGCGGCCTTCGGTCGGTGCAGACGAACAAGCTGCTGGTGACGGCGCTGAAGATGATGCCGCTGCCCGAAGCGGTGACGCTGCCGTTCTTTACGAAGCTGTTCGATCAGGCGACCGGCGCGTTCTCACCGGGCGAGGTGCAAGCGAAGGCCGCGACGGTGATGCTCGACGAGCTCGCGAAATGGGCCGGCGCGCTGGCCCCGCTACGCGGCTGATCGGTCGCTACCGCGGTGGTGCGTCCTGCACACAAGAACTGTCGGCTGGACGATGCCTCAATATCGCATTCACAACGATGATGATCGGCGGCCGGGTGGAACTCGATTCGCCGGCCACCCGACGGTCGCTCGTCGAAGGTAAGGAGACACGGGCCAAGTCACGGCGGTGTTGCCGCACCTAAAGGGTCCGGGTCCCTGGTCCCCGATCCCCGGTCCCTGCGGTTGGCCGGCCCGCCAGCTTCCAGAACTGGGTCTCGCTCATGAGGGTGATGCGGTACCCCTTCTCGCGCAGCCGCTTGATCTCCATCAGCTTCAGGCCGGCGTCCCGGCCGGCGGCCTGCTGCGGGTTCGGACGGCCGCGTACGACGACCGACGTCCGGGCGGACGGTCCGCTGTGCACGATCGCGCCGGCGCGAGTGGCAGCCGCCGCGGCGTCTCGGCGCGGCGTGCTGAGGATGCCGGTGAACGTGAGGTGGACGCCCGCCAGGCTGCGCGGCGCGCGGCTCGCGTTGAGCGCGGCTGGCGGCGTGCGCAGGGCGGCGACGAGCTCGTCGGCGCTTTCATAGCGCTTGCGCCGCTCGCCGATGCAGCGGTAGACGATCTCCTTGAGGTGATCGCTGCAGCGCAGATCGCGGACGTCGCGCGTTCGGACCCTGGCGCGCGCGTCGCCACGCACCAGCATCGCCAGCAGCTGGCCCACCTGATAGACGTCGTCTCGCGCCTGCCACTTCGGCGCCTCGCCGGCCAGGATGTCGCTCGGCGCGGTGAGCGCGTTCATCGTCCGCGCGGTGATGCCGCGCCAATCGCTTTGCTGCTGGACGATCCCGAAGTCGCCGAGCTTCAGCCGGTGGCCGTCACAGACGAACACGTTGAGCGGCGTGAGGTCGCGGTGGAGCAGCTGCCCGCGATGCAGCTTGCCAAGGACCTGCAGGATGCCGGCAATTTCGCGCCGGACCGCCGCTTCGGAGAAGCCGCGCTCGGTGCGCTGCAGAAAGGCCCCAAGGTCGCCATGAGGCGCGTACTCGAGCGCCAGGGCATAAAGCAGCCCGCTGGTTGTGGCCGTACCGCGGAACAGCGGAAAGCGGTCGTAAACCCGGATCGCGCGCGGATGGCCGTCGAGCAGATGACCGAAATACGCTTCGCGCACCCAGCCATCGATGCTGGCGCTGACCTTGATGCACACCTGTTCGGGAACGACCGCCGACCGATCGAGCCGCCGCGCCAGATAGACCTGTCCGAACCCGCCCTGCCCCAGCAGCCGCTCGATGCGATAGCGCAGCCCGGTCTCCGGGCTGGTCACGACTTCGTCGGCGGAGAGGAACAGGCCCGGGCGCGGGCGGGGTGCGATCGAGCGTGTCGTGCGGGTCGTCGCGTCTGACGCTAACGGTCTGCGGGTCGCCATCGGGAAGCGATCAGCATAGCGTGGAAGGCTCCGCTATTCCTCCTTGATCCAGCGGCCAAGAAACAGTCCGCCCAACGCGCCCAGCACGCCCACCGCGACATCGGTCGGATCCGGTGATCGGGTCGGCAGGAACAGCTGGCCCGCTTCGACGATCGTGAAGAGCGCGGTGAAAAGACCGAGCGCGATCGGGACCGTCAAGGCCGGCAACGACCGCCGGCGGTGAATGAACGCGGCGAGTACTCCCACCGGGGCCGCCAGCGCGAGCTTCACGAGCAGATCGTTCAGCGCGTTGAGATCGGAGCCGCCGACGTAGCCGCCGAACGGCACGAACGACAGCGCCGCGATCTTTGCCCGGATCATCCCGCGGTTGCTGGAAAAATCGTAGGGCATCCACTGAGACAGGGCGATCACGAGGACCCAGCAGCCGAGGAGCAATGCCGCGCCGCGGCTGGCGGGCTTGAGCGGCCGTCTTGCGACCGCGCGTCGAGCCGGCAACCAGCGCATCGCCAGCGCCACTCCGGCTCCCACGCCGATCCAGCCGCACAGCACGTCGGTGCTGTCGGCGGCGTGCGACACGATGAAGATCTGCATCGCCTCGATGGCCACGACGAGCGCCGCGCCGACGATGAACGCCCTCAGCGGCGCACGTGAGCGGCCGTCTCGAGGGCCCATGACGAACCCGAGCGCTCCGAGCGGGATCGCCGAAACGAACGCCATGAAGGCGTCCGACACGACACGCGTCAGTGGCTGGCCGGCGCCGGCGAACGGGACGATCGCGATCATTCCGGAATGCACCCGCTGCGACAGTTCGCCCACATCGAGGGTGATATCCAACGGTGCCAGGCTGACGGCGGTCCACAGAGCGGCGTAGGCAATCAACGCCTGGCCCAGGCGGTCCTGGCCGCGGCGGAGCTGCGCGATGCGCAGCCAGGTGGTGAGCGCCGGCCCCGCGGCGATCCACGCGATCACGCCCGCCAGGCAGCCGGCCACCTGGGCTTCGACGTCGGCCAGTGCCGGCACGCGCCCCGGCGCGAACTCCTGCAGGAACTCGGCGGTCGTCGACACCAGCAGACCAATAGCCAGCGAGACGATCGCCGCGGCGAGTATCGAGATGAACCGCCGGCTGCGGTCGCACAATTGCGCCCCGGCCAGCGCGAACCCGACCGGGACAGTCAGCAGCATGTTCGCGAGGAAGTTGGTGCGCGACAGGCGCGCGAGCGGGGGCACCGCGATGACCGCTTGGAAGTGCTGCAGCGCGTCCGAGAACGGAACGTAGGCCAGCGCGAACGGGATCAGGCTGGCGTAGAACACGAACGCGACGGCCGCGCCGGCGATCCAAACGTAGGTGCGGCGGGTGGGAAGGACGCGCGGGCTCACGGGCAGGCGAGGCGATCGTAGCACGCGCCTCCGGATCGCCCGGTGGTTACTCCTTCAGCACCTGATGCACGAAGGCCACGGCCGTCGAGCCTTCCCCGACCGCGGAGGCCACCCGCTTCATGCTGCCGCGGCGCACATCGCCGACCGCGAATACGCCCGGCAGACTCGTTTCGAGGAAATACGGCGGCCGGGTGAGCGGCCATCGCGCAGTCGCGAGATCCTCCGGCGTGAGATCCGGCCCTGTCTTGATGAACCCTCCCGGGTCGAGGGCGATGCAGCCGTCGAGCCACTTCGTTGACGGCACGGCCCCGGTCATCACGAACACATGGCGGATGGCGTGCGTCTCGTCGGCGTCCTTCCATCGACTCCGCCAGCGGACCTGCTCGAGATGATCGTTGCCGGCCAACCCGACGATCTCCGTCTCGGTGAGCAGCTCGATGTTCGGACTCCGCTCGATCCGCCGAATCAGGTAACGGGACATGCTCTCGGCGAGACCGCCGGAGCGCACCAGCACATAGACCTGCCGCGCGCTGCGCGACAGGAACACCGCCGCCTGTCCGGCAGAGTTGCCGCCGCCGACAACGATGACCTCCTCGTCCTTGCACAGCCGGGATTCGACGAATGTCGCGCCGTAGTACACCCCGGCGCCCTCGAAGGCGTCGAGCTTGTCGACCCCAAGCTTGCGATACTCGGCCCCGGTCGCGATGATCACCGTTCGCCCCGGCACGCGCACGCCTTCCTCGATCTCGATCGCGTACGGCTTCCGGCTGCACGAGAGCTGTGTCGCGCCCTTCGCGATCAGCACCTCGGCCCCGAACTTCTGGGCCTGCACGTAGGCGCGTCCGGCGAGCTCCTGTCCGGAGACGCCGGCGGGGAAGCCGAGATAGTTTTCGATGCGCGAGCTCGAACCCGCCTGCCCACCCGGCGAAGTGGCCTCGACGACCAGGACTTCGAGACCTTCCGAGGCGCCGTAGACCGCCGCTGCCAGCCCGGACGGCCCTGCGCCGACGATCACCAGGTCGCGAACCTGGGCCTCGTCAATCGATTCGTTGAACCCGAGGCAGTTCGCCACTTCGACGTTGGTCGGGTTCTTCAGCACCACGTCGCTGCGGCAGATCAGCACCGGCACATCGGCCACAGTCACCTGAAAGCGATCGAGGAGTGACTGCACGTCCGGCGAGCGATCGAGATCGACATAGGTGTACGGATGGCTGTTGCGGGTCAGGAATTCCTGCACTCGCAACGTGCCGGCCGAGTGCGTCGAACCGATCAGGACCACGTCGCCGAGGCCGCGCGCGATGAGCTCCACCCGGCGCAGGATGAACGCCCGCATCAGGATGCCGCTCAACTCGTCGTCGGTCTGCACGATTGACAGGAGGTGCTCGCGGTCGACCTCGGCGATCTCACCATCCGCCCCGGCCCGCACGCGCACGAAGCCGCGGCGTCCCGAGAGCACGTTCAGCTCGCCGGTGAACTGCCCCGAACGAGTCAGCGCCACGACCCGCTCTCCGAAGGATTCGCCCGCGAGGACCTCGATCCGGCCTTCGACGAGCACGAAGAAACGAGACACGTGCTCCGAGCCTTCGTGCAGCACCTCGCCGGCAGTCACCCGCCGGCGTTGTCCTTGCGCGACGAGTCGCTCCAGTTGAGCGGGTGTCAGGACCGGAAAGAGCTCGTCTTCACGGAGCGGGGTCGTCACGGACGGGGATTCGGCGGGATTCGACACGGTCATCGGGTCTCCAAAGCGTACGAGAAACACCGTCCGCCTGCAGACCCGAAGAAAGCCAGCATCGCCGCTCCAGGTTGCGAGGCTCAGGGCTCAGGCTTCATTCATCTGCCATCTGCCATCTGCCATCTGCCATCTGCCATCTGCCATCTGCCATCACGTGTCGTCCGCCGTCGTGAGCGTCCGCACCACCCGGCACGGGTTGCCGGCGGCGAACACGCCATCCGGGACATCGCGCGTGACCACACTGCCCGCGCCGATCACCGTGCCGTTGCCGATCGAGACCCCGGGGCAGATGATCGCCGCGCCTCCGACCCACACGTCCGAACCGATCGTGACCGGCCTGCCGCTCTCCTGGGTGCGGCGCAGGATCGGATCGAGCGGGTGCGTGGCGGTGTAGATCTGGACCGACGGGCCGAACAGCGTGAAGTCGCCGATCCGCACTTCGCACACGTCCAGGACGACGCAGTTGAAGTTGAAGAAGACCTTGCGCCCCAGGGTGATGTGGCTGCCGTAGTCGCAGAAGAACGGTGGCTGAAGCCACACGTCGTCGCCACCCGCGGCGAAGAGCGTCGTCACGAGCCGCCGCCGTTCGACGCTGTCCGCTTCACGCGTCGCGTTCAGGTCCTGACAGAGATCGCGCGCTCGGGCTCTGCCGGAGACGAGCTCCGGATCGAGCGGGTCGTACAACTCGCCGGCCAGCATCTTCTCCCGTTCGCTCGGCATTGCCTCCTCCGCGCGGTGCGTGCAGGTCAGTGGAGGGCCGTGGGTGACGCCCCGGACCCGCCCGATGGAACCGTCAGGACCGCGGGCGGCACCAGCGCGCCCGTCTGCGCCGCGACAGCTCGCGCGATCCGTGCGGCATCGCGCCCGACCCCGTGGATCATCGTCGAGGAGAAGGCGTACAGGAAGTGCAGCCCGACGAAATACAGCCCGGGCTCGACCGAGATGCCGGCCGTGTGTCGGGGTGCGCCTGTCGCATCGAAGATTGGCAAGGCGATCCAAGAGAAGCCCGGCTCGAAGCCCGTACACCAAATCACGTTCCCGACCTCCAGCCGGGTTCCGTCCTCCAGAACCGGCATCCCGCCAGTCACGTTCGACAGCCGTGGCACGCGGGCTACGCCGAGCGCCGCCAACTCGCGTGGCTTGACGCGGATCAGCGGCCCGCCGTGGGCCAGGACCTTCGGGCGGAGCTTGCGCCCAATCGGCGTGTCGATGGTTGCGACACGGTGAAAGAACCCGCGCAGGATGACGCGCATCATCCGGCGGCCGACCGGGCCGTCGACCTTGAAGGGCAGATGCCCCGTGTCGCGACCCGAGAGCCACACCTGCCGTCCGCGCGCATTCTCCTTCGCGATCTCCGCGCCCGAGTTGCCGGCGCCGACGACCAGCAACGGACCATCGCGCAGCTGCGCCGGGCTCTTGTACTCGAGCGAGTGCAGCTGGACGATCGAGGGATCGAGCTGGCGCGCGACATCCGGCAGGCGCGGCACCTGATAACTCGACATTGCGACGACGACCTGGCGGGCCACGACGGTGCCACGCGTCGTCGTGACGGAGAAGAGCTCGCCGATCCTGGCGAGGCGCGTGACCTTCGTGCCGGTGCAGACCGGCAGACCGAAGTGCGCGGCATATCGTTCGAGGTAGTCCGCCATCTCGTTCTTGGCCGGGAAGCTGAAGGGAGGAGCGGGAAACGGCATCCCGGAGAGGCCGTCGAACCGCGCCGGTGTAAACAAGTGGAGCGAGTCCCACCGCTCCCGCCAGATGTCGCCCACGCGATCATGGGCGTCGAGAATCACGAAGGGTACCGACCGCTGCGCCAGGTGATACCCGACCGACAGGCCAGCCTGCCCGCCGCCGATCACCACCGTCTCGATCTGATTCGGCAACTCAGCGCTTGCCATGCTGCACCTCTGCTCGCCATTCGCGAATTCACGCTGGACCAACGCGGGGCTCGCCCGAAGCCGGATCGCTAGAGCAGCGTACTCCAACCCGCCTCGGCTATGATCGCGCCGGCCTTTCAGGCCGTACCGCGGCGGTTCCGGAGCCCGATCAAATGATTCGCAACCGACTTGCCCGGCGCGCGGCGTACGGCGTGCTGGCGCTGCTCGTCCAGCCGATCGTCGTCTTCGGCGCCGCCGATCCTCTCCTGTCGATTCTCGGCGCGGCCGACGGGCAGATGAAGCTGCTGGCGGAGACCGCCCAACTCGACACTGACATCACGATCGAATCGAACGCGGCAACAGAGATGAAGGCCACGTTCCGGGTGAGTCCGCTGCGCGATGCCGCCGGGCATCTGTTCCCGGTGACGCTCACTGCCGCGCCGTCCTCCCCTGTGCCCGCGTCGCCGGCTCCGGCGCCAGGCCAGGTGACTCCGCCCACCGGAGCGAGTCTGCCGGCCGTGCCGGCGCAGCTGCCGTTCTCCGTACCGCCGCTGGGCGCCTGGTCAGCGCACATCAGCGCCGTGCTGCCGGGTGAAGGCGATTACAGCGGCGAGCTGATCATCGGGGTCGGCGACACGCCGGTGCGGGTCAAGCTGACGATCATCCGCGCCTCGAGAAACCTGGACGTCGAGGTGCTCGGCGCCGAGCCGGCCCGCGCCACTGCGTCGGTATTCGGAAGCAGCAGTGCAGGCCTGCAGCTGGCGCTGGTGGAGAAGACCGGCCGTGCGGTCACGCTGGCGCCGCCGGTGCTCGTCAAGCTCGATCGGAAAGGCGCCGACGGCGCACGGTTCCAGGCGGCCCCCAACCTGTCGATCGCCGGCGCGTCGAGCCCGATTGCCATCGGCCCAAACAGCACGACGCCGCTGGCGTTGACCTTCAGCGGTCTGCGAGGAGCCGGCGAATACACCGGCACGATCCGCTTCAGCGCGCCGGGCTCGAAACCGGTCGACCAGGACTTCACGCTCAACCTGCGCGAGAGCCAGTGGATCGCCTTCCTGACCATCGCGCTCGGCGTGATCGTCTCGGCGCTCCTCAAGAATCTCGGCCAGAACATCCGTCCGCGTCTCGTTGAGACGCGGCGTGCGCAGTTGCTGGTGCGCGAAATCGACGAGCTGATGTCCGTTCCGGATCGAGCGCCGGTCGAACAGGCGGTGCTCCGCTCCTTGCGCCGGAGCGTCGTCGCGGTCCTGCTTGATCTCGATGGCGGGCCTGTCGATGGCGTGTCCGATCGGCTCGATCGCGTGAACGCCCGTCGTGCCCTGGCGGCCGTATGGCTGGTGCGCCGGGGCGAGGTGGAGACGCTGCGGCCGGCGGCGCTGCGCGACCGGTTCCGTACGGTGCTCGAACAGGCGCAGGCGCTGATCGTGGACGACGCCGCGGCGGCGGCCGCGGTGACGACGATGGATGGGGAATTGCGGGAGCTGCCAGCCAGGATGAACGAGGCGGTGCGGACCGAGCTGGTCGCCGGAATCGCGGGGTTGCGCGAGAGCCTGAACGCGCTCGTCGCACGTCCTGGCGGATCCCTGCCGCTGACGGCCCCGGGCCAGATCGCGCCGATCCTGGATCGGGCCGAGCAGTCGCTGCAGGCGAACGATCTTCGTGGCGCGCTGGACGACTACGAACGCGCCCGGCGGGTTTGGGCATCGCTGCTGATCGACGATCTCGATGCGGTGATCTCCGGCCCGCGCCCGTTCGAGCTCGAGGCCGCCGAGTGGGACGCGCTCAAACGCAGCCTGACGCTGGAGGTCGCCGAGGCCCGCCGCCTGCTGGTGGAGGACCCGGACGCGGCGGTCAGCCGCTACAACCGCGGCTGGGCGCTCTACGTCGCGAGCGTCACCCAGGCCGTGGCCCGCGCCATTGTCCGGATCCGCGCAGCCGCCCGCGCTGAGACCGACCTGTCGGATCCCGATCGCGCCGCCGTGACCGCGTTGCTGACCGCGGCGGAGACCTCGAACAGCGCCGCGCGCACTGCCGCGGTGGCCGGCGAAACGCAGGAGGCGGTCGCCGCCCTCGAGACCGCGATTGCGAAAACCCGCGAGGCGCGGTCAGCCGCGACTCCCGTGCGAGCCGAGTCGGCGAGCGCCTTCACCGCGGCCCCGCTCGTGGCGCTGTCGGTCCCGCCCGCCTTGCGCGACGTCGCGCCGGACGATCTCGCGGTCACCGAGCACGACCTGCACGTCACCACGACGCGCATCGCGCGACTCGACTTCCTGGTCGCCGCAATCGCGATCGTCATCGCCGGTCTCCTCGGCGTCCGGGCACTGTGGCTGCCCAACCTCACCTGGGGCGGCTGGGACGATCACGTCATTGCCGTCCTCTGGGGGCTCGGCCTGCATCAGTTCACATTCGCCGGCATCATCGGGCTGACGGACCGGCTGGTGGGGAAGAGCGCGGGCGTCTAAAGGCGGACGGGCTACAGGCTACCGGGCATAAGCCCTCAGCCCTCGAACCCTGAACGCTCAACCCTGAACCTGAGCATCAGCCCTGAGCCGTGTCTGGCTGCACCCGCTCCAGGGCCGTGTCGTGCGGCAGGAGCAGGACGATGACCATCGCCATGAGGCCGGCGGCGGAGAGCGTGAGCAGGCCGACGGTGTAGGTGCCGGTCCAGTCCTTCAGCACACCCATCGCATACGGACCAGCGAAGCCGGCCAGGTTGCCGATGGAGTTGATCAGCGCGATGCCGCCGGCCGCGGCGGGGCCGGAGAGGAAGGCGGTCGGGAAGGTCCAGAACACGGGCAGGCCGCCGAAGATGCCGAAGCCGGCAATCGAGAAGGCGGCCATCCGCAAGCGCGGATCGTCCGTCACCGTCGACGCCGCAATCCCCATGGCGGCCACGAAGAGCGGGAACGCCAGATGGAAGCGCCGTTCCAGTTTGCGATCCGAACGGCGGCCCCAGAACACGATCGCGACGACTCCGACCAGATACGGCAAGGCGGCAATCACGCCGGCCTGGACGTTCGACACGCCGAAGGCCTTGACGATCTGCGGCAGGAAGAAGCTCAGGCCGTAGTTGGTCGCGACCGCGCCGAAGTAGACGAAGCTGAGCGCCAGCACCTTCGGGTTCAGCAGCGCTTCGGACACGCTGTAGTCACGGACCGCTTCCCGTTGCCGCCGTTCCTGATCGAGCCGCGCCACCAGCCAGGCGCGCTCGTCGGCCGCCAGCCAGCCGGCGTCGGCCGGGCGATCGGTGAGGTAGAAGAACACCACCACGGACAGCACCAGCGCCGGCACCGCCTCGATCAGGAACAGCCATTGCCAGCCCTTGAGCCCCATGACCCCGTGCATGTTCAGGAGCAGGCCCGACACCGGCGCGCCAATTACCGTGGAGAGGGGAATCGCGGCCATGAAGTAACCGATGATGCGGGCGCGATAGACCGCCGGGAACCACAGCGTCAGGAAGAAGATGATGCCGGGGAAGAAGCCGGCCTCGGCGATGCCGAGTGCGACCCGCAGGGCGAAGAAGCTGACTTCGCCGGTGGCGAACGCCATGCCGCCCGAGATCAACCCCCAGGTGAACATGATCCGCGCGATCCACTTGCGCGCGCCGACCCGCTCGAGGAACAGGTTCGACGGGACCTCGAACAGGAAATAGGCGAGGAAGAAGATCCCCGCGCCGAACCCGAACGCCGACGACGATAGCCCCAGGTCCTTGTTCATCGTCAACGCCGCGAACCCGACGTTGACGCGATCCAGGTAGGCGACGAAGTAGCACAGGATCAGGAACGGGACGAGCCGGGACGTGACCTTCGCGATCGTGCGCTGTTCGAGTGATGTCATCGCTCTCCCTGATCCGCCGCTCTCAGCGCTCTCGCGCGAGGATCGCCCGCGAGCCTGCGGAGTATGCAAGAGCCCGGACGCTAATTCAACCAGGTCGTCTGTCACGACGTCGGAATGGACCGTCGCAGCGGTGAATGGTCCGATCGCCGTGGCTGGTTTGCCTGTAGCCTGTCGGCATGATCGACGTGCAACCCGCAACGCTCGAAGCAGGCGGCATCCGGCTGGAGCCGCTGACGGCCGATCATCACGACGGTCTGGTCATGGCGGCATCGGACGGACGCTTGTGGGAGCTGTGGTTCACGTCTGTGCCTGCGCCCGATGGCATGGCCAAGTACGTCGCCGATGCGCTCCAGGGGCAGCGCGACGGGCACATGCTGCCATGGGTCGTCCGCGACCTCGCAACCGGCGACCTGGTGGGATCGAGCCGCTACCACGACATCGTCCGCGGCATCGATCGGGTCGAGATCGGCTACACCTGGTACGCCGCCAGCCGCCAGCGTACCCACGTCAACACGACGTGCAAGCTGCTCCTCCTCGGACACGCCTTCGACACGCTCGGGTGCCAGGTGGTCGGCCTGCGCACCGACAATTTCAACTTCCGCTCCCAGCGCGCGATCGAGGGCCTCGGGGCGAAGAAGGACGGCGTGCTGCGCCACCACGCGCCGCGTCGCGACGGCAGCGTGCGCGACTCCGTCATGTACACCATCCTCGCCACCGAGTGGCCGGACGTGCGGAAACACCTCACCGCAAGGCTGGTCCGGCATGGTTCGGCGGCCGAACGCTGACGGCTGCCGGCTGCAGGCTAAAAGGCGGAAGATGGCACGACAGCGCATCTGAACCACCGAACCTGAGCACCAACACCGAAGTCCCGTAGAACGCGCACCTGTCGAACCTGCCGAACCCCCGAACCTATAGAACCATCGTGGGTCCTCGCGTCGTACACTCCCCTTCATGACTGATTTGAAGGGACGCGTCGCCCTCGTCACCGGCGGCTCGCGAGGGATCGGGCGGAGCATCGCGTTGGCGCTGGCCGGCGCCGGGGCGTGCGTCGCCGTGAATTACCGCGTTGAAGCGGAGGCGGCGACCGAGGTCGTGCGAGCGATCACCGGCGCGGGCGGCGCAGCCGTGGCCCTGCAGGCGGACGTCGCGGATCCCGCCGCTGTGACAGGGCTCGTGGAGGGCGCCGAAGCCGCGCTCGGGCCCGTCGACATCCTGGTCAACAACGCCGGGGTGATCATCAAGTCGCCACTGGATGCGTTGACCGCCGGCGTCTGGGACGACACCCTGCGCATCAATCTGTCCTCAGCGTTCCACATGACCCAGGCGGTGCTGCCCGGTATGCGCGCGCGACGCTGGGGACGGATCATCATGCTCTCGTCCGTCGCGGCGCAGACCGGCGGCGTCGTCGGGCCGCACTACGCGGCCAGCAAGGCCGGCCTGATCGGGCTGGCGCACAGCTACGCCAGCCTGCTGGCCACGGAAGGCATCACCGCCAACACCATATCGCCCGCGCTGATCGATACCGACATGGTCCGCACCAACCCGGCGGCCACGCCGGCGTTGATTCCGATCGGCCGCTTCGGTGCGGCCGACGAAGTGGCCTCGATTGCCGTGCTGCTGGCGTCGAACGGCTACATCACCGGACAGACCTTCAACGTCAACGGCGGCTGGTATATGAGTTGATCGGTGGGGAGCGGCGGGAGAGGTGACTGACGGCCACCACGGTGGCAGCCGTCAGTCGGGCGTGATGCTCGTCTACTTGCCGGCGGGCGCCTCGTAGACCCGCAGGTTGGAGATCGACCACGGCGGTGCGTCGGCTGCCGTTTCCGATTGCGTGATCCGGATGAACTTCGCTTTGGTCGGGGGGAAGGTGATGCTCGTGCGCGAGCTCTCGCCCTTGCCCTGTGCGACGGGCTTGCTCCAGGTGGTGCCATCGTCGGAGGTCTGGAGCGTATAGCCGCGCGGGTACCCGACCGGTGCCGGCGGGCCGCCGAACCCCGCCGGGCCCGCTGCGCCGCGTGCCGGCTGGCCTGGCGCGGTGCCGGGCGCACCCGCAGGGGCAGGTGCCGCACCGGCCGGAGCTGGTGCGGCGCCTGGAGCCGGCGACTCCGCACCGGCTGGAGCTGGCGCTGTGCCCGGAGCGGCGGGCGCTGCGCCGCGTCCACCCCGGCCCCCGCCGCCACCGGCAGCCAGCGAGTCGAACTGCACCTCGGTGACCTGCATCGCCTGTGGCAGCTCGATCTGGAACCACATGCCGGCCTGCTGCGGCGCGCCGGTGTTCCACCCGCGCAGGGTGGCCGCATTCGCCGCCGCATCGGCGTTCACGCTCGCGGTGAACTTCAAGGACTGCGCATCGATCGGCTTCGGCAGCGTCGCTTCGAGCTCCGGCAGCGTCCACAACGTGGTGCGCTTGCCGGTCGCGGCGCGGACACGGGCGACGTCGGCGGGCGTGACCATGCCGCCGGCGTTTCCGAAGCTGGTGCGGATGTACGACGCAATGCCCGCCACCCATTCGTCCGTGCTGCCGCCCATCGGCACCATGACTTCCTGGTAGGTCTTGCCGTCGAGCGGACCGGTCAGGCCGTTCAGGATGACCTTGATGACGTAATCGCGATGGCCCTGCACGCGCGGCGAGCCCGCCAGCGGCGGTGCCATCGTGGTGCCGGGCGCGCCGCCGGCCTTCGGTGCGCCCATGCCGTCCGGCCCGTGACAGGCGAAGCAGACGCCGCCGAACACGTCGCTGCCCTGCTGTAACCGCTTCTGCTCGTCAGGGCTGAGCGCACCGCCGCGGCGGCCGCCGCCGAAGTTGTTCGCCGCCGGCGGATTGAGCAGGCGTTCGCCGATGAGCGCCACGCCTTTGGCCTTGTTGGAGGCCTGCACCGACTTGATCACCTCGGGCGCGTCCGGCACCTTGAACAGGCTGAGCGACAGCATCGCCTGAATGGTGACGTTCGTGTCCGAATCCTTCGCCAGCGCCTTGTAGTCGTCAGCGAAGGACTTGTCGCCTGCCTTGTAGAGCGTTTCGCTGGCGCGGATGGCCTGGATCCGCATCCGCGGCTCCTTGTCCTTCATCTCCTCACGCACCAGGGCCGGCGTGAGCGCGTTCAATCCCTCGAGCGTCCAGAGTGCGTGGAACCGCGCGACCGCGTTGTCCGAGGTGCGGACCATCTGCTCCAGGGCGGGAACGATCGACTTGTCCTGCTTCAGGATGAGCAGCCGTTGGGCCGTGTCGCGCCACCAGCCGTTCGGATGCGTGAAGTGCGCGGCGAGCTGCGCCGGCGTCTCGCTGTACATCTTCGGGGGTGCGAAGTCGGGCGTGATCGCCGGGATCGCCGGCTGACCGATGTTGGTTTCGGACGCCGGCACGGCGGGCCGGCCGTCGTAGCGCAGCCGCCAGATGCGGCCGTGCGAGGCGACCTTGTCGAGCTGGTACTGCTCGATCTTCGCGCGCAGGTAGCTGCCGGGTCCTGACCACTGCAGCTCCTGGATGATGCCGTGGTACATGTCCGAGATGTAGACCGTGCCGTCAGGCGCGTTGCTGATGTTGACCGGCCTGAACAGCTGATCGCCGCTCGTCATGAACTCGGCGTTCTGGTACCGGTTCTTCAGGACCGTCAAGCCTTCGACGTTCTCGATCGAGGCGCGGCGGATCAGTCGGCCGACCGGCTCGGTGAAGAGCAGATCGCCCTTGAGCTCCGCGGGCAGCTTGTGGCCCCGGACAACCGCCGGCCCGGTGGCCGCCGTGAAGTGGTTGAGGTTTCCGGCGGGCAGGCGGATGCGGCCGAGGCCACCCTGCATGTCGGAGATGCCGGGGGCCGGCCAGACGACAGCGAAGTCCTTCTCGAAGCCGTTCTCCATTCCGGCCGGGCAATCCGGACTCGGTGGCGGAGGCGGCGGGCCGCCGGCGCGGACGCCGGTGATGCGCCCTCCCGTCGAGGGACAGGGGGTGAATGCGCCGTAGTGAATCGGGAACTGGAAGTTCATCGGGCCGCGCTCGCCGCCTGCATCCACGAACCACGGCTTCCCGTCGTCGTCGGAGGCGAGGCCCCACTGGCCGCCGTTGGCGCCGGTCGGCTCACGCAGGAAGCCGTTGGGCGTCCAGCGGATCCGGAACGGGTTGTAGGTGGTGTAGATCCAGTTGTCCATGTTCCAGAGGAGACCGGCCTTCTGGTGCTCGATATTCGGGTCCCCGCTCTGGCCGATGCCGGTGAACACCACCTCACGCTTGTCCGCGACGCCGTCGCCGTTGGTGTCGGTCAGCTTGATCAGGTCGTCGGAGTCGGTCTCGCTGGTCAGGATCACGCCATCCTGGAGCGGCAGGATCATGCGAGGTGCGACGAGCTTGTCGGCGAATACGGTCTTCTTGTCGTAGACGCCGTCCCCCTTGGTGCTCTCCCAACGGCTGATCCGGCTGATCGGATCGTGCTCGCGGGTCGCGCTGGCGTCCATCATGTAGCTGATCATTTCGACCACGTACATGCGGCCGTTGCCGTCGAATTCGATGACCACCGGGCTGATGACGTCGGGGTCGGACGCGACCAGCTCCATGCGGTAGCCGGTGGGCAGGATGAACGTCTTCGCTTCGTCTGCCGCAGAGCGGGGCAAGTACGGCGATTTCGGGGCGAAATCGGTTAGTTCGCTCACCACCGGACCGCGCCCTCCGGCGCCAGGACCAGCCGGCGCCGCCGGCGCTTGGGGGGCCGGATTGGCCGGTGGTTGAGGTGCGCCCTGACTGCCTTGCGTCCGAACGCTGGTGCTGACCGCCAGCGTCAGCAGCAAGGCGATCAGTCCCGCACCGGCGCTCCACGCCCGCCGCGGTCGATACCCGAGAACTCGTCGCGTCATGACACCATCTCTTTTTAGGGGGGATGAACTCGCTTAGACCCGGTAATACGACGGCTCCGACAATTGTGTTTGCATCATCACGCAGCCGCCTTCGCCATTGCAACCGGCCGCTGACCTCGTCACTTCGATGATCTCTGGACTGTTCCGCCGGTCGGACGGGAGGCTGACGTCCCTCGATCGCGAAACGGCCGAGCACGCCGCCTTCTGTGCGCCGATCCGCTCCCGCTGCCGGTTGGATCCGCGTGCTACGATCTCGCGCCGATGGGGTTCCTCCACCCTGGCGCACCCGGTCGTCAGCTCGACGAAGCGGTGGCGTGCCCCTGCGGCCGATGAGGCGCCGGTATGTCAGACGCCGGCTCGTCGTCCCCGCTCCCTCTGAGTGACGCTCCCGCCGCGGCGGCCCGAGGCGCCGCGATGAAGTATGCCGCTGCCGCCGCGACGTTCGTGGTTGCCGCCGCGCTCACGATGCTCCTCTGGGACATCTTCTTCATCCAGGTGCCGTTCGCCTTGTTCTTCGCCGCCGTGATGCTGACGGCGTGGCTGACGTCGCTCGGCCCGGCGCTGGCGGTGGCGATAGCGAGCGCGGTCACGACGGCGTGGTTGTTGTCCGCACCAGGACGTCCGCAACTCGCGGCCCCGGCGGTCCTGCTCGGGGTCAGCATCTGCATGGCCTATCTGATCGAGCATCGCTCCCGCGATCGGCAGCGCGCCGCGGCCGCGCACGATCTCGCGGAAGCCGGCCGGGCGCGTCTCGAGTCGGTGCTCCAGCAGATGCCGGTCGGCGTGATCATCGCGGAGGCCACGTCGGGCGCCGTGTCCTCCACCAACGACGCCGCGGTCCGCATCTTGCGGCAGGCCCCTGGGGAGAGCCTGTCCGGATCGGACTACGGCTACGTCCGATGCATTCACGCCAACGGCCGGCCCTACGATCCCGAGGAGTATCCGCTGGCGCGGGCGCTTCGTGGCGAAGTGGTCGACGATGAAGAGGTCGAGTGCCTGAGCAGCGACGGCGTTCGTCTGACGCTTCAGGTGCACGCCTCGCCGATACGGGACCGCACTGGCCGGATCGTGTCTGCCCTTTCGACGTTCACCGATGTCACCGACCGCCGTCAGCTCGCCCAGCAGCGTGAGCAATCCGAGCGGCTCGCCGCGATCGGCCGGCTGGCGGGCGGCGTCGCGCACGACTTCAACAACATCCTGACGGTGGTGGTCGGGAACAGCGAGCTGGCGCTCGAGAGTCTGCCGCCGGACCATCCCGCCCGGCCGCTTGTCGAAGAGACCGCGCGGTCGGCCGACCGTGCCGCCGACCTGACCCGCCAGCTCCTCGCGTTCAGCCGCCGCCAGCTACTTCGCCCGCAAGCCCTGGACGTCAACGCGATCGTCGGCGGCCTGGTCAGCATGCTGCGGCGGCTGGTGGGAGAGGATCTCGATCTGCAGCTGCATCTGGCACCGCTTCTCGACAGGATCAGCGCCGACAAAGGACAAATCGAGCAGATCCTCACCAACCTGGTGGTCAACGCGCGCGACGCGATGCCGCGCGGCGGTCGCATCACCATCGAGACCGCGAACGTCGAGCTCGACGACGCGTACGTCAAGCAGCACGTGGCGGGACAGCCGGGTCCGCACGTGATGCTCGCGGTGTCCGACACCGGAATGGGCATGAGCCGGGCGACCCAGTCCCGGATCTTCGACCCGTTCTTCACCACCAAGGCGCTCGGGCACGGCACCGGCCTCGGGCTGGCGACGGTCTATGGGATCGTGAAACAGAGTGGCGGCACGATCTGGGTGTACAGCGAGCCGGGCCGCGGCACGACCTTCAAGATCTACTTTCCCCGCGCGGACGGGATCGCCGAACTGGTGGTGCCGCGCGGTCGAGACACAGCGGCGACGCGCGGCTCAGAAACCATCCTGGTCGTCGAAGACGAGGAGAGCGTGCGCGTCCTGGTGACGGACGTGCTCACGCGGGCGGGCTATACCGTCCTGGCGAGCGCTGACGTCGCCGGCGGACTCGATTGGTCCCATCGCTTTGCCGGGCCCATCCACCTGCTCCTCACCGACGTCGTCATGCCAGGCCAGAGCGGACGCGAGCTGGCGACCCAGCTCGTTGCCGCGCGGCCCGGCATCAAGGTGCTCTATATGTCCGGCTACACCGAGCACGCGATCGCCCACCACGGGATAATCGAGTCCGAAGCGCCGCTGATCGACAAGCCGTTTACGCCCGAGGGCCTTCGCCAGCGCGTTCGCGAGCTGCTCGATGAGGGATCGGCGCGTGGCACCTGAGATCAGAGGGGATCGGACGGCTTCGGGATGTCCTCACCCTTCGACGTCCCGGTCGTGCTGCCCACGTCGACCGGCTGGCCGTCGGTGGGTGCTTGATCGACTGGCCAGTCCTGCGGCGGCAGCGCTTCTTCAGGTGCGGGTCTGGCCGAGGTCTCCTGGCCGGTCGGTCTGATTTCTCCCATCGCTCCTCCTGCTCGATGCGATGCTACCTTGCCCGCGCGCGTCGTCCAACACAGCAGGAGCGCACCCCTTCGGCCAGTGGCCGCGAGCAGTCCCGACGGGAGCGGCGACATATCGCGATTCGGAACGGGGTGCGGATTCGCTACAGGACGCGGCGGCAGCCCGGCCGGCACAGGCACCGGATCCCGGCGACCCCGTCGGTGTTGTAGTCGTAGGTCAGCTCTTCGCCGGTAGCGATTGGGCGCGCCGCGATGATCCAGATCCGGCGGCCGACGACGTCGGTGTAGCAGTTGGGCCGGCAGGCGTGATTGACGTAGCGGGCGATGTTGCCGCCCACTGCGGCGTCACGGACCCAGCGATCGTTCAGGTTGAAGATCCAGATCCGGTTGCGGGTCAGATACCGCTGCTCGCGGCGCCAGCCTTCGGCCTGCGAGATCAGCTCACCTTTGTACTCGACAATCTTCGTGTCTTCCGGAATCGGTTCCGTGGCATAGACGCCCCAGCCGGAGATCGCCGAACAGCGCCGCTCGATGCCTGGCAGGTGAGTCACGGCGCCATTGTAGCGAGGCCGGGCGACGGTCAGCGACCGTTAGGGCCCGTCAGCAAATAACTGGGCCATCCTGGCCGCCGATGCATCCCGGCGGGCGGCGTTGCTCATCGCTTTCATACACCGTATGCGCGCTCTTCGCGCCTTGCCCGACGGGCGCCTCGACACCCAGAGATGGCGCAGTTATTTCCTGACGGACCCTTAGTCTGTCGCCGTCGTCGCGTGCTCATGCCAGCGGCGAAATGACGGCGGTCACCTTGGCGATCCCTCGGCGCTGATCGCACCGGCGAAGCCGCTGGCACAGCGCTACGCGGGCACGTCTCGCGTGTCTGGATTCCGCGTGGGCCCTGTCATTCCGGCGGAGAGAGGCCGGACCTCGCGGGGAGGGCCTCCCGCATCCAGCAGCTCGCGTACCGCGCGTGGCAGATCGACTGTCGCGAACGGCTTCTGGAGGAAGCGTGTGCGGTCCCCGACGGGGGGCTCACTGACGGCGTCATCCGCATAGCCCGACATGAAGATGACCTTGAGGCGCGGGTTCTCGCGCCGCAGCGCATCCGCCAATGCCGGCCCGTTCATCCCCGGCATCATCACGTCCGTGACGAGGAGATCGATCGGCGGCTCGCGATTGGCGGCGAGCTGCCGGGCCTCGTCGCCGCTGCCCGTTGACAACACCGTATAGCCCTGGCGTCGCAACGATCGTCCAGCCAACGACCGCACGGCATCGTCGTCATCCACCAGCAGCACGGTCTCTGCCCCGACCGACGGCACCGCCGGTCCCGCAGCACCCGTCGCGGCGGCTGGCGACGGCTCGACGCGCGGCAGGTAGATGCTGAAGGTGGAGCCTCGGCCCGGCGTGCTGTCGACCAGGATGTGGCCGCCGCTCTGCCGGACGATCCCGTAGGCCATCGAGAGGCCGAGGCCGGTGCCGCGCTCGAGCGCCTTGGTCGTGAAGAAGGGCTCGAAGATCCGGGCTTGCGTGTCCGGGTCCATGCCGCTCCCGGTATCGCTGACGGTGATCACGGCATACGCGCCAGGCGCCACGTCGTCGCCACTGCAGCTCTTGGTCGGCTCTTGCACGTCGACGTTCCGGGTAGCGATGGCGAGACGGCCGCCCTCCGGCATCGCATCACGCGCATTGACGACGAGGTTCACGATGACCTGCTCCAGCTGGGTGACGTCGACCCTGACCGGCCACACCGCGGGATCCATGACGCTGGTGAACTCGAGCGATTCGTCCAGGAGCCTGCGCAGCATCGTCTCGATGTTGCTGACCACGCCATTGGGATTGACGACCTTGGTCTCGAGCAACTGCTTGCGGCTGAAAGCCAGGAGCTGTCGCGTGAGGGCGGCGCCGCGCCCAGCGGCCGACAGGATCTCCTTCAGGTCCTCCTCGACGCGCGCCTCGTGCAGCGCCATTTCCGCGTTGCCGATGATCACCGTCAGCAGGTTGTTGAAATCGTGGGCCACGCCGCCGGCGAGCCGGCCGACGCTCTCCATCTTCTGTGATTGCTGGAGCTGCGCTTCGAGACGCTTCCGCTCCGAGACGTCCCGCCAGACGAAGAGATGGCCGTGCGGAACCACGCCGGCGTTGAAGCTGAACTCCACCGTGCGTTCCCGTCCGCCGGTCGCCGCGACGAGCTCTCCCTTGTGCTCGCCGAGATCCAGCATGCGGGTCCACGACGTCCGGATCTCGTCGGCCGAACCGGCGGTGAGAAAGCTGTCGAGCGGCGAGGAGGGCAGGTGATCGCCCGTCACGTTCAGCAGGGCACACGCCGCCGGATTGGCGCTCACGACCCGGCGCTGGTCGTCGACCAGGAAGAGGGCGTCGAGCGCGCCATCGAACACCGCCTGGAACTGGCGGTCGCGCTCGCGAAGGACCGTTTCGGCCTGGAGCCGCATGGTCTGTTGCTCGTGAAGAATCTGCGCCTGCTCGTGCATCTGCTGGAGGTGGACGACCCGATCGTCGAGCCGCGCCACCCACGTCCGCAGGGCGTAATACAGGAGCAGGGGAATCGGTGCGACGAGCGCCAGGAACCACCATCCCGACTCGCGGACGGCAATCACGATCAGGCCGGCGGCATGGGCGCCGACGAAGAAACTGACCCAGAGCTGGGCGAAGTGATCCCGCCAGACGCGCCAGACGGACTGGCGCTCGTCCAGCGCAACGGCCATGGCGATCATCCCGGTGTCGAGCAGGTAGTAGGTCAGGGCGCCGGCCAACAGCGCCAGCCACGGCGCCGGAGAGGCCAGCGGTGCCCGCAAGCTGCTCTGGACGTCGACCAGCGCGACGATCAGGTGCGCGGCGATCCACATCGCCAGCGTTGGCGCGGTGATGCTCAGGACCGTCCGGCGGAGCGGCCGCCCGCGCATGGCCAGGCGGCACGACAGCACCGCGCAGTCGACGGCGACGGTCAACGTGCCGATGGCGGGACCGAACAGCAGGACGGCGCTGAAGGTGAAGATTTCGGCGATCGAGAACGCCACCCGCGACGTCGAGAGTTGCAGCACCGCGGCGCTGCTGGCGACGGTGAGCGCCACCAGCCAGAGCCAGTGCAGGTCCACCGGCGCCCGGATCACCTGCCAGAGCGAATGGGCGATCACGCCGGTCCCCAGGCATCCGACCCCGGCCACGTACGCCAGGACCCGCGAGTGGGTCGGCGCGGGTGTCTCGGCGGGTTGCGCGCGGCTGCCCCTCATGGCTGAATCTGGTACAGGTTGCCCCAGACCACGGCGTTGCTGCCGCTGCCACTCAGTGACTGATTGCCCCACACGACCGCGCTGCTCCAGACGGCGGTGTTCCCCCAGACCACCGCATTGCCCCAGACCACGGCGTTGCCCCAGACGACCGCATTGCCCCAGACGACGGCGTTGGCCCAGGCGGGCTGATTCGTGTCGAGCGTGTCGCCCATGACCACGCTCTGATCCCACAGCACGGACTCGCTCCACTGGAGCGTCTCACCCGCGAGGACCGTGGATCGCACCAGCCCGGTGGTGACCCAGCGCTCGCCGACCGGCCGGGACGTGTCGATCGCCGCCGCCCACTCGATCGCGCCCGTGGCATTGACGGCCCCCGCGCCGACCGTCAGCATGTCCGCCCGCGGACCTTCGTCGGTGTCGACGGCGAAGGCGGTGTACTGCAGCGCCGCCTTGATCGCATTCGGCGTCAGGCGTGGACGTGAGCCGCCGCTGATCGCAGTATTGGCTTCGATCATCAACGCCGCGACACCCGAGACGACGCCGGCCGCCATGCTCGTGCCGCTCAGCCGCAGGTAGCCCGTACCGGCGTGCAGGGCCGGGTAGTCCCGGTAAAGAGTACTGTTGGTCGCCGCGGCGGCGATGAGTTTGTCGCCTGGTGCCGCGACGTCCACCTTGACCCGGCCGTCGATCCAGGTCGGCCCTCGGGAGCTGTAGGGCGCGATCCTGTCGTCGCTCCGTGCCGTCGTCCCGAACGTCCGAAGGGCGCCGGCGGTGATCGCCGACGCGGCGTTCCCAGGGGAGGTCACCCCCGCATAGCCGGGCAGGCCTGTGGCCGCGTTGCTACCGTAGTTTCCCGCCGAGACCACGACCACGATCCCGGCGCGCGCGGCGGCCTCGATGGCCCGCACTAACGGATCGCTGGCGGCCGGTTCGTAAATCGGGTGCCCCAGGGACAGGTTGATGATGTCGATCCCGAGGCTCGATTTGTTCGCCGTCGCATACTCCACCGCGCTGATGACGTCGCTGGTGCGGCCGTAGCCGTTTGCGTCCAGCACCTTCAGCACGATGAACGAGACGCCGGGCGCGACACCCTGGAACAACCCGTCTTCGGTGCCGGCACCGCCGATGAGGCCGGCCACGTGCGTGCCGTGTCCGAAGTCATCCCGCACCGTGCCGTTACTGCCGGTGAAGTCGCGGAAGTCGCGGACGCGGCCGGCGAATCCGCTTTGCGGCTGCAGACCGGAGTCGATCACCGCGACGCCGACACCCGCGCCCGTCCAGCGGTCGTCGAGCCCGAGCGTCTCGCGGAGATGGGTGACCGATCCGCCGGTGCCATCCGACGCGGCGCGGGCGGCGAGCACGTCGCCCGGAGCGAGCGAACGGCTCTCGGTCAGAGGCGCATCGAGCGAGATCGACATGACGCCGGACAGAGAGGCGAGCGTCGCCAGGCTCCCGACGGCGATGTCGAGCGTCAGCGCGGAGATCCCCGTGTGCACGGCGTCGATGCGGGCGCCGAGTAGTGGGACAACATTCACGACGGCGTCGAGTCCGCCGAGCGGTGTCCGGACGATTGTCTGGATCCGGGTGGTGGCGGGCGCGTTGTGGATGCGGTCGTGGACGGCTGCATCCAGCTTCGCGTGGAACAACGGACAGGTGAGCGTCGTGAGTTGCGCCCGCGCGACGCCGCGGCCGGGCGGCGCCACCAGCAATGAGGTCAGCGCGACAATCGTCGCAACGATTCGCTTCCTCGTCATGTCACCCTCACGGCCGCCGTCGCATCGGGCGCGGCGTCCACCACGCGTTCGTACATGGAGCGCGGTTCACGTAGCAAGACCGGGACCGTACATGCCCCGCTGATTTCGGTCAGGTGGGCGAATGGCTCGAAGGTTTCCGCCAAACGATACGACTCGGCGCGCACACGTGCGCACACACGCCACGGCGTCCACCTTGTCTCCTGAAGTCTTGTCACGCGTCGTTGTGGGACAGATGTTTGGTCTCGAAATGAAGAGCTCGAGGGCGCCTCGCGGCGGGTGCGACCCGTTGATCGGCGCTCTCCGTGAGCGCCTTCTGCCGCGACGGCGCCACTTTCACCCTAAGATGCGTCTAGCGATGTGGTCGGTCGTGTCGCAACATCGTCCGTGGACGGCTACATTTACCGCCATGCGACCCACACGGGCTGTTCGGGCCACGGCAACCTGGCGATGACCTCCGCATCGTTCAGTCGCTCCGGGTGACGAGTCGCGCTGATGCCCAGCGAGCACGGTCGTCCCCGCCCGCCTTTCCACCAGGGTCGCGCGCCTGCCCGATACGGGTATGCTTCTGGGACCGCACCCGCGTCATGAACGCACCACCCCGGAGCATTGACCTGGATGAAAGTGCTCTCCGATTGTCGCGTGCTCCTCGTGGACGACGCCAAGGCCAATCTCGAGATCCTCGTCGAAGGGCTGAAGGCCGAGCACAAGCTGAGTCTCGCGATGAACGGCGAAACGGCACTGCAACTGGCGGCCAGCACTCCACCCGATCTCGTGCTGCTCGACATCGTCATGCCCGGCATGGATGGTTACGAAGTGTGCCGCCGCCTGCGTGAGAGGGCCGAGACCGCTGACGTACCGATCATGTTTCTGTCGTCGCTCGAGGAGGTTCACGACAAGACGCGCGGTTTCGAAGCCGGCGCGAACGACTACGTGACGAAGCCATTCGACATGCTCGAGGTGCGGGCCCGCGTGCGTTCGCTGCTCAAGGCGAAAGCGTACAGCGACGCGGTCAAAGAGCAGATGGCCAGCGAGTTGCGTATCGCCCGTGACATCCAGATGGGCATGGTGCCGCACGATTTCGCGGCCGTAGAAGAGGCGTACGGCGTGAGCATCGGCGCCGCGCTCGAACCGGCGCGCGAAGTCGGCGGCGACCTTTACGGCGTGTGCGCCGCCGGCCGGAACCGGCTGGTGGTGTTTCTCGGCGACGTGTCGGGCAAGGGGATCCCAGCGTCGATGTTCATGGTGCGCGCCATCAGTCTGGCGCAACTCCTGGCGCGGGATCTCGTGGATCCCGCGCGCATTCTGGCGCGGCTGAACGACGAACTCGCGGCGGACAATCCGTCAGGCATGTTCGTCACCCTCTTGTGCGCGGTGTTCGAGCCAGGATCGCACCGGCTGACCATCGCCAATGCCGGCCACTGCCGCCCGGTGCTGTTGCCGGCCAACGAACCGGCGCGTTGGGCCGTGAAGAGCCTGGGCACGGCGCTGGGGTTCGAGAGCGGCCTGGAATTCGAGCGCACGGAACTGCGGTTGAATCCCGGCGACGCGCTGATCCTCTACTCCGATGGCGTCAGCGAGGCCTTCAATCCGCAGGGGCAGTGTTACGGCAACCCGCGATTGCTGGCTGATGCCGCCGGACTCGCCGGCGAGTCCGCGGCCCATATCACCACGGGCGTGCTCCGGAACGTCCGTACGTTCGCCGGCGGCGCGCCACAGTCCGACGACGTCGCGATTCTCACGTTGAAGGTGAATGGTGGCGCCGCATGAACCTGGATCTGCGCGCGACCCCGGAAGAAGTCATGCGCGGTGTCGAGGCCCTGCAGCAATTTGCCGCCGCGCAGCAGATCCCGGACGGAACCATTTTTGACCTGGCGCTCGCCCTGGAGGAGTGTGCCAGCAACGTGGTGCACCATGCGTTCAAGCGGGACGGGCAGCGGACGTTCCGTATCGCCGCCGAGCGCACCCACGACGCCTTCATCATCGAGGTGCGCGACGACGGTCCGGCGTTCGACCCGTCTGCCGCTCCGCCACTCGACGCTCAACTGGCCGATGATGGTGCAAGTGGCGGCTGGGGCCTCGCCCTGATGCGCCGCGCCGTCGATGACATCCACTACCGGCGTGAAGCCGGCACGAACGTTCTGCGCCTCGTCAAACGGCTGGTCCCGGCCTGCGGAACGGAGGCAGGGCGTAGTCGCGCGAGTGACCGTCAACCTGAAAGGTCCCACGTCATGCCACTGGATATACGGATTCAGAAAGATGGCCCCGGCGGCGGCGCCGGTGTCGTCACCGTCACGCTCATCGGCAGTCTCGATACGGCCACCGCTCCCAGCCTCGAAGCGCAACTCGCTCCGCTGCTGCAGTCGGCCACAGATATCGTGTTCAATCTCGCGCAGTTGACGTTCATCAGCAGCGCCGGTCTCCGCGTCTTCGCGATGACGCGCAAGGCGCTCAAGGAGCGCGGCGGACAGGCGTCGTTCGTCCAGATGCCGCCGCATATCCAGGACGTGTTCGAGATCATCAAGGCGCTTCCCGGTGTAGCGGTCTTCAAGGACGTGGCCGAATTGGATCGGTACCTGGCGGCACGTCAACGTGTTCGCCTCGAGGGCGAGTAGCGCCGGCGCGAAAGCGGTGACGAGCTCCCATCTCGAGGGGAAGTTCGCCAGTGTTATCGGGCAGCGACCGGCGTCGTCGTGCTGCTCTCGATCACGAGTGCGACCCGGATCTGGGCTACTCTCTGGGAGCAACTCGTACTTTGACGTCGCGCACGGGTGCGCCGGTTTGGAGACGTCTTCCAGACCGTCCACGTATTGGGTCAACGATCTCATTCTCTGAAGAGGTTTCGCGATGACACTTGGAAATCCGCCGGCCGGCTTGGCGGGAACTGCGAGGATTGTTGAGAAGGCCAGTGGTTGGCTCATCGCCATCGCAGTCGTATTGATCATCCTGGGGCTGATGGCGATGGTCGAGCCGATGGTGGCGGGCCTGGCTGTCGCCGTCCTGGTCGGATGGATCCTGATTGTCGCCGGCGTGACGCACGTGATTGGCGCATTTGGCGGCGGCGGGGCCGGCCGCGCCATTTGGCACGGGTTGATCGGCGTGCTGTACGTCATCGGCGGGGCCTACTTCCTGATGCATCCGCTGCTCGGTCTGGGCTCGCTGACGCTGCTCCTCGCCGGTATTCTCATCGCCGAAGCGCTCCTTCGCATAATTGCCTATACGCAGATGCGACGGGAACGCGGCGCGTCGTGGCTGCTCGTGAACGGGGTGATCACGATCCTGCTCGGCGCGATGATCTGGAGAAACTGGCCGTCCAGTTCCGTGTGGGCCATCGGCACGCTGGTCGGCGTAAACCTGCTGATGGCGGGGGTGTCGCGGCTGATGCTGGCGCTGGCGGCGCGCTCACTGGCACGCAGCGGCTCACCTTCATGAAGCTGGGGCACCCTCACCGCATGCTGACATCCGAGCCCCGGCTTCGCGAGCGATGTGCGCACGCCAGGAGACGCCCCGAATGAACCGGAATACCAGAAGTATTTGGACCCGGCTGACGGCGTCGTTCTGCGCCGTGTTGATGGTGCCATCGGGCTCCGTACTCATCGCATCACCACCGGCGCTCGCCCGCACGTCAACCGGCGCGGCCGCTGCCCGGCAAACGACGACGATTCCGGCCGACCAGCTCGATTCGCTGGTCGCGCCCATCGCGCTGTATCCTGACCCGCTGCTGGCGCAGATGCTCGCCGCGTCGACGTATCCGCTGGAGATCGTCCAACTGCAGCAGTGGCTCGAGAAGAATCCCACGCTGAAGGACGACGCCCTGGCGGCGGCGGTCGAGAAACAGGATTGGGACCCGAGCGTCCAGGCCATGGCGGGCGTTCCTGAGGCGGTCAAGCGGCTCAGCGACGATATCAAGTGGACCACGGAGCTTGGCAACGCGTTTCTGGCCCAACAGAGCGACGTCATGGACGCCGTTCAGCGGATGCGCAAGAAGGCGTCCGACGCCGGCACGCTGAAGACCACGCCGCAGCAGAAGGTGACGACCGAGGTCGTACAGACCGAACAGGTCATCGTGATCCAACAGGCCAACCCGCAGGTGATCTACGTTCCGGCCTACAACCCGGTCGTCGTCTACGGCCCGCCGGTGTATCCCTACCCGCCGATCTACTACCCGCCGGTGGGTTACTACGCCGCGGGCGTCGCGATCGGCTTCGGCGTCGGCGTGGCGATGGGCGCGTTCTGGGGCGGCGGCTGGGGCTATGGTCCGCGCTGGGGCTATGGCAGCGTCCACATCAATGTGAACAACCGCTACGTGAACCACTACAACCGGTACAACAGCTACAACCGGATGGGCGGCGCCAATGGCAACTGGAACCACAATCCGGTACATCGCGGCGGCGCGCCGTACGCGGACCGCGCGACCGCGAATCGGTATAGCGGTACCACCCGGGGGGATTCGGCGGCGAACCGGAAGGCGAGCGCCGCTCGCCAGAATCAGGGCACGGCCGCGCGGCCGACGCCCTCCTCCGGCGCGAACCGGAGCAGCGGCAGGCCGAGCGGAGGGACGACCGGCGCGACTCGAAGCACCGGAAGCGCCGCTGCAAGCGACCGCGCCGCGAATCCCGGCGCGAATCGAGCAGCCGGAAGCACCGGTGCCGCCGATCGCGTCGGCAATCGCAGCATTCCGCGCAGTAGCCCGGCGACTGCGGCGGGAGGCAACAACGCGTTCGGCGGGGCGTCGAGCGGCCGGTCCAACGGTGCCGCAGCGAATAGTGCCAGCCAGCGCGGCTCCTCCAGCGTGGGCGCTTCGCGCTCCCGCTCCGGCGGCGGCGGACGCCGCAGATAAGCGGTCATGACGCCAAGATCACGCGTGGCAACAACATCATCGTCGGCGGCCATCCACTACGCCGGCGCGCTCGCAATCCTCGTGACCCTGGCCGGCGCCCCGGTGCTTCTCGGTCAGACGCCACCCCCGCCAGCGACTCCGAAGGCGTCGCCGGCCGTTGCGGCAGTCAAGCCTCCAGCCGGTGCGAAGGGCTTCGCGACAGCGAAGGCCGCCGCCGAGGCGCTGATCCAGGCCGCGGCCACGTTCGATGTGACGGCGCTTGTCGCGATCCTTGGGCCGGACGGCACGGACCTCGTGACCAGCCAGGACAACGTCCAGGATCGGAACCTCAGTCTGGCCTTTGCGGCCAAAGCCACTGAGGCACAGGCGGTACTGGTCAGCCCGTCGAATCCCGCTCGCGCGACGCTCGTCGTCGGCGCTGAGCGGTGGCCTCTACCGGTGCCGCTCGTGAAGACTTCCGGCAAGTGGTACTTCGACGCCAAGGCCGGCCGCGACGAGATTCTGTTCCGGCGCGTCGGGGCGAATGAGCTCGACGCGATCGACGTGTGCCGCGGATTCGTCGAGGCGCAGAAGGACTACGCGCTCGACGTGCACGACACTTCCGGCGTCCATCAGTACGCCCAGCGCATCATCAGCACGCCGGGCACGCAAGACGGCCTGTACTGGAAGAACGCCGACGGCAGCCCCGGCGGTCCGATCAGCGAAGCCGTCGCGACCGCGATCCAGGAAGGCTACGGCATCGACAAGATGCGCGCGTATCACGGCTACTACTTTCAGGTGTTGAAGGGCCAGGGCCCGGCCGCGCACCTCGGACAGATGGACTACGTGATCGGGGGCATGATGGTCGGCGGCTTTGCGCTCATCGCCACGCCGGCGGACTATGGCGTCAGCGGCGTTCAGACGTTCATCGTCAGCCACGACGGCATCGTGTATCAGAAGGATCTCGGGCCGGACTCGCTCAACCTGGCCAAGAAGATCGATCGCTACAACCCCGACCCGACATGGCATCGCACGGACGACGGCTGGAAGTAAGGTCCCATAGGACGGACTGCGGTCGCGAAGGAGCAGGAGTCATGCGCCGCACCGTGCCGTCCTCGTGCGCCGACTCCTGCGCCTGGTTCTGCTAGCGCGGATCCTCGTCCGGCGTTGCGCGGGATGTGCGCGTCGCCGACCCCTGAAACACGTTATTCGGATTGGTCTGAATCAGCCACAGCTGGTCGCCGCGCGGCGCGACGAAGATGTCAAACCCTGGACCCTCGAACGTGAGCGTTCCGGTGCAGTCGTCCGAAACCTGGTAAGTGCCGACCGACGGATCGCTCCGTATAATCACACCATTGACGCTGCGCGTTGCGGCCGGCACCGCCAGGGTGCCGTCCCCATTGAAGTCGATGATCTCGACGATGGCCTTGGGTTGGACCACGCCGGTGGCAGGGTTGATCACGAATCCGGTCGCCGAGAACACATACCGGCCCTGCAGCGTCCGCTCACTGCAGCGATCGCGGTCGGTGGCCGCGAACGTGACGCCGGACAGACCGACTGACAGGATCGCCGCCCCCACCATCCGCACGAGTAGCTTCTTCATGAGTTCTGCTCCTTCGGAGAGGTGTTCGACATGAACGGCTGCCACTGCGACACCTGAATCGTGGGTGTGGCATGGCCAGCACGCTGTGACATACTTCTGTCCTCTCGAAGGGGAATGCGGGAAACCGTCGCAAACCGGGTCACACGATCGACAAACGCTAACCCCACTCGACCAGCTGGAATAGAGGGCGTGGGTGCAATCGACGCCACCGGACGTAACCCGGCTGCTGCAAGCATGGAGCGACGGCGACGAGACCGCGCTCGCTCGATTGTTGCCGCTCGTCGAAGCCGACCTGCGCCGGCTGGCGCGGGCCTGCATGCGCCACGAGCGCAACGGCCACACCTTACAGCCGACCGCCCTCGTCAACGAGGCCTTCCTTCGCTTGGCCGGCGCCCGTCGCCTCGAGTGGCAGGACCGCGCTCACTTCATGGGCATTGCCGCACGGCTGATGCGACGCGTGCTCGTCGACCACGCGCGAGCACGCGGTTATCAAAAGCGTGGCGGCGGAGCAGAACGAGTGTCGCTGGACGGCGCCCTGCTCGAAGCCGCTCAACGGCCGCTCGACGTCATTGAACTCGATCGCGCCTTGGAAACGTTTGCAACCATAGACGCCAGACGGAGCCGGGTCGTCGAGCTCCGCTTCTTCGGTGGCCTGACGTTGGAAGAGACGGCGGAGGTCCTCAACGTTTCGAGCGAGACCGTCAAGCGCGATTGGCGTGTGGCCAAGCTCTGGCTGCATCGCGAGCTGAACGGAAACCCCCACCGCGCCGCGGGCGGGCACCGCGCGTGACTCCGCAACAGTGGGCCCGCATCGTCCCGATCGTTCAATCCGCATTGATGCGGGCGGTGGACGGTCGGGCGGCGTTCGTCGCGGACGCTTGCGGTGCAGACGGCGATCTGCGCCGCGAGGTCGACTCGCTGCTGGCCCGGGCCTCTGAGGTGGACGATTTTCTAAGCGGGGCGGCGGCCGAACTGACGGCCAGCGCGAGCGAGCCGGGTCCCCTCGTCGGCGATCGCATCGGGCCGTACGTGATTGAGAGCCGGCTCGGCGCCGGAGGCATGGGGGAGGTGTATCGCGCTCGCGACCTCAACCTGGACCGTGATGTCGCAATCAAGATCCTCCCGCAGGTCTTCACGGCGGATGTGGACCGGGTGGCGCGGTTTGAACGCGAGGCGCGCATCCTCGCGGCGCTCAATCACCCGCGGATCGGCGCCATCTATGGCCTCGAACACATGGACGGTGTGCCCGCACTGGTCCTGGAGCTGGTCGAGGGATCGACGCTCGCGGAGCGACTCGCGAGCGGTCCGCTGCCACTGGCCGAGGCGGTGACGATCGCGATCGAGATCACCGAGGCTCTCGAAGCCGCGCACGATCGCGGCATCATCCACCGGGACATCAAGCCCGCCAACATCAAGATCACCCCCGCAGCGGCGATCAAGGTCCTCGACTTCGGACTCGCGAAGGGTGTCAACCGCTATGGCGATGCTGCCGTAGGCGCGACCACGTGGGTTGGGCGGGCGTTGGACGTCTCGGGTCCCGGCGCGGTGTTGGGCACCGTTGCGTATATGTCTCCCGAGCAGGCGGCCGGCGACGAGATCGATGCACGCACTGACCTGTTCTCCCTCGGCGCCGTCGTTTACGAAATGGTGACCGGACGGCGGGCGTTCGTCAGCGCTGACGGAGACCAAATCGCAATTCCCGGGCGTTACGAGAGCCCGCCTTCTCCACGAAATCTCAATCCAGCGGTCCCTCCCGCGCTGGAGCGAGTGATCCTTCGATTGCTGCGGCCGTCGCGCGACGCCCGCTATCAAACGGCTTCAGCGGTGCGCGCGGATCTCTCGCAAGTCGCGGCCACGCTCGCTGTGCCCGCCTCAGCCGGATTTCTCTCGACTCGCCGCCTGCGGCTCACGGCCGCCGCGGTTGCGGTCGCTGGTGTCGCAGGATTCGTGGCGATGTGGCCAGGCCCCGTGCCCCGCGCCGCCGGACGCGGCGAGTACGCGCAGATCACGCATTTCGCGGACTCTGTGACCTCGCCGGCCCTTTCTCGCGACGGACGGCTGCTGACGTTCATTCGCGGCGAGAGCACATTCAAAGGATTGGGACAGATCTATCTGAAGGAGCTGCCAGACGGAGAGTCAGTACCGCTGACCTCCGACGCTTCAGAAAAAATGAGTCCCGTCTTTTCCCCGGACGGTTCCGGCATCGCCTACACGAGCGTCAGCAACGAGTTCCTGTGGGACACGTGGCTTGTTCCGCTGGCCGGGCGGACGCCGCGGCTCTGGCTGGCGAACGCCTCAGGGCTGACATGGCTCGGCAGCGGGCAGGTGCTGTTTTCGGAAATCGCCGCCGGGCTGCACATGAAGGTCGTGTCGGCGGATGACAGGCGCGCAGTGGTCCGCGACGTCTACAGCCCCGAAGGTTCCCAGGGGATGGCTCACCGGTCGTATCCGTCGCCGAATGGCGCGTGGGCACTCATTGCTGAAATGGTCAGACCCGTCTGGCAACGGTGCCGGCTTGTCGCCATGAACGGGCGCACGAGCCGGCGTGTCGGTCCGGACGGACAGTGCACGTCGGCGGCCTGGTCGCCTGATGGGACGTGGATGTATTTCTCGTCCAACACCAGCGGCAGCTTTCACATCTGGCGGCAGCGCTTTCCTGACGGCATTCCCGAGCAGATCTCCTTCGGGCCAGGTGAAGAGGAAGGGGTCGCGGTGGCGCCCGACAACCGATCGCTGCTGACGTCGATCGGTCTTCGCCAGTCGTCGATTTGGGTGCGCGACGCGTCCGGCGAGCATGAGGTCTCCCGGGAAGGCTACGCGTTCATCCCGGGGATTCCCAACTCCGGCACGTCGCAGCCGTTCTCGGCCGACGGCCGGCTGCTGTATCTCGTTCGTCAGGGTGCGGTGCGATTCGCGGGGCCCGGCGAACGCGCCGGTGAATTGTGGCGGACGGACGTCGACAGCGCGCAATCCGAACCGCTGTTTCCGGGGGTCCGGGTGAGCGGCTTCGAGGTGTCACGCGACGGCCATCACATCGTGTTTGCCGCGCTGGACGAGCGTGGCGTGTCGCACATCTGGCTTGGTCCGATGGATCGTTCGGCAGCACCCCGCCAGCTCTCGATGCTCGAGGCGGACAGCCCGCATTTTGGTGCGCGCGGCAGCATCTACTATCGCAGTTCCGAAGGTGGCGCGAGCTTCATCTATCGCATGAACGCTGGCGGCGACTCGCACAAGGCCATGGCGCGTCCGGTCGTGTTCTTTTTGAGTGTCTCGCCAGACGACGCGTGGCTGATCGCCCGCGTCGAAGCCGCGGCAGGCATGGACTCCAGCCAGGAGAATGTTGCGTTTCCGACAACGCCCCACGCGCAACCGGTCCGACTGTGCCCGATGGAGTGCGAGGTCGACTGGACGCCGAACGCGAAATCCCTGGTCCTCAGGTTGGGCAGCATCGGTCATGCGCGGACGTTCATCGTTCCGCTCGTGCCCGGCGAGACGCTCCCGCATTTTCCACCGCACGGCATCCAGACAGATGCCGACCTGGCTGCTCTGCGGATCTCGCACGTGATGGACGGCTCCGTGTATCCGGCCGACGTTGCGCCTCTGGTCGCGTTCGTTCGAAGTGCGACCCAACGCAACATCTACCGGGTACCGATTCCCTGATCGCGCACTCTTGTGGCCGACGGAGTGCGTG
>Ga0207701_10000619_pt1 | contig 37045 bp, 32 predicted proteins | sample KBSSwiSSwithPhiX_FD_184294 | JGI IMG/M metagenome (GOLD analysis project Ga0207701, IMG submission 184294) | Switchgrass rhizosphere bulk soil microbial communities from Kellogg Biological Station, Michigan, USA, with PhiX - S5 (SPAdes) (version 2) | ecosystem: Environmental > Terrestrial >... | reverse complement strand
CTCGTAGAGCCGCCGGCCGAGTTCGGCGCCGGCCGCGCCGGCGAACCCAGGGCGGTTGCCGCCGCTCGTATCGGCGGCCAGCGTGAATTGGCTGACGATCAGCAAGCCCCCGCCGGTGTCCACGACGCTGCGGTTCATCTTGCCCGCGTCGTCCGCGAAGATGCGCAGCTTCAGCATCTTCTCGACCAGCCGGTCCGCGATGGCTTCGGTGTCCGCCGGTTCGGCGCAGACGAAGACCAACAGGCCGGCGCCGATCGCACCGACGACCTGATCCTCGACCTCCACGCGCGCCGATCGGACGCGCTGCAGCAAGGCGATCACGCCGGGCCGTCCGCGTCGTCGAAGTGCGCTTCGACATCGCTCGGAAGCAGCTGGATCGATGCGCGCAGACCGTGCACATCGCTCATCAGCGCCTGTTCCACCTCGCCCCGCAACGTGGCGGCGCGGCGCAGTGACCAGCCACCCGGCATGTGCATGTGCATGTCGACGAAACGGCGGCGGCCGGCGCGGCGCGTCACGATGTGGTCGAAGCGGATCGTGCTGTGGGCGAAGCGCTCGAGGGTGCGATCGATCTCGGCACGGACATCCGACTCGACTGCCGTGTCCATCAGTCCCTCGATCGAGCGCCAGGCCAACCGGCCGCCTTCACGCAGGATGTTCAGCGCGACCGCGATCGCGATCAGCGGATCGAGAACGAGCCACCCTGTGAGGTGCACGATGACGAGGCCGAGCACGACCCCGCCCGAGGTCCAGACGTCCGTGTAGAGATGGCGTGCGTCGGCCTCCAGCGCGATCGAGCGATGCTCGCGCGCGCCGATCATCATGCGGTGGGCGAGCGCCCAGTTGAGCAGCGAGCTTGCGACGGTCAGGCTCAGGCCCCAGCCGAGCGATTCGATCGGTTGCGGCGCCATGAAGCGGAGCACCGCGGCCCAGATGATCGCGGCCGCGGCACCCACGATCAGCAGGCCCTCGAAGCCGCTCGAGAAGTACTCGGCCTTGGTGTGGCCGAACGGATGATCGGCATCGGCCGGGCGCTGCGCGATCGTGACCATCGCGACCGCGAACAGGGCCGACGCCAGATTGACGAACGACTCCATCGCGTCGGACAACAGACCGACCGAGCCGGTGATCCACCAGGCGAGCCCCTTGACCGCGATCGTCACGAGGGCCGTCGCGATCGACAGCCGGAGCAGCGTTTGGACCTGCACGCCGGCGCCCGATCACCCGAGCGTCACACGCGCGAACTTCCGCTTTCCGACCTGGACCACATACGAGCCGGCCTCGAGCTTCACGCCTCGATCGGCGACTGGTGCGCCGTCGATGCGGACCCCACCGCCATCGACCAGGCGCAGCGCCTCGCTCGTCGATGGTGCGAGGTTCGCCTGCTTCAGCAACGCGCCGATCCCAAGAGGTGCACCGCTCAGAGCGACGGCCGGGATCTCGTCGGGAATGCCCCCGCGCGCACGCAACTGGAAGTCCGCCTCGGCGCCGTCAGCCGCGGCTGCGCCGTGGAATCGCGTCGTGATCTCGCGCGCGAGCATCACCTTGGCGTCCTTCGGGTTGCGTCCCCCATCGACTTCGCCCTTCAGGCGCGCGATCTCGGCCTCGCTGCGGAAGCTCAACAGCGTGTAGTACTTCCACATCAACGTATCGCTGATCGACAGCAGCTTCGCGAACATCGCATTCGCCGGTTCGGTGATGCCGATCGTGTTGCCCTTGCTCTTCGACATCTTCTCGACGCCGTCGAGGCCCTCGAGCAACGGCATCGTCAGGATGCACTGCGGCTCCTGACCGTACTCCGCCTGCAGGACGCGGCCGACCAGCAGGTTGAATTTCTGGTCGGTGCCGCCGAGCTCGAGGTCGCTCTTCAGCGCGACAGAGTCGTAGCCCTGCATCAGCGGGTAAAGCAGCTCATGCACGCTGATCGGCGTGCCGGACTTCAGGCGCTTCGTGAAGTCGTCGCGCTCGAGGATGCGTGCCACCGTGTAGCGCGCCGCCAGCTCGATCATGCCGCGCGCGCCGAGCGGGTCGCTCCATTCGGAGTTGTAGCGAACCTCCGTGCGGGCCGGGTCGAGCACCAGGCTCGCCTGCGCGTAATAGGTCTGGGCGTTCGCCTCGATCTGTTCGCGCGTCAACGGCGGGCGGGTCGCGTTGCGGCCAGACGGGTCGCCGATCATCGAGGTGAAGTCGCCGATCAGGAAGATCACGGTGTGCCCCAGGTCCTGGAGCTGCCGCATCTTGTTCAGGACCACCGTGTGCCCGATGTGGATGTCCGGAGCGGTCGGATCCAGGCCGAGCTTGATGCGCAGTGGCACACCGGTTGCTGCTGACTTCGACAGCTTGGCGACCCACTCTTGCTCGGGCAGCAGCTCGTCGATACCCCGCTTCGACACCGCCAAAGCGGCCGCCACGGAGTCTGTAACTTCATGTTTCAAGGTGGGAACAGCCTGGGCAAAGTCCGCTGTGATGGCGGGCAATTGAGGAGTTGCGCGAATGTCCGAGTCGGTATACTGCGCAGCGGTTGCGGGACCACTGCAGGACCGTTCCAGACAGGCCGGCCGAGCGCCACGGATTCTAGTGGACGCCTTCGCGGTGAAGATCAACCGACGCACGCGACGACCGTCGCGTGCCGAATGACAGAGCGCTCGATCGCTCCGCCAAAATTGAATTCGCTTGATCCTGTAGATCGCGCGTTCGACACCGTCGCCGCGCAAACCCGACATTTCGTCTCCCGCCACCCGCGCAAGATCGCCGCGGCGATCAGTCTTGCCTTGGCCGGCTTTGGCGCCACCGCGTTCGGACTTGCACCACTGATGCCGGACCCGGCCGACCTGCCGCGCCGGATGATCACCGAAGAGGTCGTGCAGCACGGTGTCGCATCCCAGCTGGAGGCGCTCGCTGACCACGATCTCCAGCTGTATCGCAACGACCTGACTCGCTCCAGCGACACGGCCGACACGCTGCTGCGGCGTCTCGCGGTCAACGATCCGCAAGCGGCCGCCTTCCTGCGCACCGACCCGATCGGGCGCAAGGTTCTCGATGGCCGCAGCGGCAAGATGGTGCAGGTCCGCATCAATGCGAACGGCGAGCTCGACGAGCTGGTCGCGCGTTACGCGGCACCCAACGCAGACCAGATCAGCACGCGCTTCACCCGCTTGCGCATCGAAAGGAGCGAGACCGGCCTGCACGCCTCGGTCGAGACCGCACCGTTGGCAGCGCAGGTCCGCATGGGGAGCGGCACCGTTCGGTCGTCGCTCTTTGCGGCAACCGACGAGGCCCGCATGCCGGATGCGATGGCCACTCAGCTGGCCGAAGTCTTCGCGACGGACATCGACTTCCACCGCGAGCTGCGCAAGGGCGCCACGTTCTCGGTCGTCTACGAGGCGCTGACCGCCGACGGCGAACCGATCACCTGGAATGCCGCGTTCGGCCGCATCCTGGCCGCCGAGTTCGTCAACGACGGCAAGAGCTACTCCGCTATCTGGTTCAAGGACGCGAACGGCAAAGGCGCTTATTACGGGCTCGACGGCCAGAGCAAGCGCCGGCCCTTCCTCGCCAGCCCGTTGGAGTTCTCGCGAGTCACCTCCGGCTTCGCGATGCGGGTGCATCCGATCATCAATGCGTGGAAGCAGCACAAGGGTGTCGATTACAGCGCGCCGAGCGGCACGCCGGTGCGTTCGATCGGCGAAGGGGTCGTCGACTTCGCCGGTTGGCAGAGCGGCTACGGCAACGTCGTCGAGATTCGCCACAGCAACGACCGCTCGACGGTCTATGCGCACCTGAGCCACATCGACGTCGCGAAGGGACAGCATGTCGAGCAAGGCACCCACATCGGCGCGGTCGGCGCGACGGGCTGGGCCACCGGTCCGCATCTGCACTTCGAGGTCAAGGTCGCCGGCGTTCAACAGGATCCGGAGCTGCTGGCCAAGGCCTCGGACGCGCTGACGATGACGGCCGCTGGCCGTCTCCAGTTCGCCCAGCTCTCACGCGGTTTCAAGAACCAGTTGGAAGTGGCCGAATCGGTGGGCCGGTCGCTGGCGTACGGCGAGTAGTACGCTGCGTTCGATCACGTGAAGGCCCGCACAAGCGGGCCTTTTTCATGGCCATGCCGGCTGAGCCGACTGCAGAATCGAACTCATGACGAACTACATCGGCTTGATGTCCGGCACCTCGCTCGACGGGGTCGATGGCACGCTGGTCGCCTTCGGTGAGTCGGATGCAGATCTGCAAGTTCGCGCCCATGCGCATCGACCTTTCGACGGTGCGTTGCGGTCAGAGCTCCTCGCACTCAACACGCCCGGTCCGGCCGAGCTGCACCGTGCAGCGCTGGCCGCCAACGCGCTTGTCGGGGTGTACGCTGACGTTGTCAAGGCGCTGCTCGAAAAGAGTGGCACGTCGCGCCAACAGGTTCGCGCGATCGGCGCGCATGGCCAGACCGTGCGCCATCGCCCGGGCGAGTTCGATGGTATCGGCTACACCGTTCAACTCAATGCGCCGGCGCTGCTGGCCGAGCACACCGGCATCGATGTCGTGGCCGACTTCCGCAGCCGCGACATTGCGGCCGGCGGTACTGGCGCGCCGCTGGTCCCGGCCTTTCACCGTTCGCTCTTCGGCCGACCCGGTGCGACCGTCGGGGTCCTCAACCTGGGCGGTATCGCCAACCTGACGGTGCTGCATCGCGATGGCCGAACGATCGGTTTCGACTGCGGGCCGGCGAACGTTCTGGTGGACCTGTGGATGCACCGGCACTCCGGTGCGCCGTTCGACGCGGATGGCGCCTGGGCAGCGTCGGGGACTGTCATGCCGTCTTTACTCGCCTCGATGCAGGCCGACCCGTACTTCACGCGCTCGCCGCCGAAGAGCACGGGGCGCGATCTGTTCGACGCGGCGTGGCTTGAACGTCACCTGCGTGCCGCCCCCTCGAGCCTTCGTGCGCAAGACGTCCAAGCCACGCTTGCGGAACTCACCGCGGAGGCGTGCGCCCAAGACATGACCCACCACGCGTCGGATGCACGCGATCTGCTGGTGTGCGGCGGGGGTGCGCTGAACAGCGATTTGATGGGCCGTCTCGCGAGGCATTTGCCGCACGTCTCGGTTCGATCGACAGACAGCGCCGGCTTGCCAGCGAACCAGGTCGAGGCCTGCGCATTCGCTTGGCTCGCCCGGGCATCGATCGAACGAAAGCCAGGCAACGTGCCGGAAGTGACCGGTGCGAACGGGTTGCGGGTTCTGGGTGCGTTGTACCCGGCTGACATTCGCGGCTGAACGCTCAAAAAGCGAAAAGCCGCCTGTCGGCGGCTTTTCATTTGTCTGAGTTTCGTGCCTCAGGCGGAGAAGCTCGAACCGCAGCCGCACGTCGTCGTCGCATTCGGATTTTTGATCACGAACTGCGCGCCTTGCAGATCGTCCTTGTAGTCGATCTCGGCACCGGCAAGGTACTGGAGGCTCATCGCATCGATCAGCAGGGTGACGCCGTTCTTCGTCATCTGCGTGTCGTCGTCATTGACGAGTTCATCGAACGTGAATCCATACTGAAAACCTGAACAACCCCCCCCCTGCACAAAGACGCGCAGCTTCAGATCGGGGTTGCCTTCCTCATCGACGAGTTCCTTGACCTTGGACGCGGCGCTGTCTGTAAAGATCAGCGGCACCGGCGGCGCATCGGCTTCCGGTTGATTCTGGAACTGTTCAGCAACTGCATTCATGAGACGACTCCTGCGGCAACGTGGCCGACATGACAATTATCCGCGATTCGACTGAACAAGACACCGCCCGCCGGTCAGACCCATTTCTCTCTATCAAGTGAATGTCCGCAACGCCATTCAAGAGCACCATAAGCAAATGCCGGCATGGCCGGCACTTTTCAAGAACATGGGTAAAGCGGATCAGCGCTTGCTGAATTGCTTGCGTCGACGAGCGCCGTGCAAGCCGACTTTCTTCCGTTCCACCTCACGCGCATCGCGGGTCACAAAGCCGGCGCGGCTGAGATCGGGCTTCAGCGCGGCGTCATAGTCGATCAGCGCCCGCGTGATGCCGTGGCGCACGGCACCGGCCTGGCCGGACTCGCCGCCGCCGTGAACGTTCACCTTGACGTCGAATGTCGCGTCGTTGGCCGTGAGGACCAGCGGTTGACGGACGACCATGATCGAGGTCTGGCGACCGAAGTACTCCTCGACCACCTTGCCGTTCACAAGAATGCGGCCGGTGCCCTTCTTCATGAATACACGAGCGACCGACGATTTGCGGCGGCCGGTTCCGTAGTTCCAATTTCCAATCATGTCGGTTCCTCAGACTTCCAGCACTTTGGGCTGCTGGGCTGTGTGCGGATGCGAGGCACCGGCATAGACCTTCAGCTTCTTGACCATTGCATAACCGAGCGGGCCCTTCGGGAGCATGCCTTTGACGGCCTTCTCGAGTGCACGGCCCGGATGCTTGGCCTGCATATCCTTGAACTTCGTGGCCCGAATGCCACCGGGAAAGCCGGAGTGGGTGTAGTAGATCTTGTCGTTGGCCTTGTTGCCGGTGACCCGGATCTTCTCGGCATTGACGACGACGATGAAATCACCGGTATCGACGTGAGGCGTGTAGATGGCCTTGTGCTTGCCGCGCAGACGGAGGGCGACTTCACTGGCCACCCTGCCGAGAACCTTATCGGTTGCGTCAATCACAAACCACTCATGCGTCACCTCAGCCGGTTTGGCGCTGAAGGTTTTCATGGAAGCTTGATTCTCTGTTCGCCCCCTGTTGCTCCAGTTCGGTCCGCTTCTGTTTCGGCGGCTCTCTCTGGGGAAGCGCGAAACGCGCATCAGTCTGATTCCTGCGGGGGCACTCTCAGGATAGACAAAAAGTATAGCAGAGCACGTCGAGGGAATCTTCGAGGAAAGGAGGCAGAACTAAGGGGCCGGGGACCTGGAGCGCAGCCTCTAGAACATCGGCGTAGACTCGGGTAAACCCTAAGCACACCCGTTCATGACCACCGATCCCCATATTGACTTACCGAAAGGCCCCTTGCCGCCGCATGTGACAAGTACGCCTTCGCAGACCGAAACCGCTTCGTCCTCATGCAATCGGACGTGGATTCCCATTCGTTCGCTCGCTCCACGCCATCGCGAGCGAATCGCGGCGCACCTCCTCGCTCTGGACGCGCACGCCCGCTACCTGCGATTCGGTTACCCCGCGACCGCCACCCAGATCGCCAAGTACGTCGACACCCTTGACTTCGACCGTGACGAAATATTCGGCATCTTCAACCGCAGGCTCGAGCTCCTGGCCATGGCGCACCTTGCGCATCCAATGGCGTCGGCTCCTTCCGATCAACCGCAAATGTCCGAGTTCGGGGTTTCGGTCGTGTCATCGGCACGACGGCGGGGCTTCGGTCGGCGCCTCTTCGAGCATGCCATTCTGCATGCGCGCAACCGTGGTATCAGCGCACTTTTCATCCATGCATTGAGCGAAAACACGGCGATGCTGAAGATTGCCAAAAGCGCTGGAGCCATCGTTCGTCGCGAAGGTTCTGAGACCGAAGCGTGGCTCGAACTGCCGGCCGACACCTTTGCATCCCACCTGGACGAACTCGTTGGCACGCATGCGGCCGAACTGGACTACCGGGTCAAGGCTCACTCACGCATCGTGCGGCGGCTTTTAGGTCTGGTCTATACGGAGCACTCGACTGCGGGAATGGATGCAGATGCAGGCAAATGAGTTCAAATCTTCCAAAGAACGGAGCTGAAGCAGAGGACTGACGATTTCTGTCAGAGAGTAGGCAAACACCTCAGTTGGGGGTGTAACCGGTCGTCAGCGAGCCGAGTTAGTCCGGTACATTTTCATTCCCCAATGACGGGGAGAGGGCTGAACCCTCACCCTTGACGAATGGAAAGCCTCCCATGGATTATCGCTTTCGTTGCGATGGCACTCCTTGCCGCGCTGCTGGCGACATGGGCGTTGCCGGCTCGAAAATCCAAGAGACTTGCGCCGCTGCCCACTGAGTGGGCACTGACTCCGCGACCCGTTTTCTCGACCGATGAGCGGCGCGTGTATCGCTTGCTCCGTGAAGCCCTTCCGCACCACATCGTTCTGTCGAAGCTCCCCTTGGTGCGCTTCTGCCAACCGACTGACCCCAGCCAAGTGCGCTACTGGTACGACCTCTTGGGATCAAATCATGCGACCTTCGCGGTCTGCAGCACGAACGGCCGGGTCCTTGCTGCCATCGATCTCGACACCGATCGAGGCAATTCTCGGCGGGTGCTCGAGATCAAGCAGTCGGTGCTCGGCGCATGTCGGGTGCGGTACCTCCGGTGTCCGGTCGACCATCTCCCCACCGTTGCCGAATTGCAGCTTCTGGTGCCGAGCAGCAATGCACCGGGACGTGGCCCGCAGCCCGCACCTGCACCTCCTTACGACCTGACCGGGGCAGGCGAATCGCCGACGGCCACTGTCGCCACGAAGCGGTCGGAGCGATCTGCCCTGTGGCATGACTCGACCTTGTTCCAGGACTCCTTCTTTGCGCCCGACAACCGCCTTGAAGGATTCGGCAGCAGCGAGCCCTCCCCGCTCAGCGAGGCGACGCCGCCCTCGCGCGCGTCGACGCCTTCGCTTAGCGATATGATCGACGAAGCCTCGTACAAGGCCTCCGAACCCGACCCGGAAGACGTCGGCGGCGTCGTCGTCGACAACCCGGACCTTCCGCCGCCGCGCCGCTGACATTTCCACCGGCGCGTACGATGCGGCGATGCCCGCCTCCAACGACCCGAGTGCATCCGCATCCACCCCCTATGCGGGACTGACTCCAAACCTGGTGCTCGACGCCCTCGACGGCGTCGGCCTGCGCGGCGACGGGCGTCTGATCCAGCTCAACTCGTACGAGAACCGCGTCTTCCAGATCTTTCTGGAAGACGGCCAGGTGGTCGTCGCCAAGTTCTATCGGCCGGGGCGCTGGACCGACGCGCAGATCCTCGAAGAGCACGCCTTCGCGACCGAGCTGGCAGCCGCGGAGATCCCGGTCGCTGCCCCGTGGAAGCTCGAAGCGTCGGCGGATTCGCTACACCGCGACGATGTCGGCTTGCTCGGTCCGACCCTGGCACGATTCGACACGCCCACCGGTGCGCATCGCTTTGCGGTCTGCACCCGGATGGCGGGTCGAGCGCCCGACCTCGAAGACCTGCCGACGCTGGAATGGATCGGCCGCTTCGTTGGACGCCTGCACGCGGTCGGCGCAGCCGGCCGCTTTGCACAGCGCGAAACGCTCGACGTCGCGACGTTCGGCGACGCCAACCGGGATCGGCTGCTCGATGCCGACATCATTCCGCCCGACGCGCTGACCGGTTGGCGCGATGTCACCGCGCGAGCGCTCGACCAGGTCCGCGAGGCTTTCGAGCGCCAAGGCCGCTTACGCACGCTGCGAACCCACGGCGACTGCCACATCGGCAACATCCTTTGGACCGCGGCCGGACCGCACTTCGTCGACCTCGACGACACCGTGACCGCGCCGGCCACACAAGACCTGTGGATGCTGCTCTCCGGCGATGGCGGCGCAATGACGCGCCAGCTCGCGGCCGTGCTCGACGGCTACGAAACGTTCATGGACTTCGACTGGCGCGAGCTCGCGCTGATCGAACCGCTGCGAACGCTGCGCATCATTCACCACAGCGCATGGATCGCGCGACGCTGGGAAGACCCGGCGTTTCCGATCGCGTTCCCGTGGTTCGAGAGCCCGGCCTACTGGGCCGAGCAGACGACCCGGCTGCGCGAGCAGCTCGTCGCGATGGCGGAGCCACCGCTCGGCGGAGCCGCCTGAACGACGGCTCCGGAACCGAATCGAGCGTCAGGCGACCAGCAGTGAGTTGACGCGCTTCACATAAGCCGCCGGATCCTCGAGCTGGCCGCCTTCCGCGATCAGTGCCTGATCCAGCAGGATGTGCGCGAGGTCGTCGAAACGCTCGCTGCCGTCCGGACCGTCGAGGCGCTTCACCAGCGCGTGCTCGACGTTCACCTCGAGGGTCGGCAGGCCCTTCGGCGCATCCTGGCCGGCCTGTTTCAGCAGCCGGGCCAAGTGGCCGCTGACATCGCCTTCCTCGACGACAAGGCAGGCCGGCGAATCGACCAGTCGCGTCGTCACCCGCACGTCCTTGACGCGATCCTTCAGCGTCTCCTTCAGCCGATCGAGTGTCGGCTTGAAGGCGGCGGCAGCTTCCTCGACCTGCTTTTTCTCGGCTTCGTCCTGCAGCTTGCCAAGGTCGACCGCGCCCTTGGCGACGCTTTGCAGCGGCTTGCCGTCGAATTCGTACAGGTGGCTCAGCATCCACTCGTCGACCCGGTCAATCAGCAGCAGCACCTCGATGCCCTTCTTGCGGAAGATCTCGATCTGCGGACTGTTCTTAGCGGTCGCGAGGCTGTCGGCGGTGATGTAGTAGATTGCCTCCTGGCCTTCCTTCATGCGGCTCACGTAGTCGGCGAACGACACACCCTCGTCGGCATGTGTCGACGCGAAACGCAGCAGCTTCGCAAGGCGCTCCTGGTTCGTGTGATCCTCTCCGACGCCCTCCTTCAGCACCGGGCCGAAGTCCTTCCAGAACGCCGCGTACTTGGCCTTCTCGGCGGCGTCCTCGTTGTCGGCCAGCGTTTCGAGCATCGACAGCACGCGCTTGGTCGAGCCCTCCCGGATCGCCTTGACGTCGCGGCTCTCCTGAAGCAGTTCACGCGAAACGTTGAGCGGCAGATCGGCACTGTCGATCACGCCCTTCACGAAGCGCAGATAGACCGGCATCAGCGCTTCGGCATCGTCCATCACGAAGACGCGCTTCACATACAGCTTGACGCCGCCACGCTTGTCGCGATTCCAGAGGTCGAACGGCGCCTTCGCCGGGATGTACAGCAGCTGCGTGTATTCGCTGCGCCCCTCGACGCGGTTGTGCGTGTAGGCGAGCGGCGGCTGCGTGTCGTAGCTGATCTGCTTGTAGAACTCCTCGTACTGCTCGGGCGTGATCTCGCTCTTGCTGCGCGTCCACAGGGCCGCCGCCTTGTTGACCGGGGACCACTCGTCCTTGGTGACCTGCTTCTTCGCCTCGCTGTCCCACTCCTCCTTCTGCATCAGGATCGGCAGCGAGATGTGGTCGGAGTACTTCGACGCGATCGACTTCAGCTTCCAAGCGCTCAGGAACTCTTCCTCCCCCTCGCGCAGATGCAGCGTGACGCTGGTGCCGCGCTGCGGGCGGGTGATCGTCTCCACCTCGAAATCGCCGCTCCCTTCAGAGCTCCAGCGCACGCCCTCCTCGGGCGGCAGACCGGCGCGGCGCGACTCGACCGTCAACCGGTCGGCGACGATGAAGCCGCTGTAGAAGCCGACCCCGAACTGGCCGATCAGCTGGGCGTCCTTCTTCTGGTCGCCCTCGAGCGCCGACATGAATTCGCGCGTCCCGCTCTTCGCGATGGTGCCGAGATTCGCGACCGCCTCGGCTGCCGACAGGCCGATCCCGTTGTCGGAGATCGTGATCGTCTTGGCCTCCGCGTCGAAGCCGATGCGCACTTCGAGGTTAGGCTGGTCCTCGTAGAGCGCCGCGTTGTTCAACGCCTCGAAACGCAGCTTGTCGCAGGCGTCCGAAGCATTCGAGATCATCTCGCGCAGGAAGATTTCCTTGTTCGAGTAGAGCGAGTGGGTCACGAGGTGCAGGATCTGCTTGACCTCGGCCTGGAATGAAAGCGTCTGTTTTTCCATGGTCTTGTCGATGGGTGTCACCGGGGCTGCACCGGCGTGCGAGAGGTGGAGGCGGCAGCGGCCGATTTCAAGGCCGGCTTTCGCCGCGTTGAGCAGGAAACGAGCTCAGCGTGGAAGCGAGTTCACTTCCTTCTCCCAGCGCTCGAGCAGGCGCTTGCGCTCGGCCGCCTTGCCATACTTCTCGAAATCGTATTTGATCAGGCGCACGTTATCCACCGTCGGAATCTTCGGGTCGGGCTTGAAGGTCTTGTTGGCCGGAATCTGCAGCGAATTCGCCTTCGCGCCGAGCGTCTGGCCGGACGGGCTCATCAGCCAGTCGTAGTAGCGCTTCGCCGTCTCGCGGTTGCGCGAGCCCTTTATCAGGGCAATGCCGCCGATCTCGTAGCTGGTGCCCTCGCAAGGCGCCGTGCTCTTCACCATCGTGAAGCCCTGCTGGCGCTCGTTCTCGAAGCCGAAGATGAAGCTGACGCCGATGCCCACTTCGCCCTTCGCCACACTCTTGGCCTGGGCGGTTCCGCTGCGCGTGTACTGGGTGACGTTGCGGTGCAGCCGCTTCAGGTAGTCGAACGCCCCGTCCTCACCCATCATCTGGACCAGGCCAGCCATGATCGTGTAGCCGGTGCCGCTCGAGCCCGGATGCGAGGTCTCGATCTCACCCTTGTACCGAGGGTCGACGAGATCGGCCCAGCAGCGCGGCGCCGGCAGGTTCTTCTTCTTCAGCACGTCCTCGTTCCAGCCGAAACCGATCGCGCTCGTGTAGAAGCCGCCGACCAGGTTGCCGGTCATCGCGTACTGGCGGACCGCCCAGCCGTGCAGGTCGTTGAGGTAGGTCGGCCGGTAGGCGTCAAGCAGGCCGATCTCGGCGGCCTGCAGAAACGGGTCGCCCGTGCCGCCCCACCACAGGTCGGTCTTCGGGTTCGCGGCCTCGGCGCGCAACTGCGCGAACGCCTCGCCGGTCGCCTTGCGGACCTGCAGCACCTTGACGCCGGTCTGCGCCTGGAACTCCTTGGCCGCCAGTTCGCACCAGCTCTGGTCGGTCGAGCACAGCGTGGTCACCTGCTGGCCCTGGCCGAATGCGGGGCCGACAACCCACCCCGCGATCGCGATGGCCGCGACGCCGAGGCGATGAATCAAGCTGGCGGTCATCGATGAATCCGGTAAGTAGCGACGGCGCAATTATCGGTGCGCCGATGCGTATCAGACCGGTGTTCCCGAGGGGTTTTCGCGCGGGCCCTGCATGCCAGAATCGATCCGAACAACGCCAGGACTTTCGAGCCTGGCGACTCGATTCCAAGACTGGAGACCTCGATGACCCTGGCTGTATTCGCCCGCCCCGATCGCCTGCGCCGCAGCGTCCTGCTGGCGGCCATCGCCGGCAGCGTGCTCGGCGCCGGCCCTTCGCATGCGCAGAGCTTTCCGACCAAGCCGATCACGCTGATCGTCCCGTGGCCAGCCGGTGGCTCGACCGACCGGCACCTGCGAACGCTCGCCGAATTGGCCGGCAAGCACCTGGGCCAGAACGTCATCATTGAGAACAAGCCCGGCGGCGGCGGCACGCTCGGCCCCGGCACGATGGCGCTGACGGCGAAGCCCGACGGCTACACCATCGCGCAGTACCCGATGGGCATGCTGCGCCTGCCGCACATGCAGAAGGTCCAGTGGGACCCGCTGAAGGACTTCAGCTTCATCATCGGCGTCTCCGGCTACACGTTCGGCTTCACCGTGAAGTCCGATTCGCCCTACAAGACCTTCAACGAGTACATCGAGGCCGCCCGCAAGCAGCCCGGCAAGATCGACTACGGCTCGACCGGCATCGGCACCTCGCCGCACTTGCTGATGGAAGAGCTCGCCGGCAACGCGAAGGTCACGCTGAACCACGTGCCGTTCAAGGGCAACGCCGACCTGCAGCAGGCGCTGCTCGGCGGCCACGTGATGGCGCAGAGCGATGCGACCGGCTGGGACAAGTTCGTCGACGGTGGGCAGATGCGCCTGCTGCTGACCTTCGGCGAAAAGCGCACCAAGCGCTGGCCGACCGTGCCGACGGCGCAGGAGCTCGGCTACAACGTGGTCTCGACGTCACCCTATGGCCTGGTCGGCCCGAAAGGCATGGACCCAGCGGTCGTCAAGGTCCTGCATGACGCGTTCAAGAAGGCGATGGACGACCCGAAACACGTCGAGCTGCTCGAGCAACTGAACCAGGACGCCTGGTATCGCAACGGCGACGACTACGCGAAGTGGGCGCGCGAGACGTTCGTCAAGGACAAGGTGCTGATCGAGCGCCTCGGCCTCGCCGCGAAGTAGAGGCGTCCGATGGACAGCGCCGCGCCCGCGCCGCTCGCTCCGTTCGAGACGATCGCGGAGCGCATCCGTGCGCACGCGCAGGCGCGCCCGGCGCAGCGCGCGTTCGTGCAGGGCGACGAGACGCTCGACTACGGCGCACTCGACGCGCTGATGGGCCGCGTCGCCGCGTCGCTGCAGCGCGATGGCGTCCAGCCCGGCGAATCGATCGCGATGTGCGCGCAGACCTCTCCCCGCTACGCGGCGATCTTTCTCGGCGCGCTGCGCGCCGGCGTCGCGGTCGCGCCGCTGGCGTCGTCGGTGACGCCGCAGAGCTTCGCGTCGATGCTCGCCGATGCGCATCCGCGGCTGCTGTTCGTCGACTCATCCGCGCTCGACGTGCTCGGCCCAGCCACTCCGGATGCGCCGCGTGTCGCCCTCGACAACGGCGCGCCTGGCACCGCGCTCGACGACTGGCTGATGCCGGCCGGCCAGCGCCCGCAGCCGGTGAACGTCCAGCCGCAGTGGCCGTTCAACATCATCTATTCGTCCGGCACGACCGGCACCCCAAAGGGCATCGTGCAATCGCACGGCATGCGCTGGTCGCACGTCGAGCGCGGTGCGGTCTACGAGTACAGCCCGCTGACCATCACGATCCTGGCGACGCCGCTCTACTCGAACACGACCTTGGTCGTGTTCTTCCCGACGCTAGCGTTCGGCGGCACGGTCGTGCTCATGCCGCGTTTCGATGCGGCCGGCTACCTGCGCCTCGCCGAAGCGCAGCGCGCAACCCACACGATGCTGGTCCCGGTGCAGTACCAGCGCATCATGGCGCTGCCCGATTTCGACCGCTACGACCTGAGGTCGTTCCGCTTCAAGTTCTGCACCAGCGCGCCGTTCGCCGCCGCATTGAAGGCCGATGTGCTCTCGCGCTGGCCCGGCGGCCTGGTCGAGTTCTACGGCATGACCGAAGGCGGCGGCACCTGCATCCTCGCCGCGCACGAAAACCCCGACAAGCTGCACACCGTGGGCCGTCCCGCTGAAGGCCACGACATCCGGTTGATCGACGAGGCCGGCAACGAGCTGCCGTCGAACGAGACCGGCGAAGTCGTCGGCCACTCGCGCGGCATGATGACCGGCTACCACCGCCAGCCGCAGAAGACCGCCGAGGCCGAGTGGTTCGACCCGACCGGCAAGCGCTTCATCCGCACCGGCGACGTCGGCCGCTTCGATTCCGACGGCTTCCTGACCCTGCTCGACCGCAAGAAAGACCTGATCATCAGCGGCGGCTTCAACATCTACCCGAGCGATCTCGAAGCGGTGCTGCGCGAGCACGCAGCGGTCGCCGATGTCGCCGTCGTCGGCGTGCCGTCGACGCAGTGGGGCGAGACGCCGGTCGCCTTCGTCGTTCGACATGCCGGCGATCCGACCGATGCGGATGCGCTGAAGGAGTGGTTGAATCAGCGCGTCGGCAAGACCCAGCGCCTCGCCGATCTGCGCCTGATCGACGAGCTGCCGCGCAGCGCGATCGGCAAGGTGCTGAAGCGCGACCTGCGCAATCGCTACGTCGCGAACAGCGCGCGCTGAGCCTCAGTCCCCGCCCCTCACTATCAACGAGCGGCGCGAGCCGCCGAGGAGATTTCGAGATGGACTACCTGCCGTTGGGCGCGAGCGGCCTGAAGGTCTCGCCGCTCTGGCTAGGCACGATGATGTTCGGCGACCAAACCGACGAGCATGAGGCGGCCCGGATCCTCGCATCGGCCCGCGAGGCCGGCGTCAACGCGATCGACACCGCGAATGCCTACGCCGACGGCGAGTCGGAGCGCATCACCGGGCGTCTGATCAAGACCGATCGCGAGCACTGGATCCTCGCGACCAAGCTTGCCAATCCGATGGGCCCCGGCCCGAACGATCGCGGCCTATCGCGCCGCCACATCGTGCAGGCGGTCGATGCCAGCCTGGCGCGCCTCGGCACCGACTGGATCGACGTGCTCTATCTGCACCGCGAGGACCCGACCACGCCGCTCGAGGAGACGCTCGCCGCAGTCGCTCACCTCGTCGAGCGCGGCAAGGTCCACCACTTCGGTGTCTCGAACTTCCGCGCCTGGCGGGTCGCCCGTACCGTCGAGATGTGCCGCGCGATGGGCATCGCGCAACCGATCGTCTGCGAGCCGCCCTACAACGCGATGTCGCGGGCGATCGAGACCGAGCTGCTGCCGTGCTGCCACCACTACGGCGTCGGCGTCGTCGTCTACAGCCCGCTCGCGCGCGGCGTGCTGAGCGGCAAGTACCGGCCGGATGCGACGCCGCCCGAAGGCTCGCGTGCGGCGCGCAACGACAAGCGCATCCTGCAGACCGAGTTCCGCCCGGAGTCGCTCGCGCTCGCACAGCAGATGGCGGAGCGCGCCCGATCACGCGGCGTGACGCCGACCGCATTCGCGCTCGGCTGGGTCTGGAACAACCGTCTCGTGCACGGCGTTATCGCCGGCCCGAAGACACTGTCCCAGTGGCAGGAGTATGTCGATGCGATCGGCCAGCCGTTCGACGCCGACGACGAAGCCTTCGTGTCTGACCTTGTTGCCGCCGGTCACGCATCAACGCCGAACTACACCGACCCGCAGTACCCCGTCATGGGTCGCGGGCCACGGACCAGCTGACGATCGTTGCCAGCGCGCGTTGTGCAGCGCGACGACCCCGAACCCACATCGGCGACCCGGCTCCGCTATGCTGAATCGATGCCGCTCATGCCTTCCGCTCATGCCTTCATCCGACCGCTCGCGCGTCACCTCGTCGGCCGACGACGACAAGGCGCGCACGACGTCGCCGGCCGGCCATGGCCGGCGCGGCGCGCTGCGCGCGGCAGGCGGACTCGTCCTCGCGACAGCGCACTTGCCGGCGCTGGCCCGTGTCCTGGCGAGCACTGCTGCCAACCCGCCGCCGACACCGCGCATGACCGACGGTCCGTTCTACCCGGTCGCGTTCGACCGGAACCCGACGACGTCGCTGATCGTCGGCCCGCTGCTCGCGCAGGCCCGGCCGCTGCGCCTGCAAGGCCGGGTCGTCGATCGCGCGGGCCGGCCGATCGCCGATGCCCGCGTCGAGATCTGGCAATGCGACGCGGCGCAGCACTATCGCCACCCGGCCGACGATGCCGGCTCCGCCGTCGACAAGGGGTTCGCCGGCTTCGGCTGGCAGCAGGGCGGCGCCGACGGCCGCTACGCGTTCGACACGATACAGCCGGTTGCCTATCCCGGTCGCACGCCGCACATCCATGTGAAGGTCAAGCGCGACGGTCGCGCGTTGCTCAGCTCGCAGGTCTTCATGCCCGACCAGGAGGCGCTCAACCGCGCCGACTTCCTGTGGCGCCATCTCGGTCGCGAGCAGCAGCCGCTCGCGTTGGCGACGTTGCAGAGCAACGACGACCGGCCGGTCGCGCACTTCGACATCGTCGTCGGCTGACGCCGCGGCCTATCATCCCGCCGGGGGCGCCGCCCTCGCAGCCCAACACGATGCCGGACGACCGGCCAGCGGGAGACACCCATGCGCAGTCCCTTATGCACCGGCCTTCTCGTGCTCGCCGCGGCCGGCTTCAGCGCGGTATCCCACGCGCAGGAAGTCGTCAAGGTCGCGTTCATCGAGGTCCTCTCCGGACCGTTCGCGCAGGCCGGTGAAGGGTCACTGAAGCAGCTTCGCGAGGTCGTCACCCAGCTGAACGCGAAGAGCGCGCCGACCGATCCGAAGTTCGAGGTCGTGCCGTTCGACGGCAAGGGTTCGCCGCAGGAAAGCGCGTCGGCGCTGAAGTCGGCGAGCGACCGCGGCATTCGCTACATCACGCAGGGCGGTGGCTCCGGCGTCGCATTCGCGCTGGTCGAAGCCATCAACCGGATGGCCGAGCGCGAGCCGGAAAAGGCAACCGTCTACCTTAACTATTCGGCGATGGACCCCGGCCTGACGAACGACCGCTGCAGCTTCTGGCACTTCCGCTTCTACCCGTCGAGCGAAATGAAGATCGAGGCGCTGACGACCTACCTGAAAGGCCGCGCCGACGTCAAGAAGGTCTACCTGCTGAACCAGAACTACACCCACGGGCAGCAGGTCTCGAAGGCGTCGCGCGAGTACCTCGGCCGCAAGCGCCCCGACGTGCAGATCGTCGGCGACGACTTCGTGCCGATCGCGCAGACGCGCGACTTCGCCCCGTACATCGCGAAGATCGCGGCATCGGGCGCCGACACGGTGATCACGTCGAACTGGGGCAGCGACCTGACCTTGCTGTTCAAGGCGGCGCGCGACTTCGGCCTGAACATCAACTTCTACACGATGAACGCGAACAACCCGGGCACGCCGGCGCAGATGGGCCCGTGGGGCGCCGAGAAAGTCGGCGTGATCTGGAACTGGGGTCACAACGCCGCGACGCCGGAGCTCGAGAAGACCTACGTCGAGTACAAGAAGAAGTACAACGAGGACTTCATCTTCGCGGCGCACTGGAACAGCATGAACATGCTGCTCGCCGCGATGCGCCAGGCCAAGTCGACCGACCCGAAGAAGGTGGCGTACGCACTCGAGGGCATGACCTACAAGAGCCCGATCGGCGAGGTGCAGATGCGCAAGACCGACCACCAGCTGCAGGCGCCGCTCTTCCTCGGCATCTGGGCCAAGCAGGGCACGAAGGGCGTCAAGTACGACGCCGAGAACACCGGCTACGGCTTCCGCTCCGAAGTCGTCTGGGACTCGTATGTGAGTTCGCAGCCGACGTCGTGCCAGATGAAGCGGCCGTCCTGACCGCGCGCCCTTGCGGCCGCACGGCCGGTGTCTCGATTTTCTACGGCCGCACGGCCGGCGTCTCGATCTTCAAGCCGGCCGCGCGCTGCGCGAGGTAGGCCTCGATCTCGACCAGCTCCTGGGCGTCGTACGGATACGGCTCAGCACGCACGCCGCTCATGCAGCCGCGCAGCCGCCGCTGCAGCGACCCGACGCCCTGCCACTCGAGGCGGTAGATCGGATAGCCGGTCGGATGCGCCTGCGGAATCGTGCTGCCGGCGAGGCGCTGCCCGGCGCGCTCGTCATGGCACTGAACGCAGGCAAGGTCGAGCTGGCCGATGCGTTGCCGGTAGAGCTGCTCGCCGCTCGCGCGAGCCGGCGCGAGGCGCGGATCGGACTGCGGCGCGATCGGCTGGCCGCGCGACTGGAATGCGACGTACGCCTCGAGCGCCAGCCGCGCCTCGCTCTCGGCGCCGTACGGCGCGGCCTGCTGATGTCGCACCCGACAGGCATCGATCCGCTGCCCCAGCGTGAAGGGTCGCGACGCGACGCTGTCGAACGCCGGATAGCGCGCCGCGACGCCGCGCATCGCCGACGTGGCGTCGCCGTGGCAGGACGCGCATGCCTTTGCAGCCGCCCCGTCGACCCGGTTCCAGAGCGCTTCGCCGTCCTTGACCCAGAGCATTCCGGGGTTCGACGCGTCGTCCTGCTGCATCGCGCGCAGCTCGGCCGTCATCGAATCGAAACCGGAACGGCGAGGGTCAGCCCCGGGAGCTGACGCGGATCGGCCGGCCTCACCGACGACACCCGACGCAGGCGTTCCGGGCGCACCTTCCGCAGCCCATGCCAGCGCGACGACAACCAGCGCGCCGAACGCGCCGGCGGCGAGCCGCTTCATGTCACGGTGATCGCGACGCGCTCGGTCTGCGCAAAGCCGTTGTCGCCGTCCCAGCTGAACGTCAGCGTGCCGCTCGCCGCCGCAACCGTCGAAAACGAGATCAGCGGGTTCGCGGCGACCGCCGCAAACAGCTCGGCGGAGAATACGGTCTCGCCGCCGTACACACAGCTGAAGCGGCGGATTAGGTTGCGCGGCAGCACCGACCCTTCGTCGCCGCGCCGGTAGCCGGTTTCCATCGGATGCGCGATCAGCGTGCGGATCTCGATGACCTCGCCCTTCTTCGCGGTCGCCGGCATCGTGATCAACGCGCGCGCCATCTCAGTCCCTCTCGGCCATTCCGAAGGACCTGAAAGCCCCGGGGGACAGCGAACGCAGTGAGCGGCGGGGTCCCATTCAGCTCTCGATGCAGGCGGCGAGCGTGACGATCACGTCGACCGCGTGCTGCCAGTAGGTGCCGTCGCTCATCTGCGCAACCGCGACGAGGCGCTGCGAGGTCGCGAGGCGGATCCGCGTGGCAACGCGCGCCCGCCCGGCGCGCGGCCCGAGCGTGAAGACGGCGACGTCGCGCTGCGGGTTCAGCTCGTTGAAGATGGCGATCCGGCGCACGTGGTCAGTCGCCGTCATCGGGCTCTCGACGCTGACCGTCACCGGCACTGCGTTGCCGTTCTCGACCAGCGGGGCGACGTCGAGCACCACGCGGCCGACTTTGACCGGCGCCTCGCTCGCGAACACGCGGATCGCGCTGTCGAGGCTCGGCGCCGAAGCGCCCACGGCGGGCCGGATCACCAGCGAAACGCCGAGACCGAGCGCTCCCTGGAGCACCGTGCGCCGCGTCGCGCTGCGACCCGACGCGCCGTTTCGATCGATCGTGCCCGCGGCCATCTTCAGGAGCGCAAGGTCTCGAGGAACGCGACGACGTCCTCGATCTGCTGGGCCGAGAGCAGCGGCTTGTCGCGCCGCGCGACGCCGACCCGCTGATGCCCGTCGATGCGGAAATAGGACGGCATGATCGTCTGCGGATTCAGCCGCCGGCTGTCGACCAGGCGCAGGCGCAGCTGACCGGTGCTCCAGCGCATGCCTGCACCGGCCAGATCGGGAGCGAGGTTGCCCTGGAAGCGCTCATCCGGAAACGGCCCGCTGTGGCAGAGGAGGCAGAGCCCGACCTGCCGGTTCGCGACGATCGCGCGGCCCCGCGCCACGTCGCCGGGCGACTCGGTCAGCGGTTGCGGGATCGCATCGCCGACCACCGCGTACGGCGCGAGCACGATCTGTGCGTAAGCCGCTGGCGTGATCGCGAAGAGCGCAGCGCACGCCGAGCGAAGTAGCCAGCCGCGTCGCATCGCCCGATGTTGCCCGAGCCCTCCTCGCCCAACGCGCTTTCGCTGCCATCGCTCGCCCACCGCCTCGTCCGATCACGCCTTCTTCAGGCTGTGATCCTTCAACGGCAGGTCGCGGATGCGCTTGCCGGTCAGCGCGAAGATCGCGTTCAACACCGCCGGCGCGGCGACCGCGATCGTCGGCTCGCCGACGCCGCCCCAAAAGCCGCCCGACGGCATCACGATCGTCTCGACCTTCGGCATCTGCGCCATCAGCAGCGCCGGATAGGTGCTGAAGTTGTCCTGCTCGATGCGGCCGTCCTTCACGGTGCAGGCGCCGTACAGCGCGGCCGACAGACCGTACGCGAACGAGCCCTCGACCTGTGCCTCGATCTGCTGCGGATTCACTGCGTGGCCCGGGTCGGTGGCGGCGACGATGCGCAGGATCTTCAAGGTGCCGTCGTCGGCGACCGAGACCTCGGCGCAGGCCGCGACATAGCTGCCGAAGCCCATGATCTGCGCGAGCCCGCGGCCGACCCCGGCCGGCGCCGGCTTGTCCCAGCCGATGCGTGCGGCCACTGCGTTCAGCACCGCGAGGTGCTTCGGCGATTGAGCGAGGAGCTTCCGACGCAGGGCGAGCGGATCCTGCTTGGTCGCCTGCGCGACCTCGTCGATGAAGCTCTCGACATAGATCGCGTTGTGGTTCAGGTTGACGCCGCGCCAGAAGCCGGGCGGCACATGCGGGTTGCGCATCGCATGATCGATCAGCAGGTTCGACACCGCATAGCCGAACGCGCCCTCGGCCCCGCCCGCGTTCAGCCCCTGGAAGACGACGGGATCCTTGCCGTTCTGCAGGTTCTGCGGGAAGACGCCGGCGACGATCGACTGCCCGGAGATGCGCATGTGCAGCGCCGTCACGTTGCCGTCGGCATCGAGCCCCGCCGTCATCTTGCACTGCGTGATCGGGTGGTAGCGGCCGTGCGTCATGTCCTCCTCGCGCGACCAGATCAGCTTGACCGGCGTGCCCGGCATCTGGCGCGCGATCGTGACTGCCTGGCCGAGCCAGTCGTGCTGGCCACGCCGGCCGAAGCCGCCGCCGAGGTTGAGCTTGTGGACGTCGCACTTCGCGGTCGGCAGCCCCGACGCCTCGGCTGTCGCAGCCAGCGCCGCCTCGCCGTTCTGAGTCGGCGCCCAGACCTCGCAGCGCTCCGGCGTCCAGCGCGCCGTCGCGTTCATCACCTCCATCGTCGCGTGATTCTGATACGGGTACGAGTACACCGCCTCGACCTTGCGCACCGCCGTAGCGAGGGCCTGGCGCGCATCGCCGGCCTGGCTGCCGACGATCGCGTCCGACGCGTCGAGGCCAGCCTTCAAGGTCGCCGCGATGGTTGCGCTCGAGACCGCTGCGCTCGGGCCGAAGTCCCACTCGATCGGCAGCGCATCGAGTGCGGTCTTCGCGCGCCACCAGGTGTCGGCGACCACCGCGACGGCGTAGTCGCCGACCGGCACGACCTTCTTGACACCGGGACGGCTCGCAACTGCGGCGGCGTCGAAGCGCTTGACCTTACCGCCGAAGACCGGGCAGGCCTTGATCGCCGCATTCAGCATCTCCGGCAGCTTCAGGTCCATGCCGTAGACCTGCGAGCCGTCGACCTTCGCGGCGGTGTCGAGCCGCGCGACGCGCTGGCCGGCGATCTTCCAGTCCTTCGGGTCCTTCAGGGCCACGTCGGTCGGCGGCGTCAGCTTGGCCGCCGCTTCGCAGACCTTGCCGTACGTCGTCGTGCGGCCGCTCGGCTTGTGCGTGATCACGCCCTTCGCCACCGCGCACTCGCCGGCCGGCACCTTCCAGCCGTCGGCCGCCGCCTGCACCAGCATCACGCGCGCGGTCGCACCGCCCTTGCGCACATAGTCGTGCGACTCGCGCACGCCGCGGCTGCCGCCGGTCGAGAAGCTCCCCCAGATCCGGTTGCGGGCGAGGTTCTGGCCCGGCGTCGGGTACTCGGTCGAGGCCTTGGCCCAGTCGCACTCGAGCTCTTCGGCGACGAGCTGCGCCAAGCCGGTCAACGTGCCCTGGCCCATCTCGGAGCGGGCGACGCGGATGATGACGGTCTCGTCGGGCTGGATCACGACCCAGCAGTTCATTTCGTCGGGACGGACGGAGGCGGCCGCCGCCGCGCCTGTGGCCGACGCGGGGGTCGCTGCACCACCCATGCCCTGCGCGACCGCGCGTTGCGGGAACGGCACGTTGAAGGCGACGACGAGGCCACCGGCGGCAACCGTGCCGCCGAGAAAGCGGCGCCGCGACACCGCGCGAGCTTTCGGCTGGAATTGGGCGGGCGCCACCGCGTCGATGCCGTCGAGCTCGGGCAGCGGCGGCAGGTCGGATGAAATGGAAGAAGAAGGGGTCTGCATCGCTCGATCCTTCTTCATGCGGTGCGCGACGGACCGCCGTCGGCAGCCATCTTGATCGCCGCGCGCACGCGGTTGTAGGTGCCGCAGCGGCAGATGTTGGTCATCGCCTCGTCGATGTCGGCATCGGTCGGCTTCGGCTTGGCCTTCAGCAGTGCCGCCGCGGCCATGATCATTCCCGACTGGCAGAAGCCGCATTGCGGCACGTCGAGGGCGACCCAGCTGCGCTGCAGCGCATGCGACGCCTTCGGTGCCAGGCCTTCGATCGTCACGATCTTCTCGCCCTCGCCGACCGTCGAGACCGGTCGCACGCAGGAGCGCGTCGGCACGCCATCGATGTGCACCGTGCAGGCACCGCAGGCCGCGATGCCGCAGCCGTACTTGGTGCCGGTCAGACCGAGCTGCTCGCGCAGCACCCACAACAGTGGGGTGTCCGGCTCGGCCTCGAACTGCCGCACCGCCCCGTTCACGTTCAAGCTCGCCATGACGCTCCTGTTTGATCGAAGAAAAGTGCTGCAGCCGGCGGACCGCGAATCCGCCGTCAACCCGTTGGCCATCGAAGACGCCGGGGCTCGAGGCGGATGCTGCGCAGCTCTTATACCGTCACTCTGCCCCTAGCGCCCGGTGCGGGCTATTGGAGCGCTTGCGGATTGCGCTTCTCGTACCAATGGGTGATGCGCTGGCCGTCCCAGTGCAGCGCGACATGAGCGCCGACTCGGGCCCGGCCGAGCGCACGCGGCCGGAAGATGCCGACGCAAAAGCCGCCGGCGTGGCGCACGCTCGGGTAGAGCACGCCCGAGCTGCCGCCTTCGCGCAACCGGCGGCCGAGCGCCTGCGGTTTGGCGTAGAAGCGCGGATCGAACAGCCCGGCGGCGGCCGGCCCGAGCTCGCGCAGGTCGTGCAGGTCGGCATCGACCGGCGCCGCGATCAAGCGCATGTCGATGTCGATCGCCGGCTCGTCGGTGCGCGCGAGGAACGCGGCGCGGTGATGGCTGACCTCGGCGATCGCGGTTTCGAGGCTCTGCGCCGCGTAATAGACGCCGTAGCTGCCATCGGAGAAGCGCGAGCCGTCAGGGTTGAGATGCGTGAACGCCGCCATCACCGGCGTGCTGCCGGCGCCGGACACGCGCTCTTCAGGCGCGACCAGCTGCAGGTCACCGAGCTCGTCGCGGATGCGGGCGTTGGTGAGCGCCTCGATCGCGAACACCACTTCGAGATCGGCCGGATCGGCGATCGCGTCGTACAGTGCGACGGTCGGATAACGCGACGGGATCAGCCGGTAAGACGGACGCCACGTGCAGCGGACGACCGGGATGCGGTCGGGATCGATCAAGCCTTGCCCCCGCGCTGCGCGTCGAGGTAGTGCCGCACGACATAGAGATCGGCGACCTGGCCACCGAGCATGCGATCGAGCGCCGAGCGGCCGCCGAACAACGTCGCCGCGTTCGGCTTGCGCAGCCATTCGTTGGCGCGGCGCGCGAGCGGAAAGAGGATCTGCAGTGCCGCGTAGATGCCGAACAGGTACGAGAGCCGCTCGAGCTGGTGCCGGTCCAGGCTGCCGACCTTGCCCTGCTTCCACTGGTAGAGCGTGGTCCGTCCGACTCCGAGCAAGGTCGCCTGCTCGGCGGCACTCAGCTCCCACGCCTCGGCCAGCCGCCAGAACGTGCGCAGTGCGGCGGCCGCAGCAGCCGGTGAGCCCAGGTCGACCTTGGGAATCGCTGGCTTGGCAACGGCGGTCATGGGAGCCGATGATGGAACAGAGTTCTCATGAGTTACTGGCGATGTTAGTTCGTCAGCGAACATATTGCAAGCTACTGTTCACTTCCGGACAGATCGTTCAATGGCGCTTGACGACACGGTTTCGATCTGGAATGGAGCCTTCGATTCGGCGACATGTCGCCTTCTTGAGGCGTATTGGCTGCTCCATAGAGAAACGACGGGTGTGATGGCTGCTTCAGAGCGAAGCGACGGGTTGGCCCGGACTCCGTTTCGAAATGCCTAGGCACTGCGTCCGGGCCAACCCGCCGCTTCGTTGTGGCATCGCGAGCGGCGTTGCTCTTACACCGCATTGGGACGGCAACCATGATCCTTTCAAGGCATGAGCAGCGCCGTCCGAAAGCGAAGGGCCTGCGCGGGTGCCTAGGCATTTCGAAACGGAGTCCGCGCAGGCCCTTTGCTTTCGCTGCCGCGCGTCGGTGCGGGTGGGGCCGTGGCCGTCCGGCCCGCGTGGCCCTTCGGCCTCCGAAGGAGCCTGAAGAAAACGTAAAGCCGCTATCGCGCGTGCGTCACGCCACCGTCGACAACGAGCGTCGAACCGACCACGTAGTCGCCGGCCCGCGACGCGAGGTAGATCGCGGCGCCCGCCATGTCGTCGTCGACGCCGATCCGGCCGGCCGGGATGCGCTTCGCGGTCTCTTCCGCATGGTCGCGGGCGACCCGGTTCATGTCGGAGGCAAAGGCGCCAGGCGCGATCGCGCTGACGACGATGTTGTCCTGGATCAGGCGCAGCGCCATCCGCCGCGTCAGCTGGATCAGGCCGGCCTTGCTCGCCGCATACGAATAGGTTTCCTGCGGATTGACCGAGATGCCGTCGATCGAGGCGATGTTGATGACCTTGGCCGGTCGGTTCGCGCCCGCCTTGCGCAGCGACTCGTGCAGCGCCTGCGTCAGGAAGAACGGCGTCTTCAGGTTCAGGTCGACGACCTTGTCCCAGCCCTTCTCGGGGAACGTGTCGAACGACTCGCCCCATGCCGCGCCGGCGTTGTTGACGAGGATGTCGAGCGCCGGCTCGTGGCGCGCGAACGAATCGACCAGGTCCTTCACGCCTTCGGGTGTCGAGATGTCGGCGGGCAGCGAGACGCAGGTGCCGAGCGACGACAGCTCGGCTGCGGTCTGGTCGCAGGCCTCGGCCTTGCGCGCCGAGATGTAGACGCGGGCGCCCTGGGCCAGGAAGCCGGCCGCGATCATGCGGCCGATACCGCGCGAGCCGCCGGTCACCAGCGCGCAGCGGCCGGCGAGAGAAAACAGGTCGTTCATGAGAGCACCCCGCATGCTGGTTTGAAGCGCGCCGATTGTGCGCGCCTTGGATCGCGGCGACCAACAATGCCGACTGCTCGAGATCGCTGCCCAAGGTCCGTGGGCGACGATGGTCGGCGACGACGTCACCTGCGCAATCGCCGGAGGCAAAACGCGGCATCGTCGCGCTGCGGTTGCCGGAATCGACACGGGCCCCTCGATCTGCACCGGCCGACCGTCCGGCGCCGCACCATTGCCAGCGCCTTGCGCTGCACCGATCATGGCGCACCGATCGCTCTTGCGCCGCGCGCCCGCCGGTGCCGATCGCGCTGGATCCATGAGCCCACCGATGTCAGGCGAGCCGGCGCCGGCGCAAGGAGCGACCGAGGCGGCCGGCGTGAACGCGCTCGGCGCGGACGCCAAATTGCGCGTCTGCCTGCTCGGCACGCCGCGCCTCGCCTGGAGCGACGGTCGCGTCCACCCGCTGCAGCGCCGCGACGCCGCATTGCTCGCGATGCTGGTGCTCGACGGCCCTGCCCCGCGCTCACGCATCGCGGTGCAGCTCTGGCCCGATGCCGACCCCGAAGGCGCGCGCAACAACCTGCGCCAGCGCCTGTTCCGCCTGCGCCGGACCGCCGCACGCGACGTCGTCACCGCCGACGACGTGCTGCGCCTCGCCGACGGCATCGGCCACGATCTTCAGCCGCCGACCGACCGGCTCGGTGAGGCGCCGCCGGCCGCTGCCGGCGTGCTGCTCGGCGAGCTCGATTACGCCGACTGCGCCGAGCTCGGCGACTGGGTCGATAGCGCGCGCGAGCGCTGGCGCACTGCGCGCTCGCAGGCGCTGGCCGCGATCGCTGAAGACCTCGAGGCGCGTCGCGAGCTGGTGCAGGCGCTTGTCTATGCCGAGCACCTGCTCGACGCCGACCCGCTGGCCGAACCGGCGCATCGCCGCGTGATGCGGCTGCACTACCTGCGCGGCGAACGCGCTGCGGCGCGCGCCGCGTACGAGCGCCTGCGCCGGTTGCTCGACGGCGAGCTCGGCGCCGCGCCGGATCGTGAGACCCGCGAGCTCGCCGCGCTGATCGAGCGCAGCGTTCCGCCGCCGCTGACCCCGACACGCGCGTTGCCGCCGGCCGTGCTGCGGCCGCCGCGCCTGGTCGGGCGCGAACCGCAATGGGCCGCGGCGCAGGCCGCATGGCAGGACGGCGAGATCGTCTGCGTGGTCGGCGAAGCCGGCATCGGCAAGAGCCGGTTTCTCGGTGACTTCGCCGCGGCGCAGGCCCGTCACGCGAGCGCGGGGGGCCGGCCGGGCGACGGCCCGGTGCCGTATGCGCTGCTCGCCCGTCTGCTGCGTGCGTTGTCCGCGCCGCAGGCGTTGCCGGCGTGGGCGCGCGACGAGCTGGCCCGCCTGCTGCCGGAGTGGGGACCGACGCCGGCGATCCGCACCGATCCGCTCGCGCTGCGCGAAGCCGCTGCGGCTTGGCTTACCGAGGCCACGGCCGAAGGCCTGCTCACCCTGGTGCTCGACGACCTCCACTTCGCCGACGCCGCGACCCTCGAAACCCTGCCAGCGCTGATGGCGGTGCCGGGCCTGCACTGGCTGCTCGGCAGCCGGCCGGCCGGCGAAGCCGGCGCCGATGCCGCGGCGGCGATCGCGGCGCTGGCGACGCTCGACCGCCCGCCGCTGCGCCGCATCGAGCTGACACCGCTCGACCGCGACGGCGTGCGCGCGTTGATCGAATCGCTCGGCCTGCCCGGCATCGACGCTGAAGCCTGGGCGCCGCCGCTCTGGCGCCACACCGGCGGCAATCCGCTGTTCCTGCTCGAGACGCTGCGCGCGGTGCTGCGCGACGACGCGGCGCCGGCGCTGCGCGCGCTGCCGACGCCGGCGCCGCTCGCCGAGCTGATCGAGCGCCGCCTGCAGCGCCTGTCGGCGCCGGCGCTCCGCCTCGCGCGCCTCGCATCGATCGCCGACAGCGACTTCGACATCGAGCTCGCTGCGGCGGTGCTCGGTGTGCACCCGCTCGACCTCGCCGATCCCTGGCGCGAGCTCGAAGGCGCACAGGTCGTGCGCGACGGCGGCTTCGCGCACGACCTCGTCCTCGACGCGACGCGCGCCGGCATCCCCGAGGCGGTGGCGCGCGCGCTGCATGCGCAGATCGCCGAGCAGCTAGCGCGGCGCGCGCTGCCGGCGGCGCGCGTCGCGATGCACTGGCAGGCCGCGCAGCGATGGCCCGAGGCCGCTGCTGCGCATGAGGCGGCGGCTCGGCACGCGCTCTCGGCCTCGCGCCGCGCCGACGAGCTGATGCACCGGCGCCAGGTCATCGCCGCCTGCAACAAGGGCGGCGACGTCGACGGCGCCTTCCGTGCCCGCGTCAACACGGTCGAGCCGCTGCTGTTCGTCGAGAGCGTCGAGCAGGCGCAGGGCTTGGCCGACGGCTTGCTCGACGACGCATTGACACCGGCACAGCGCCTCGCCGCCCAGCTCGCCCGCGCGCAGACCTTGCTGATGGCGGCCCGCGCCGCCGAGGCGATGGTCGCCGCCGACGAAGCGCGCGCACTTGCCGCGGCCGATGACGACCGGCCGCGCGAGCGCATCGCGGCGCGCTATCTGGCGGTCGGACTGGCACAGGCGCAACGGGCGGACGAGGCGGTTGCGCTGCTCGAGCCGTACCAGGCCGGTCTGCCGGACGATCCGGCCGACGACGACACCTACCGGTTCTGGTCCGACATGGCGTATGCGCTGCAGGCCGCGAACCAACGGGCCCGCTGCGCCGCCGCGCTCGAGCGGGCAATCGCCGGCGGCGAGGCGCGCGGTGACCTGGCCGAGGTGCTGACTAACCTCTCGAACCGGTCCGGCGTGAAGGGCAACCTCGGCCAGCTCGATGCCGCCCTGGTCGACGCGCAGCGCGCGCAGCGCCTGAGCGAACGCCTCGGCGACGTCGCCGGCGTGCCGGCCGGCGCCCTGCACATCCACCTCGGCCTGCTGTCGGCCTGCAGTGGCCGGCTCGGCAGCGCGCTCCGCCACTTCGACGCAGCCCACGAGCTGTTCGTCAAGGCCGGCCAGAACACCTGGGTCGCGGTCGCTCGCAACCACCGCGCCGATGTGCTGCTGAACCTCGGTCAGGTCGCGCGGGCGCGTCAGGCTCTGCCCGCCGACGACGCGGCCTTGCTTCGAGCGACGCGCGCGCGCCGCCTGATCGTCGCCGCCCGCATCGAGCGGGCGCTCGGCCACAGCCCGCGGCCGCTGCTGACGCAGTCGATCGCGATCCTCGGCCCGGTCGGCGACTCGTATATGCGGCTGCTGGCCCAGGTCGATGCGCTGCGCGCGCAGGACCCGGCCGAAGCCGCCGAGGCGGCCCTCGATCTCGAGGCCGAGGCGCGCCGCATCGAGCACCTCGCGGTCGCGACCAGGGCGCGCGGGTACCGCGCCGACGCACTGCGCCGCGCCAGCCGCCTCGACGATGCCGTCGCCTTGGTGCGCCTGGCGCGCGCGGAGTTCGCGACCACACAGCCATGGGACATGTACATCGCGGAGACCTGGCAGATCGAGCGCCGGGCCTGCCTCGACGGCGGCGATGCGGAAGGGGCGCGCGCCGCGCTGCGCGGCGGGCTGGGCTGGATCGAAGCCGCACTCGCTGACGTGCCCGACGAGTTTCGCGACAGCTTCCGGAACCGCAACCCGGTCAACGAAGCACTGCTCACGGCGCGCACCTCGCTCTAGGGCTGCGGGCGACGCGGCCCTGCAGACAGCACCCGCAGGCCCGAGGCCGCGACCGGTCGGCGGTAACGCTCGGGTAACGGCCGGGCGCCTACGCTGGCTCCATGAAATCCGTGATCACGCCAAAGATCATCACGTTCCTCTACTGGCTGCTGCTGCTCGGTGTCGCGGTCGGCGGCGTCGCCGCGATGCTGAGCTTCGGCCGCCTCTCGTTCGCGAGCTTTGCGACCGGCCTGCTGGTGATGGCCGGGGCGCGCTCGCGGCGCGCATCTGGTGCGAGCTGCTTATCGTGCTGTTCAAGATCAACGAGCACATGCAGACGGTGTCGAAGCGGCTGTGAGCGCGTGCACCCCGACGATCGAGAAGGTTGACAACTAAAGGATCGGGCCGTACCGTCTCGACGACCCGCCTGCAGCGGTGTCGGTGCGCCACGACCGCCGCCGCGCTGCAATGCGTGCCGTCCCGCCGCCCGTGCCGCCACCGGTCTCTCTCGCTCAAATGAAGATCGCCATCCTCGGCGGCGGGCATGGCTGCTACGCGGCCGCGGCTGACCTGTCGGAGCAAGGGCATCAGGTGGTTCTCTGGCGGCGTGACGCCGCGGCTCTGAAGCCCCTGATCACAACCCGCAGCATCGTGCTGAAAGACGCCGCCGGCGCGCGCGACGTGCCGATCGCCGGCGCGACCGCCGACATCGGCACCGCGGTGCGCGACGCCGAGCTGGTCCTGATCCCGTCGCCGGCGACTGCGCAGCACGACATCGCCACGCAGCTCGCCCCCCATTTGCGTGACGGCAAGGTCGTATTCCTGCCGCCCGGCACGTTCGGCAGCTATGCGATGGCGCAGATCGTGCGCGCCGCCGGCAACCGGGCGCGTGTTGCCTGGGCCGAAACCGGCACCTTGCCGTACCTCGCCCGCAAGCACGGCGAGCGCGAGATCAACATCACCGTGCGTGCGGTGCGCCTGCCGACCGGCGTCTATCCGGCGCGCGACGCCGACCGCGCGATCGACGTGATCCGGCGCGCCTACCCGAGCGTCAGCCCGTGCGGCGACGCGCTGTCCGGCGCGCTGATGAACGCCGGGCCGATCATCCACCCGCCACTGATCGTGATGAATGCGGCGCCGCTGCAGCATCACGAGCGCTGGGACATCCACGCCGAGGGAACGCAGCCTGCCGTGCGTGCCGTGACCGATCGCCTGGATCTGGAGCGCATCGCAGTGCGCGAGGCGTACGGATGGGGCACGCCGCACTACCCGCTCGCCGACCACTACCACAACGACCGCTGGATGTATGGCGACGCCCACAAGCAGCTGGTCAAGTCGGGCGACTGGCGCGAGCACATCGACCTGCACACGCACCGCTACGTCACCGAGGACACCGTGCTCGGCCTGGCGTTCCTGGCGTCGGCAGCACGCCATGCCAGCGTCGACGCGCCGATCGCGCACGGCCTGCTCGCGATCGTCGGCGGCTTCCTCGGCCGCGACCTCCGCAGCGGACCGCGCACGCTGGAAGCGCTTGGCCTCGCGTCCCTGACGCCGGCTGCGCTGAAGCAGCGCCTGCATGACGGCGACTGAGACCAATGCGATCACGTCGCGGCCACGCTTCGCCGCGGTCGGCGCCGGCCGCATGGGGCGCGGCATCGCGATCGCGTTCGCATGGGCCGGGCACCGGATTGCGCTGATCGACCTTCGGCCGCGCGAGGCCGACGCTTGGCAGCGGCTGCATGATGAGGCGCTGGGTGAGATCAAGGCCAGCCTTGCCGCGCTGGCCCAGCTCGGCGCACTGCGGGCCGACCAGGTCGACACGATCGCGGCGCGCGTCTCGATGGTGCCTTCGAGCGGCGCGGCCGCTGCGCTCGAGACCGCCGAGCTGGTGTTCGAAGGCGTGCCCGAGCGCCTCGATGCGAAGCGTGAGGCGTTCGCGCAACTGAACCGGATGTGTCGCGCCGACGCGATCCTGACGTCGACGACGAGCAGCATCCTGATCACGCAGCTCGCCGCGCTGGTCGAGCGGCCCGAGCGCTTTCTCAACATCCACTGGCTGAACCCGGCCTACGTGATCCCGGTCGTCGAGCTGAGCACGCACGCCGGCACCTCGCCCGACGTGCTGGCGCGGGCGAAGGCACTGATGGAGTCGATCGGCAAGCTGCCGGTGGTCTGCGGGCCGACACCCGGCTACATCGTGCCGCGCCTGCAGGCGCTGGTGATGAACGAGGCCGCGCGGATGGTCGAGGAAGGCGCCGCCACCGCCGAGGAAATCGACAAGGCGACGCGCTACGGCCTCGGCCTGCGCTTTGCCGCGCTCGGCGTGGTCGAGTTCATCGACTTCGGCGGCGCCGACATCCTGCACCACGCGAGCCGCGAGATGTCGGCCTCGATCGACGCGGCGCGCTATGCCGCGCCGGCGATCGTCGACCGCCACGTCGCCGAGGGCCGGCTCGGCCTGAAGAGCGGCAGCGGTTTCTACGACTACGCCGGCCGCGACCTCGGCGCCTACCGGCGTGACGTGTTGGCGCGCACCCTCGGCATGTTGAACCACGCCGGCCTGTGGCGTCCTGCTTCCGACGAGACGCTGTCGTAGCGCGGCGCTTCCTGCGCGCGGCGGGTCGCGTGCTGCGTGGCGCTGCGATCTATCTCGGCGCGGTCTGCATCGGCGTGATGCCCATCGCCACCGTCCAGGCCGCAGGCCATGACGCGACGCCCTGCGACCGCACGCACTTCACGATCGCGATCGATCCCGGCCACTCGCGGGAACAGCCGGGTGCGATCAGCGCGCGCGGCGTTCCCGAGCGTGCGTTCAATGAGGCGCTGTCGGCGCAGGTGGTCGCGTCGCTGCGGCGTGCCGGCTTCGCGCAAACGTTTGCGACGCACCCGGACGATGCGGTCGGGATCGGCCTCGAAGACCGCACCCGCGTCGCAGCGGAGCGCGGTGCGCGCCTGTTCCTCTCGATCCACCACGATTCGGTGCAGCCGCAGTACTTGACCCGGTGGTCGCACCGCGGCGTCGAACGACTGCACACGCCGCGCATCCGCGGCCATTCGCTCTTCGTCTCCGGCAGCGGCGACGAAGCGGCCGAGAGCTTGCGCTTCGCGCGATTGCTCGGCGCCGAGCTGCGTCAGCGCTGCCTCGTGCCGACGTTGCATCACGCCGAACCGGTCGCCGGCGAAAGCCGCGCGCTGATCGACCGCGCGCTCGGCATCTACCGCTACGACGAGCTCGCCGTGCTGCGGACCGCGACGATGCCGGCGGTGCTGTTCGAAGCCGGGATGATCGTCCATCGCGGCGAGGAGGCGCAACTGCAGCGGCCGGCGCACCGGCTCCTCTTGGCTGGTGCCCTAACTAGGGCAGCGATAGCGTTTTGCGAAGGTTTAGCACCGAAGCACGTTGCCAAAACCCGCTGCCGCTGATCGCGCATCACGCGCCTTCGCCGTAGCCCAACACGCTGCGATGCGATGACCAGCGACCGAGGAACAAAACGGCGTACGCACTCAGGACACTTGACGGCTTCAATCGTTGACCCGGCTCAGACCTCTCCGCTACCCGCAGTGCGGTGCAGCTCGATGATCTGCCGCAACGTCGTCTTCAGATCCTCGGCACGCGCCAGCCCGAACGGCTCGAGCACGCGCTGCTCATGCTCGCGCGCCAATCCGATCAGGCGCTCGACCATCCGGCTGCCGGCCGGCGTGATGCGAACCAAGGTAACGCGGCGGTCGCCGTCATGGCCGAGGCGCTCGACCTGGCGCTTGGCCGCCATGCGGTCGAGCATGCGCGTCACGGTCGGTTGCTTCAGCACCGCGACCTGAGCGAGCTGACCGATCGCGATCGGCTCGCCGCCGGCCAGGCTGGCGAGCACGCGCCACTCCGAGACCGAGAGGCCGTTCGCTCGCACGACCGCATGAAACTCCGACGAAATCAGGTGGCTGGCCTGCGCCAGCAGGGCAGCCAGGTAGTTATCGACGAAGCGCGTCATGCGGCGTCCCGCGACGTGGAATCAGGCATCCGCGCGGTCTGGGCGAAGTGCTGTTCGCGGCGCCGCTTCACCCACCCGGCGTGACCGCTTGCCCCGTCCGCGCTCGGGTAAAACATGAATTTGAATATATTGCCACCTCAACTAATATAGCCACGCCCAGCGGCGCCAGCATCCGGACAGACCCAACGCAACCATGGCCGAGCGATCGTTCGTCGAAGAGGTCAAGAAGCTGCGTCTCGGCGAAGGCGAGGTCTTCCGCGGCGAGGGCATCCTCGCGGTTACGAAGGCGCTGCTCGAGTCCGGCGTCTCGTACGTCGCCGGCTACCAGGGCGCTCCGATCTCGCACCTGATGGACGTGCTGGCCGACGCCCAGGACATCCTCGCCGAGCACGGGATCCGCTTCGAGAACTCGGCGAGCGAAGCGACCGCGGCGGCCACGCTCGCGGCCTCGGTCAACTACCCGATGCGCGGCGCCGTCGCGTTCAAGGGCCCGGTCGGCGTCAACGTCGCATCCGATGCGCTCGCCAACCTCGCGTCGGGCGGTGTGACCGGCGGCGCGCTTGTGATCGTCGGCGAAGACTACGGCGAAGGTTCGTCGATCATGCAGGAGCGCAGCCACGCGTTCGCGATGAAGTCGCAGATCTGGCTGCTCGACCCGCGTCCCAGCCTGCCGTCGATCGTCAAGGCGGTGAAGGACGGCTTCGAGCTCTCGGAGGCGAGCCATTCGCCGGTGATGCTGATGCTGCGGATTCGTGCCTGCCACGTGCACGGCCACTTCGTCGCCGGCGCAAACCGCACCGCCGCGTTCACGACCGGCGACGCGGTCGACACGCCGCGCCGCGACACCGCGCGCATCGCGCTGCCACCGGCGACCTATGTCCACGAGCAGGAAAAGATCCGGGAGCGCTGGCCGGCGGCGGTGCGCTTCATCGAGGAGCGCGGCCTCAACGAATTCTTCGACGCCGACGGCGAGCGGGACCTCGGCATCATCGTCCAGGGCGGCAACTACAACGCGCTGTTGCGCGCGCTCGAACGGCTCGGCCTCGCCGACGCCTACGGCCGCTCGCAGATCCCGCTCTACGTGATGAACGTGACCTACCCGGTCGTGCCAGCCGAGGTCACGCGCTTCTGCGCGGGCAAGCGCGCGGTGCTGCTGGTCGAGGAAGGGCAGCCCAACTTTCTCGAGCAGAACATCGCGACCGTCCTGCGCCAGGCCGACCTGCAGACCGCCCTGCACGGCAAGGACTGCCTGACGATGGCCGGCGAGTACACGAGCGCCGAGGTGCTGAAGGGCACGCGCGCGTTCCTCGAGCACTACGGGCGCGTCGAACCGCAGCCGCCGCCGGTGCGAACGCCGAAGGTGATCCCGATCGCCGCGATGGAGGGCAGCAACGGATCGACGACTGCGACGCCCTCGGATGCTGGCACGGCCGCTCCAGTCGTTGCTTCCTCCGGCGTCGACGGCGCACCCGAGCCGACCGCTGCACCGGAATCAACCGCCGCCCTGGCGCCGCTCGCCGACGTCGTGCACGGCCGCCCGCCGGGCTTCTGCACCGGCTGCCCGGAGCGGCCGATCTTCAGCGCGATGAAGCTGGTCGAGCGCGAACTCGGTCCGCATCACGTCAGCGCCGACATCGGTTGCCATCTGTTCTCGATCCTGCCGCCGTTCCACATCGGCAACACGACGATGGGGTACGGCCTCGGCACCGCCGGTGCTTCGGCGTTCAGCGCGGCGTCCGGCAAGCGCGCGATCGCGATGATGGGCGACGGTGGGTTCTGGCACAACGGCCTGACCAGCGGCGTCGCGAACGCGGTCTTCAACCGCAGCGACAACCTGACGATCGTCGTCGACAACAACTACACCTCGGCGACCGGCGGCCAGGACCTGCTGTCGTCGAAAGCGACGAATGCGACCCGCAGCACCGGCCATGCGATCGAGCAGGCAGTGCGCGGGGTCGGCGTCAAATGGGTGAAGACGATGCGGCGCACTTACGACGTCGCCGGCATGCGCGACGCGCTGCGCGAGGCGCTGACGACGACTGAGAAAGGCCCGAAGGTCCTGATCGCGCAATCGGAGTGCCAGCTCAACCGGCAGCGCCGCATCAAGCCGCAGATCAAGAAGGCGATCGCGGCCGGCGAGCGCGTCGTGCGCGAGCGCTTCGGCGTCGATGCCGACACCTGCACCGGCGACCACTCCTGCATCCGCCTGTCGGGGTGCCCGTCGCTCTCGATCAAGCCGAACCCGGACCCGCTGCGCACCGACCCAGTCGCAACCGTCCTCGACAGCTGCGTCGGCTGCGGCGTCTGCGGCGAGGTCTCCCACGCGGCCGTGCTCTGCCCGTCGTTCTACAAGGCGCGCATCGTCACCAATCCGAGCGGCTGGGATCGCTTCGCCGAGCGGGTGCGCGGCGCGGTGATCGGCTGGCTGCAGCGGCGCGACGCGCGGGCGCGCGAGCGGCTGGCGTTCTGACGCCGAGCACGCGATGCAATGAATGCGCCGACGCCCGCCCGTGATCTGCCCGCGATGAATACGGCGGCATCGGGCGGCGCGCGATCACTGAAGATCGCCATCATGGCGATGGGCGGCGAAGGCGGCGGCGTGCTGGCCGACTGGATCGTCGACCTGGGCGAGCAGAACGGCCACTACGCGCAGACGACCTCGGTGCCCGGCGTCGCGCAGCGCACCGGCGCCACGATCTACTACGTCGAGCTGTTTCCCCGTGCGCAGGCCGAGCGCGACGGCGCGATGCCGGTGCTCGCGCTGATGCCGCTGCCAGGTGACGTCGACGTCGTCCTCGCTTCGGAGCTGATGGAATGCGGCCGCGCCGTGCAGCGCGGCCTGGTCACGCCCGATCGCACGACCCTGATCGCGTCGACGCATCGCATCTACTCGATCGCCGAGAAGACCGCACTCGGCGACGGTCGCGTCGACAGCGCCGCGCTGATCGCGCACGCCGCCGCAGCGGCGAA
>Ga0207701_10000618_pt1 | contig 37055 bp, 32 predicted proteins | sample KBSSwiSSwithPhiX_FD_184294 | JGI IMG/M metagenome (GOLD analysis project Ga0207701, IMG submission 184294) | Switchgrass rhizosphere bulk soil microbial communities from Kellogg Biological Station, Michigan, USA, with PhiX - S5 (SPAdes) (version 2) | ecosystem: Environmental > Terrestrial >... | reverse complement strand
GCGGGTGAAGTGCACGAACTCGCCGCCTACTTGCTCGTCGCTTTGATCGTGCTTCACCTCGCTGCGGCGCTGAAGCACCAGTTCGTCGACCGGTGGAGAGGCTCTGCGCGGATGCCTCCCTTCACGTCTCACGGCGAACCGGTGGCGATCGGTCAGGGCAGCGAGCGCTAGAAGCGATTCCTCACGCGGCCCGGCGGTCGCTGTGCAATAGGCTGAGCATGGCGAGCGCAACGGCGGCGGCTGCCGCCCCGGCCATGAACGTCGTCGAAGCGCCGTCGCGGTCCCAGATGAATCCCGCCGCAAGGCTCGCCAGCAGAGTGCCGATGCCGCTGACGAAGTAGAAAGCCCCGAAACTCGTCGCGCGGAGGTGGTCGGGCGCAAAGTCGGCAATCATGCGCGAGAAGATGCCCTGTGTGAGAGCCATATGCGCCCCCCAAAGCAGGATCCCGACGATCAGCCCTGCTACGCCGATGTCCTGCGCCAGAATGAGGTTGGCTGCGGCAAGGATTCCCATGCCCGCCATCAGTATCGATCGCGGGCTCATCCGGTCGCTCAGCGCTCCGGCGGGGTAGGCGAGGGCCAGGAAGCCCACATTGAAGACGACGAGCGCCAACGGCGAAAGCACTGTGCTCACTCCGACGTCGATCGCGCGAAGGATCAGAAATCCTTCCGAGAATCGCGCGAGCGAGAAGAGGAACGCGACTGCGAGAAGGCGGCGCACTGGCTTGTCGAGCTCGCGGAAGCCGTGGAACAGCGGCTGGAAGGTGGCGGCGGCCAGGTTCGCCACGGGTTCCCTTACCGCGATCAGCGCAAGCAGGAACGACAATGCCGCCGGGATCACCGCGATCCAGAAGACGGCGCGGATATCCTCCGCGAACAGAATCATCAGCCCGACGGCTGCGAGCGGAGCGATCAGCGCTCCGATCGTGTCCAGCGCCTGGCGAAGCCCAAAAGCGCGGCCGCGGATTTCCGGCGGGGTTTCGTCCGCGATGATCGCGTCGCGGGGGGCGCCCCGGATGCCCTTGCCGACGCGGTCAGCGAAGCGTGCGCCCATGAGCTCTACTGCGCCCTGCGCGACCGGGAACAGAGGCTTGGAGAGTGCAGCGAGCCCATAGCCCAACAGGACCCATGGCTTGCGCTTGCGGCTGCGGTCGGACAGCCGCCCGGATGCGAGCTTGGCGAAGCTCGCGGTCGCCTCCGCGATGCCGTCGATCGCTCCGAGCGCGATCGCGGGAAGGCCGAGCGTCACCGTAATGAAGGCCGGCAAGAGTGCATGATAGATCTCTGAGCTGAGGTCCATCAGCATGCTGACGAAGCCCAAAATCCAGACGTTCCGTGGGAGCTTTGAGCCAGACTGCACGACGGATTGCTAGCTACAATCTTGCCATTCGGCAAACCTTTGCTAGCATGCAATCCATGCTGTGGGGATCATCACCAGCCGCCGTTGCGGCAAGGTACGTGGCGGTGTCCGAGAACTTTCTGGCGGATGGCCCGACGGAGCGCGCCGACCGGGCCCGCCGAATGTTGCTGTCGGCCGTCGGGTCGAACGAACCGGCCACTCTCAATCAGGTTGCCAAGGCAATGGGCCGCGGTGCCCCGGCGGTCAGCCGGTCGGTCGATGCGCTCGTGCGGTCCGGCTTGATCGAGCGCGCCGCCGACCCGGACAATCGCCGAAGGCTGGCGATGCGCCTGACCGACGCGGGCCGGGACATGCTCCGAACGCCCTCAGAGTCCACCTCGCTCGCCAGCAGGCTGGAGCGCCTCGCCCCAAGCGAGGTCCGCGCGATCGAACGCGCCGTCGAAATCCTGGAGCGCGCGGTCTAGCTCAGCCGTTGCCGCGGCGGCGCCGAGTCTCCCAGCCCTTCTTGGCGGCCGCGCTCCGGCTGCTGCTTCGGCCGGAGCCGTCGTTCTTTCCGCCCTTGTCCTGCTTGTTCACGGTCGCCCAGGCGCGGCGCTCCGCTTCCTTTTTGGAAACTCCGCGCTTTTCGTAGCCCTCCTCGATATGCTCTGCTCTGCGATCCTGTTTGGACGTGTACGCACCACGGGGCATCTCAACCTCCATCCGATCGTTTGTGCGCTAAACGCATGAGGCGGCTCGACCGTTTCCATGCTGCATTGCAACATGATTGGCTATTCATTATGTGCGCGGCTCACATTTTCCGGGAAATACAATGAATCTGCGTAACGTCGCGATCATCGCGCACGTCGATCACGGCAAAACGACGCTTGTCGACCAGCTCTTTCGCCAGTCCGGCACCTTCCGCGACAATCAGCGCGTCGAGGAGCGGGCGATGGATTCGAACGACCTCGAGAAGGAGCGCGGGATCACCATCCTGGCCAAGTGCACGTCTGTTGACTGGCAGGGAACGCACATCAATATCGTCGACACGCCCGGCCACGCCGACTTCGGTGCCGAGGTGGAGCGAATCCTTAGCATGGTCGACGGCGTCATCCTGCTGGTCGACGCAGCTGAAGGCCCGATGCCGCAGACCAAGTTCGTTACCGGCAAGGCACTCGCCCTGGGTCTCAAACCGATCGTCGTCGTCAACAAGATCGACCGCCCCGATGCGCGCCCGGCCGAAGTGCTCGACGAGGTGTTCGAGCTGTTCCTCAACCTCGAGGCCAATGACGAGCAGCTCGACTTTCCGACTCTGTACGCCAGCGGCCGCGCCGGTTACGCGGGCCTCTCCGACGACGTCCGTTCGGGCGACCTGACGCCGCTCTTCGAGGCCATCGTCAGCCATGTTCCGCGGCCACGGGTCGACGCCGGCCCGTTCCGCATGCTCGCGACCTTGCTCGACCGCGACCCCTTCCTCGGCCGTATCCTCACCGGGCGGATCGAGAGCGGCAAACTGACGACCAATATGCCGATCAAGGCGATCGACGTTGACGGAAACGTCGTCGAGGAAGGCCGCGCAACCAAGGTATTTGCGTTCCGGGGCCTCGAGCGCGTGCCGGTCGAGAGTGCCGAAGCCGGCGAGATCGTCGCCATTGCCGGACTCATCAAGGCGACTGTTTCGAACACCTTCGCTGATCCTTCGGTTGCCGCGCCTTTGAAGGCTCGTCCGATCGATCCGCCCACGCTGGCGATGAGCTTTTCCGTCAATGACAGCCCCTATGCGGGCCGCGACGGCGATAAGGTGCAGAGCCGCGTCATCCGCGAACGGCTTGAGCGCGAGGCGGAAGGCAATGTCGCGATCCGGGTGACGACTGCCGCCGACAATGACAGCTTCGAGGTCGCGGGGCGTGGCGAACTCCAGCTCGGAGTGCTCATCGAAACTCTTCGTCGCGAAGGCTTCGAGCTATCGATCAGTCGCCCGCGCGTGCTGTTCCGCGATGGTCCGAACGGCCTCGAAGAGCCGTACGAGACCGTGGTCATCGACGTCGACGATGAGTTTAGCGGCACCGTCATCGACAAGATGGCGATCCGCAAGGCCGAGATGACGGACATGCGCCCATCAGGGGGCGGCAAGACTCGCCTGACCTTTAGCGCGCCGTCGCGCGGTCTCATCGGCTATCACGGCGAATTCCTGTCGGACACGCGCGGCACCGGCATCATGAACCGGCTGTTCGAAAGGTATGGTCCTCACAAGGGCCCGATCAGCGGACGGCAGAACGGCGTGCTGATCTCCATGGAGCAAGGAAAGGCCGTTGCTTATGCGCTAAATGCGCTGGAAGACCGTGGCGTGCTGTTCATTTCGCCGGGCGACGACCTCTACGAAGGCATGGTCATCGGCGAAAATGCCAAGATCCACGACCTCGAAGTGAATCCGCTGAAGTCAAAGCAGCTGACCAACTTCCGTGCCTCCGGACCGAAGGACGAAGGCATCCGCCTCACTCCGCCGCGGCGGATGACGCTGGAGCAGGCGATCGCCTACATCCAGGAGGATGAGCTGGTCGAGGTGACGCCGAAGGTGGTGCGCATCCGCAAGCGCTTCCTCGATCCGCACGAACGCAAGCGTCAGTCCCGGAAAATGGAAGCCGCTTAAATGCGCTTTTCAGCGAAGCTGCGCGGCGATCTTGCCGAGCGCCTGCCGAAGAGCGGTCGCTCGCGTCGCCGTCGTAGCGTCGCTGCTTGATGCGGGAACTTCCGAAGCCAGCCCGTTGATGCGCGAGGCGAGCTGCGCGTCAGACTTCTTCTGATCGAGATCCGCCTTGGCTTGCGTCAGTGCCTGTCGCAGCGATGCGACCTTTTCCGGCGGAAGGGCTTTCGCCCGCTCCAGCTGGTCGAGATAGGCAAGGGCAATCACCGGATGGTCCGGCCAGGTGACGGCGAACTGCTGTTGGGGATTGAACCGCCCGCCGTTGTTCGCGAGAGCCGCCGCGGCGATCTCGTTCTCGCTCAGATATGCGCTGGGAGCGAGCGCCAGAACGTCCAGTCCGCGCGCGATCTCGGTCCCGTAAATGCGGCCGTTGTACCAGTAGGCGGACCAGAAGCCGGCAAGGATGCTGTGCTCCTTGTCGAGCGGCCCGCGATCAAAATAAGCGATCTCGGCCGGCTTGGTTGAATCTGTGAACTCGATGATCGAGATGCCGCCCTGGTACCAGGCCTGGACGAAGATATCGCGACCAGGGACGGGAATGATCGACCCGTTGTGGGCCACGCAATTTTCCTGTTCTGTCTGAGCGGCCGGGAGCTTGTAGTGGCTGCGGAAGCGAAGCTTGCCGTCGACGATATCGTAGACCGCGTTCGCGCCCCATTCCCGCGGATCCTGCACACGGCAACGCGCTCGTGACCCACCGCCCCATTCGTCCGTGAACAGCACCTTGGTGCCGTCATTGTTGAATGTAGCCGAGTGCCAATAGGCAAAGCCGGGGTCGAAGACCGCATCGATGCGCTTCGGCTTCCGCGGGTCGGAAATGTCAAAGATGATCCCGTTGCCCGAGCAGGCGCCGGCGGCGAGCTTGCGGCTCGGGAAGACGGTGATGTCGTGACACTGGTCCGTACGCGCAGTCTCATGCGTCGGGTCGTCGTGATCGCCTCCGCGATAGAGGCCCGCGAGATTGCCGGTCGCGGGATCCGCGAACACAGCAGGACTGTCGATGATCCTTGCCTTTGCCGGATTGGAGACCGGTATTTCGACAACGTCGATGCGGAACAGTGCCGTGCGGGCGTCGCCGGCGACCTCTCCCACGCAGCCCTTGAGCTCCTCCTCCTTGCGAACCGACGACGTCCCCGAGGCATAGACGATGATCGAGCCATCCTTACCCGGGCCCGCTACGACGGAGTGGGTGTGCGATCCCCGGCACGTCTGGACCTGTCCGACCTGAACGGGCAGGGCAGGGTTGCTGATGTCGAAGATGCGCAGGCCCCTGAACCGCTCCGCGCTGACTGTGTCCTTGACGCCCTGGCGGCCGCAATCGACGCGGCCGCGCGTCTGCTCGACGGACATGATCATCAGATTGCCGACGATCGACAGGTCGCCTTGTCCGCCCGGGCAGATGGTGGAGCTGATCAATTGTGGGGTTCCGCCGTCCACCAGCCGGTACAGGTTGAAGCCGTGATAATTTCCGACAGCCAGCAAATTGCCGGAAAAGGCCATGTCGGTGTTCGCGAAGCTGAGCAGCGGGAAACGGGGATCCTTCTCGTCGGCGGACTTTTCGTCCTCCGCCTTTGCGTCCTTCTTCGCCTTGTCGTCCTTCGTCGCCGGCTTCTCGGGCGGGATCCCCGCCGGGTTGGCCGGATCCAGGAATCCGGTCGGCTTCGGAAGCGAAGCAACCAGCTTGAGGTTGCTGATCGCCTGTCCGGCGTCCTTGAAGCCGGGCCTGAGGCTCGAGCGCGGATCTTCTGCAAGGGAAGGCACCAGCGCATTCATGCGCTTGATCTCGGCCTTCTGGTCGTTGATCACCTCGTTGACGAATTCGAAGAGGACCGGATCGTAGGCCGATCCAGGCCGATCGAGCAGTTTCTTCGCCATCGTGACCGCACCTTCGTGGTGGGCGATCATCCGTTCGAGGAACATGCGGTCGAACGTGAGTCCCTTGGCGGCGGCCATCGCCGCCATTTGCGCGGGCGTGGCCATCCCCGGCACCGCTTGGTCCGACTGCGCCGAGGCAGAGTGCATCATGTGGGCGGCATGGGGGTCGGGGCCGGCTTGCGCCCGGTCGCGAAGCCAGTTCCTCATGAACTTCATCTCGTCGGCCTGCGACGCGTCGATGCGCCGCGCGACGTTGACCACTTGCTGACGGTTCGTACGGTCCTTGACGAGGGCCGCCATGTCGAGGGCCTGCTGGTGATGGGTGATCATTTCCTGCATGAAACGGACGTCGTCGGGCGAATATCGCGTGTCCGCGATCCGGATCGCTTCCTGCGAGTTGATCGGTCTCGTCGCCTGGCCCGGAGCTCCGGGCTGAAGGATCGGCGCGTTCTGCGCCAAAGCAGCGCCTGCGATCACGCTGCTGCAGAGAAGGAACGAGCGCAGAACCAGTGAAGCCGACGCTTGCCGATAAGAATGCATGGAGACCCCCTCAGATACTCACGTGAGGCGGCTTAACACGGCAGTTCGTCAATGGGGAACAAGGACTGCGCCGGAGCGGCTCAGGCCACCCCGGCTCGCTAGTCCCCCCGCTAGAACTTGCAGTTGTTGGGCTTGTCGCGATTTAGGCGGAAGGCCGGGCCGACAAAGCCTGCAGGCTTGATCACGACGGCGACGAATTCCGCACCGCTCTCGCTGGTCACATTATGAATGACGTAGGCGTCCTCGATAAAGGAGTCTCCCTGACTGTAGGGATGTCCTGTGCACAGCGGATCGGAGCCGTTGTACCAGACGATGCTGCCCTGCGTGACGGTGACGAAAACCGGTGCCGGATGGGCGTGCCAGCCGCTGAAACCACCTGCCGTGACCGTCAGCCGGTCGGCGCCGATATCCGTATCGTCGAGGGTTTTCAGGATCAGACCCCATTTGTCGGTCTTGTCCTTTGAAGTGTTGACGTTGAGTGTGCCGAAATTGCCGTTCACGATGGGTGACGGCGTAAAGCCGGACCCAGGCGTCGCCAGCGCCGGCGAAACGCTAAAGCTCGAGATCATCAGGGCGGCTGCCGCCCCGGTCGCAAAGGTACGTGCTCCAAGCATGGCCGGTCTCCCTGCCGTTTGAGGGAACGCCACCAGCCGCCTCCTCCAGTCGGCGACCGCGCAGTATATCACTTTCGTAAGTATGTGCGTTAGTTATCTAAGGTGAGCGACCCCGAGTAAGGACTTCGGCCGGTAAATTGCGGTTACTCGCTCTGGAAACGCTCGTCGACGATATACCGACTGTAAGTTGCGCCGAGCGGAGTCCCGCGTGCGTTGTCGCCGCCCCCCGCTTGGGTCAAAGTACAGTTGAAATTCATCCAGCCGGGGGGCGGGGAGACTTAAGATTCGCGTTATCAAAATTGCGCCTTTGGCGCTGTGCATCCTTTTGGGAGGCTGCAAGATCGCTGGCGGTTCGACCGCCGAAGCGAAGCCGCCTGCCGAGGCACCTGTGCCGACTCCAACGCCAACGCCCACGCCAACGCCGGCCCCAACTCCGACACCCACTCCTACTCCGACGCCGACGCCGACGCCCACTCCGACACCGGTTCCGGTGCCGCCGGGTACTCATATAGAGAATAAGGTGGCTGCCGAAGGTGACTCGATCTCGGTCTATGCGCCCGGGAACTATACCGGCATCTTCGACAATGCCCGCGCCAACGTGACAGTTTGCGGGCTCGCGGTGGGCGGCTCGGACATTGAGCGGGTCACGGCGCGGGTCAGCGGCGTTACCAACTGCAACGGTGAGGTGGTCACGCTGCTCATCGGCGCGAACGACCTCTACAACGGGCAGATGTCCGTCACCGTGGACATGTGGCTTGCCAAGGTATGGGCCTACACGGACAGCCTGCGCGCCCAGGGCTACAAGGTCGCCGTGGGTACGATCCTTCCGCAATGCTGCATCAACAGCGCATCTTACATCACCGAATTCACCCGCCGGCGGCCGATTGCCAATGCCGCCATCCGTGCTGCGGTTGGGAAGCATATCGATGCGGTGATCGACTTCGCGGCCGATCCGACGATCGGCCCGGACTCCGCGGCGCTGAACAAGGCTCTCTATCCGGACGGATTGCACCCCAGCCCTTCGGCGCAGGCGACCATGGCGACCATTTATGGTCCGGTCGTGGACAAGCTGCTCGCCCAATAGACCGTCCGGCCCGCGCAGAAGTGCGGTAATGCGCCCTTAACTAAATTGCTCCAGCCTCCCTCAGTCGTTTTGGGGGAGGGTATTGGATGTCGGGTAAGCCTGGCTTCAAGGCCGTATCGGCCGTGCTTTGCGCGCTGCTTTTCTGTGCCGAACTTACGGGCGGATATGTCGAAGCAGGGTTCGACGCCTTTCGGCGCGTAACCGAAAGGAAATCCACGTCCTCAGGGGGGGGTGGACCGAAGAAGCCCACATCCATTCCGACCTATTCGGAAGAAACGGTCGTTCCGAGCAACTTCGACATCCAGGCCGAGCTGGTTTCGGCCGCGGCGGCCCCGCTCAGCTCGGACAGCTTCGGGGTCTTTCAGATGACCTGTGTCGGCGGGCAGGTCACGCGCGACGATCCCGTTGCGTATCCCGCGCAGCCCGGCAAATCGCACCTCCAGCAATTCTTCGGAAATGAATCCGCTACCGCTTACTCGACCTATGCTTCGCTGCGCGGCGGCGGCAGCTCGACCTGCATGTCGCGGGTCGACCGCTCGCTCTATTCGATCCCGGCGATGCTGGACGGTCGAGGAAATATGGTCCGTCCGGATTTCAGTGCGCTCACGTTCAAGCGTCGGCCGACGTCGGATGCCAATTGTCAGCCGAGCGGCGGCACGGGCGGGTGCATCGCCTTCCCGAACGGGCTGAAGTTCGTCTTCGGTTACGACCCGGCCAAGCCGACCGAGCGCTCCGGCAATCCGCGCTTCTCCTGCGAGGGAGCTACGGCGGGTCGCGGCGAGTTTAACACCATCACGCAGGCCGCTGCTTATTGTCCGAGCCAGCCGTCGGGCGGCGTCTACAACAAACTTGTCGCGACGCTGGATGCCCCTTCCTGCTGGGACGGCAAGAATCTCGACAGCGCTGACCATCGCAGCCACACGGCCTATCCGGTCGATGGCTGGCTGAGCACCGCTCAATGCCCCTCGACGCACCCATTCCAGATTCCTGGTCTGTCGATGAGCGTCCGCTACACCGTTGATGACGGCGTTGCGAACTGGCGCTTCTCCTCTGACGAAACGGTCCAGGGCGCACAGCCGGGCATGACCTTCCGGGCGACCTGGGTCGGGGCCTGGGACAATCAGGTCATGGGGATGTGGGTCCAGAACTGCATCAACAAGAAGCTGGGCTGCCCGAGTGCCAATCTCGGCAACGGGAAGGCGGTCCGCGCAAGTTCCGGCTTCGTCACCACAGCGAACCCGAGGCTCGTCGCGCTGAATCCGCAGTCGCCGACACCGACACCGACACCGACACCGGCGCCGACGCCCTCTCCGACGCCTAGCCCGACCACGCATATCGAGAACAAGGTGGCGGCCGAGGGCGATTCCATCTCGGTCTATGCACCCGGGAACTACACGGGTCTGTACGACAGCTCCCGTTCGGCAGTCACCGTTTGCGGTCTGGCCGTCGGCGGTTCGGACATCGAAGCCGTGACCCGGCGCATCAGCGGCGTCACCACCTGCAACGGCGAAGTCGTCACGCTGCTCATCGGCGCGAACGACATGTACAACGGACAAATGTCGATCACGCTCGACATGTGGCTCGCGAAGGTCTGGGCCTACACCGACAGTCTGCGCGCCCAGGGCTATAAGGTGGCGATGGGAACGATCCTTCCGCAGTACAATATCAACGGATCGGCCTACATGACCGAGTTCACCCGTCGCCGGCCGCTGGCCAATGCGGCGATAAGGGCCGCGGTTGGAGCGCATATCGACGCAGTCATCGACTTCGCGGCCGACCCGACGATCGGCCCGGACTCAGCGGCGGCAAACCCGGCTCTCTATCCTGATGGACTGCACCCCAGTGCTTCCGCCCAGGCTACGATGTCGACCATCTATGGACCCGTCGTAGACAGGCTGCTTGCGCGCTGATCAGCGGGACTGCGTTGCCGCGGGCTCGCACTCGGGCCCGATCGTGGGAGAGGCGAGTTCCCGCTGATCGGGAGTTCCCGCGCTTCGCTTCGCTGCGGCGCGTTTTCGCCGCCATTTCAGGATGGGCACTTCCACGAACCTCCTCATCAAATAGCCGTAGCCGAAAGCGAGGAGCATGCCGCTTACGCCGATCGTGACGGCGTCCAGGGAACTATGAATCTCCAGGGTCTTGAAGATCGCGAAGTGGCAAAGATACAGGCTGTACGAGACCAGCCCGATCCAGATCACAGGAGGCCAGGTCAGGACCTTGTTCAGCAGCGCTGACCGCTCCGACAGAACGTAGCTGAAAAGGACGAACAGGGCCGCGCCCTGCAGGCTGTAGCGGATGATGAATCGGAAGGTGCTCTCCGCGATGACGAAGGTCGCCGCCAGAACTACCAGCGCAATCAGCACGTGTGAGAGGCTCGGCTTCCAGGCATCCCGGTCCAGCAGCGGGTTGTTCCACAGGGCCAGGATGCAGCCGAACAGGATCGAGTCCATCCGCGTGTGAGACCAGTAATAGTTGCGGTCTACATCCCCGAACCAGAATGGCGTGGTGAAGCGCAAGCCGAGGATGAAGAGGCATGCGAAGGCACAGACCAATGCTCCGCCGCGGAAATTTCCGTGCGCGATGTACAGCGCGAATGCTGCAGGGAAGAGCAGGTAGAAATGCTCCTCGACCGCCAGCGACCACAGGGGCACGGGCAGGCCGCCCTCCTGGCCCCAGAAATGCGAGTAATTCGACAGGAACAGATAGTCCCAGGGGATCGCATTTCCGTGAACCGTCTCGTCGAAGACGCCGGCGAGGTACATGGCGGTGAGGATCACAAGCGTCACATAGAGCGGCGGCATGATCCGCAGCGTTCGCCTTATGTAGAATGCCTTGAAATCGACCCGGCCGTTGCACGCGACTTCGACCCGCAACAGCGAGGTGATCAGATATCCGCTAAGAAAGAAGAAGATCGTGACACCGAAACCGCCGGGTATAAGTTTGCCCAGGCCGGCATGAGAAACCATCACGATCAGGACCGCGACCGCCCTGATTCCATCGAGCTGCGGTACATGCCGGAAGCTCAGGGACGGTTCACTGGACATCCGGCGCGCCTCGCTCAGTCGCGAGTAAGTAGTTTTATGATAATCAGTTTTTAATGCAACCGAGCGGCGGTGGCCGTACTAATCTGAGACGCACAGGGCGCATGGATCAGCCGGCGCACGACCGGCCCGAATGTTCAGGCTGCTGCCGGGAAGGCTTGAGACGGCTCTGCCGGCTCTCGACGCAGGGGCCTTCCCGCGGCCCTCTTGTTCGGGAGAGACGCTCGGAGCGCCACCATGACTCCGACATTCATCGCGAAGAGGAAATGGATGACCCAGAACATGGTGATCCACTCGAAGTAAGAGTGCACTGCGACCGCCAGGATGATTACGACGGTTGCCACGCTATATTCCGAGCCGAAGCCAGGCGGCGCCCGCCGCATGTTGCTCCATGCGAGGGAAAGTACCGCAACGAGAAGTCCTATCAGCGCTCCCAGCCCAAGAAAGCCCATCTCGGCCGCGACGAGATAGTAGGTATTGTGAACCAGCGCCCCGACGCTGTTCCAGACAACGCCGGCACGGGCGTAATATCCTCCTACGTTGGCTACGGTGACGAAGCGATTGGCGCCGACACCCAAAGGATAGTCCGCGATGACCATCCGCGCGCCTTCTCTCATGCGTTCGCGTTCTTCGTTGCTTGCAGCGCGAACGTCCTCGGATCGTCGTTCGACCGCGCCGTAGAGGACGGGAACCGCCGCGACGATGAAGAGCAATGCCAATCCAGCTACGGCAATTTTCCGGGAGCTCATCTGCTGCCAGCACGACAGGACGATCGTGAGCGCGAGACCGGCGCACATTAGGCCGATAGTCGCCCGTGAACCCCCGGCCCATGCGACGATAAAGGCTGCACCGACACAAAGTGCAGTGCGCCGTACGTAGTGGCCGCCAAGAAAGGCGGCGAATGCCGGGTAGATGATGAAATGGGACGCCATCCCCAACAAGTTTTGGTGGCCGAACCATCCACCCGCCTGCGCCAGGCCGCTCATTTTCTGTTGAACGACGACGACTGCCTGGATCGATAGTCCGGCGATCAATCCGCTGAGGAGATAGGCTGGCACATCCCGCTCAACGGCACTCGCGCGGGTCACTGCATAATAAAGGAGCAGGACGCGGACGAGCTGCCAGCCGTAGAAAATCGACGGTACGTAAATCTCTGCGAACGCGGTCGAAAGGAGGAATGCGGCCACATAGAAGCCGAACGCCAGCTTCAGCCTGAGCGGAGTCGCCACGCGGCTGCCGGCGTAGATCATCGCGATCGCCAGCCCGTCGCTCAGGGAAATATCGATGCCTTTTACGAAGCCGGGCCACGTCGGCCACGAGTAAGGCGAAGCCGTTACATTGAGCCGCATTTCGATGAAAGGCAGCAGGGCAAGAACGAAGGCCGCCTTCGGAAGGTACTGACGATGGTTCCGGAGATAGGTCGCCAGCAGTGGGGTGAGGACGAGAAGCCCTGCGAGAAAGATCCACTTCAAGCTCGAGCCTTCCGAAAGGTCGCGGTTTCACCGTAGGTTGTGCCGCATCGAGCGCCGCTTCGCCACGTCTAATTCTCGCGAGAGGATATTGCGGCGCGGCGCCGCCCGCTATTCTAGCCGTCCATGTCCAGGACCGTCCGCCACTCATCGTCCCGGACCGGAGCGACCGAGAGCCTGGATTGGCGGATCAACTCCATCTTGGCGAGCTTCGGCTCGGCCTTGATGTCTTTCAGCGTGACCGGCCCGATCGCGCGGACGGGCTCGACCCGCACGGAGACCCAGTCGGCATCCTTGGGATCGGGCTGCGCCTCGCGAGTGATCCGCATGATCCCGACGACCGCCTTGTCGGTCATGCTGGCGTAGAAGAACGCCTCGTCACCCGCCTTCATCATCTTGAGATGCAGGCGCGCGGCATTGTTGCGCACGCCGTCCCATTCCGTGCCGCCGTCGCGCACGAGGTCGTCCCAGCTATAGCTGGAGGGCTCCGATTTCATCAGCCAGTACGCCATGGGCGAGCCCTATCGCGTCCGCGGACGCGACGAAAGGTCGCGATTCGTCCGATGAGTCGAAGGCTTACGTCGGCGAGTTGAAAATTAACCAAAAAGTTCCGCAGGTTAACCCATGCTCTGCTCGACTCGCCGACTATTGGGTTGGGTCAACCGCTTTGGTCCCCTACCTGTCAATCAACGAACAGAAGCGGGTGAGCCAGCGCGGATGAGCGCGGCTCCGGGCAAGACGGACGACCAATTCCGTACTCAAATGATGAGGCGCCAGAGAGCGCCCGGTAACGGTCGGCCGCCAGAACAAAGAGTCAGAATTGAAGAAGTTTGCGTTGGGCCGCGGCCTGTCCGCGGTTGCTGGGCTTTTGCTGGTCGCCGCGTCCAATCCCGCAACAGCAGAGTCGTTGCCGGCTTCGACCGCGGCGGTGGATGCGACTGCGAAGCCCATGGCTTTGCTGAAGCCGGCGACGGCGGCGGTCGCCACGGTCAGCGGAAGTGTGATCCAGGCTACCCCGGCTGCTGCAGTCTCCGTGACGCTTGCTCCCGCGATCGCGAAGGAAGCCGCCTGGCTGCGCTCGAACGGCTGGCAGCTTTATGCGCTCGTTGATCGGTATAGCGCCGGCGCTCCGCTCGACGAGCAGGCGAACTGCATTGCCGTCGCCGTTTACCACGAGGCACGCGGCGAGACCCTCGAGGGCCAGCTCGCCGTTGCACGGGTCATCATGAACCGGGCTGCTTCGGGCCGCTACCCGGGCACCTGGTGCGGCGTCGTCAAGCAGCCCTGGCAATTCTCCTTCGTCCGCAACGGCTACATGCCGGGCGTCGATGAAGGGTCGACCGCCTGGCACAACGCCCTCGGCGTCACGCGCATTGCGATCAACAACGCGGTTCCGAGCCTGTCCGACGACGTGCTCTGGTACCACGCCAACTATGTTGCTCCGTCATGGGGACGACGACTGACGCGGGTCAGCCAGATCGGCGCGCACATCTTCTACCGCGCGTAGAATCGACGAGTTTTCAGGAGGTGGGCGCCGGATTGCCACGCGCAATCCGGTCCTTTCACTCGTCTTGGCGGGTGACTGACTCGCTTCGTCGTAAACTGCGTTCAAGGGGGATTCGCAGCGGCCGTATTTCGGATGAGCATCGTACTTGGAATGATTTCTCCGGGGGATGGGGAGAATTCGGTGCTCAAGATCTTGATTGTCGAGGATGATTCTCAACTAGCGACCACGCTGAAATATCTGGTCGAGGATAATCCGCGATACCGGGTTGTCGCGATCGCTGACGATGCGGACAATGCAGTCGCCGCGGCGGAGCACCATAATCCCGATCTTGCGCTAGTAGATCTTCACCTCGCTCGAGGGAGCACCGGCTTTTCGGCGGCGGTTCGGCTTAGCGATTATGACGTGCCTTGCCTGTTCGTCAGCGGCAAGGCGCCCAGCTTTCCAATGCCTGACCTGGCGCTGGGCTGCCTCACGAAGCCCTTCACTGCGGAGGAGGTGCACCGCGCCCTGAACCTTGCCGAGGACAAGCTTCGCGGCCGCGAGACCGTCCGTCCGCGCATTCCGCAAAACCTGCAAATCTATGATGCGCCGGAGATTTCGGGCTTGCCCGAGCCTGGCTTCATTCCCTCACGCCCGTCGCTCCGGACGCGGATCGAGCACTGGATCGCCGGTCAGCACCAATAAGGTGGTGCGACCGCCGCTTCAGATGAACTTGCGGAAGTAATCGATCGTCTTCACCAGCCCCTGCTCAAGCTGGATCGCCGGCTCCCAGCCGAGATCCCGCTTCGCCTTGCTGATGTCCGGCTGACGCTGCTTCGGGTCATCCTGGGGAAGGGGTGCCTCGATGATCTTGGACGTCGAGTTGGTGAGGTGGATCACCTTTTCGGCAAGCTCGCGAACGGTGAATTCGTTCGGGTTGCCGATGTTGATCGGCCCCGTGATCTCGGGACCGGTTTCCATCAGCGCGGTCAGTCCGGCGACGAGGTCGTCGACATAGCAGAATGACCGGGTCTGGCTTCCGTCGCCATACAGGGTGATCGGTTCGTTCTTCAGCGCCTGCATGATGAAATTGGAGACCACTCGCCCGTCCGCCGGGTGCATGCGCGGCCCGTAAGTATTGAAGATACGCGCGACCTTGATCGGCAGCCTGTGCTGCCGGTGGTAGTCGAAGAAAAGGGTCTCGGCGCAGCGCTTGCCTTCATCGTAGCAAGAGCGCGGGCCGATCGGGTTCACGTGGCCCCAATATTCCTCGCTTTGCGGATGGACGGATGGGTCTCCGTAGACCTCGCTGGTGGAGGCTTGCAGGATCTTGCAGCCAAGCCGCTTCGCCAGGCCAAGCATGTTGATGGCGCCGTGCACGGACGTCTTGGTCGTCTGCACCGGGTCATGCTGGTAGTGGATGGGCGAGGCGGGGCAGGCGAGATTGTAGATCTCGTCCACCTCGACGAAGAGAGGGAAGGTGATGTCGTGCCGCATGAACTCGAAGCTCGGGTCCGAATGCAGGTGCGCGATATTGTCCTTGGTGCCCGTGAACAGATTGTCGACGCAGAGCACTTCGTGGCCGGCTTCGAGCAAACGGTCGGCGAGGTGCGAACCGAGGAAGCCCGCGCCGCCGGTGATCATCACCCGTTTGCGCATGTTGTAGTCGCGAGCCACTTATCCCCCTTCCGACGCCACCTTGGTTGGGTCTCGTAGCGGTATCGACCGGGCGACAGCAACAGGCCGAACAACCATTCGGGCGCGCTGTGCCGATTTAAACCATCGCCGAACGCGTGACGATCAGCTGATGAGCCGAACTTCCGTGCCCAGAAAATTCATCACGTTGGAGCTGGAGCAGCCCTTCGATATCAGCACGCGGCCGTTGAGGATCAGCCTTTTCCCGATGAAGCGCGCGCACTGAAGGTCCGGCGCCCGCTCTCCATCCACGCGAAGCGTCTCAGAGGGGAAATAGATCAGGCCCTTGAACTCCGAGAAGCCATTGCCGCCTATGATGTTCTCAATCTGGCTATGCGCGCCCTTCGACCTGCGGTCTTGGAAGATGAGGATACCCGCGTTGGGGCCTTGCGTCGGCGCTGCCAGCTTCACCTTCGCGTGGCTGTCGATCTGAACCTTGCCGATCGACCAGGGATCGGTCGCGGCCTGCTCGCTGGTGAGGAAGATGGTGCAGGCGCGGCAGTAAACCTCCGCTGCCGGTCCAATCAAAAGGTTTCCGCGATTGATGATATAATCGCCGTCCGCGAGGGTGACCGGCCCGTCGAGCAGCAAATTGCCGTAGCAGCCGGCCGGAAGCGCAACCCGCCCGCCGTTCTTTACTGCCGCGTCTGAATTAATTGTCACGTTGGGGCAGCCGGTGTTCGGGATCAGCGGCGGATCGCGGTCCGCCAGCGGATCCTTTTGCTTCAAACCATATTTGCGGACCCGTGAATCCTTGATCCCGTTCGCCTCAATCCCTCCGAACGCCACGATTTGATCAGCTTTAATGGCCGCGGAGCCGTCGCCGACGATGGCCTTCGGCGATGACGCGTTGGTCGCCATGCCGCATTCCATTTCGACATTCGCACCGGGATCGATCTCAAGTCCGGTCTCGTCTTCTGTCCCGATCGCGAAGGCGCAGAACTCCCCATTCTCAACGATCGTCGCTGTCGCTTCCACGTCCACCGTCGGGGCACGGCTGAGGAACATCTTGGTGAACGTCATGCCCACCGGGCTGGCGATCTGGACGCGCACTGCGAAGGGGTCATCTCCGTATGGCGCGGGCGACCGTTTCGCTGAAACCGATCGCTTGAAATCGAGCTTGGGATTGGAAGCGACGCTGTCGTCGACCGAGGCGTCCATTTCCCCCGTCTGGACGAGGCCGTAAACGCCTGCGATCGCCGCCGCGTCGGCCGCAGCCTGCAGTTCCCGCTTCGCGGAAACCCATTGAACCGTGTCGACCGCGATCGCCGCGCAACCGATCAGCAGTGGAAGTCCGACCGCAGTCATGGCGAGCACATTGCCGCGCTCGTCGCGGATCAATGCTCTCAGAGTCGCAGTTGCCCGTTCGAAACCCATGGGCAGGTACTAGGCAAACAGGGTTAAGAGACCTTTAGCCGCCGCTCAGAGAGGAGTCCGCGTTTCGGGCCCTTCGTAGGCGACAAGAAGCTCCGAGCCAGCGTCGATCTCAAGGTCGACCTCGGCTTCGGCAATCCAGACCGAGGGTTGGTCAAGCAGCTGACCATTAGCATGCGCCCGGCCGCTCAGGGGTATGAGCCACACGGGCACTTCTCTGCTCGCGCGCAGACGCCCGCGCCCTGTGCGCCATCGCTCCACTGTAAACTTCGGTCCTTGGACAAGCAGGCTGCGGGCGTCTCCGAGGGGCCGCTCGATCGAGAGATCGGGGCTCAGGCCTGTATTGGCGACCGCAACGGCTTCGCCGAGATGCAGCTCGCGATCCCGCCCGTAATCGAAAAAGCGATACGTGACGTTGGAGTTTTGCTGGATCTCCAGAAGTGTGAGGCCGGCGCCGATGGCATGGAGGGTACCCGCGGGCGAGTAAAAGGCATCGCCGGGTGTGACCTTTCGCCAATCGAGGCGGTTCACGATGGAGCCGTCCAGTGCCGACGCTTCGAGTTCCCGGGCGGACAGCGGCTCCTTCAGGCCGATGGCGATCTCCGCGCCGGGCTCGGCCTCCAGGATCAGCCACGCTTCATCCTTGCCGCGATTGTGGCCGGCGGCCATTGCGGCAGCGTCGCCGGGATGGACCTGCACGGAAAGGCGCTCGGACGTGAAGAGATACTTCACCAGCAGGGCATCTTCGCCGCTGCCGTCGCGCTGGAACCATATCTCGCCCAGAGGCCCGCCATCGGTGGGCCCGAAGCGCTCCGGTACCTGGGTTCGACCCCAAGGCTTTGAGACCCTATGTTCTTTGAGACGCGTCAACATCTCGGCGGATTTTGCGGTGAACACGCCTTCTTGTCACGCTATCGATCGAACCGACGCGTCCCTTTCAGGACGCACCGGGCCGATGTCAGTCATCAAGAAGGCATCGGAATGAGCCGCTGCGGATTCTTCCACATCGGGATTCCGTTGTACATCGGCTGGGCCGCGCCCTTGAGCTGCGATCCGTTGCCGAGGTTGCCGCTGTTGCAGCTGAGCAGCTTGTTGATGCAGTTGTTCCACCAGACGGACTGAACTGTATTGTCCCAGGCGCCGAACCAGTCGGCGTGGAAGGTGTAGCCCGAGGGCTGCCCTGGCGCCATATGATCCGACGAGAGCACCCAGCGTGTCGGGTCGTCTTCGCGTTCCACCGAATACCAAGCGCCCATCGTGAACGTCGGGATGTTGTAGGGGTGCGTCGACGGACACTTCAGATAGCCCCATGTGCCGTAAGTCGCGTAGGCGACGTGGCTGCGGTGATCGGGGCTGTCGAGGCGCTTCCCGTCCCAGCATTCGGGGGCCTCGATGACCGCGCCGACCTGGTTGCCTGCCGGACAGTTGGCGAGTGCGGTCGAAAGCGTCAAATAGTGGCCGGGTTTCGCCGTCGACCCTTGGCAATTGAACCAGGCTCCGCCGGTCTTGATCTGATTGATCCCCGTCGGATCCCATCCGAAAATATAGCGCAACCCGTTGGGAAGAGGCACCGCTTTGCCCAGGTACTTGGCGTTCGTCGGGTCGGTGACCGTCGGGTCGGACTGCGGCCGCTGCTTGTAATAGATGGACACATAGTCCGGGCGAACCACATTGCCCTTGCCGTCGAGCATTGCGGGCATCCAGTAAGCCGATCGGTTCGACGCGGTTCCGTTGCCCATCCAGTTGCAGGTGCTGTCACCCGCCAGCCGCAGGCTCGAGTAGGTCGAGTTCGCGTTGGCCGTGGTGTTCCCGTAGTACTGGTGAAGGTGCGACTTGCCCGGCTGGCCCGGATACATGATCGGGTCGTCATAGGTGAGCTGGCCGGCGCCGCAGATGAAGCGGAAAGCGCCGACGATGTCCGGGAGTCCCGATGCCGGAAGAGCGGCGGACATCAAGGTTGTGTTGATGTCGAAGTTGCTGGGAACCAGCGTGTCTTCAGGATAAATGGCGCCCGTGGTGGGAGCAGGCTCCGTCGGCGCAGGCTGTGACGGCGCAGGCGCCGTGGGGGTCGGAGAGGTTGTGCCCCCGCTGCCCTTGCCCTTGCCCTTGCTCAGCCGGAAAGTGTCGAACTGGCTACCCGCGATATCCGGCGCCACGACAGTCACCAGCATTATCGCGCCGAATCCCAGCGCCATGGCCTTGAAGGCCGAAAACCCTTCGCTCATCGTTTTGCCTCCCCAGACAAAAGCTGAGGGGCAAGTTCACGGTTGACTCTAAATATATGATGAATCCGCGCGAACTATGATGCCGGAATTCAAGCGGTCCCGGCGCTTCCGGCCAAGCTGGCCGGGCGGGATCAGCACGCATCCTTGCTGGATTGAGCCCTCATGTCATTGGCCCCCATGGGCCGAAGATAATTGCTGCCGGTCCCTTGCTCGCAGCCTTGCGTCTCGGCTCGCTTGGCTGGAACGGCTGCCTGTGACGTTGTCCCGTCGATGAGCAAGGTCCCCGCCGCGGCATCGGCAGCGAGTTGTGTCTTTGGCTCTTGGCTGGTGATCAGTTCGCCCGTTGTGACCTGCAGCGGATTGGTCTCGATAGGTGCGAGCGTGTTTTCGGTATCCTCAATGGCTTCGAGAGAAACCTCGACGGCCGACGGCGTCAGCGGTACGGGCTCGACGCCGGCATAGCGCTGGCGGAAGGCCGCGCTCGCACCAAGACCGTCCTTAAGCCGGTAGAAGATGTGGCGGCCGATCTGGACCGACTTGTCCAACGAGTCCGCCCAATAGGGCAATACGTAATCCGCATGGTAGTGGGTCGCGTGGCCGACCGGTGGGAAGACTTTCCCGGCCAGCGCCTCGGTCGCGACCTTGCGAGCCTGGTTCCAGAAGGATTGCACGGGCAACCGGGCGAGGGAGCCGTCACAGGTAAAGGTGAACTGGCACCCCGTCGGCCGCTCCGATCCCTGGAAAACAACGCCGCATACAGATGCCGGATAGGCCGGATGGCGCATGCGGTTGAGCACGATCTGGGCGACAGCGCGCTGCCCTTCGGCGCCCTCGGTCCCAGCTTCGTAATAGACCGCCTGCGTCAGGCACTCCAGCGCCCGGCCACGCGTGGCGGCGTCTGCATCGAGCTTGAATGGAGAAGCGGGCGTGTCGGGCCGTCCGGAAAAGGCCCGCTCGGCGTTCTCCTTGATCGCTTCCTCGGGCGTGATCGGGCGATACAGATCGGGCGGAGGCAGATTCAGCGTCACGCTCGATGTAACCGCCATCCGGGTCGAATCCTTTCGGATGACCCCCGTCGCCGTCGCATCCGACTTCGGCAGCAAGACCAAGAGCACGGCGCCGATGACCGCGAGCATCAATGCCGCGCAAAGGGCGGCAACAATCACGACCCGGCGGCGTCTTTCCATCCGGCGCCACTGACGGAGGGCTTCGACCCTCACGCGGCACTCCGGCGCCAGCGATAGGCGAGGACGAAAATGGCAGGTCCTTCGACGAGATAGCGGCGCCACAGGCGGCGGGGGTTCGTGACGAGCCGATGAGCCCATTCGAGCCCCAGCCGTCGAGCGAATTGCGGTGCGCGCTTGGTCTGCCCGGTGATGAACTCGATCGCAGCGCCGATGCAGAAGGCCATACCGCGGCCGCCCCCGATGCGCGAGGCCTCGGCCGCAATCAGCTCCTGCTGCGGGGAACCCACGCACAGGAACGTGAAGCGGGCCTTCTGGCCCACTATGAATCGGGCCGCCTCAGTGCGCGCGGCCGCGTTGCCCATCAGGCCCATGGGCGGGCAATGCTGAGCAAACCGGATCGCCGGGTACTTGCGCTTCAGTTCGTCGACCATTGCTTCGTCGCCCCCGACGATCGCGACACGGTCGCCGTTCTGGATGACCCTTTCGAAGAGTGAGGCCGTTAGGTCGCTGCCCGTAACGACGGGCAGTTGTACGCCCCGCCATCGAGCCAGCCGAGCGAGCACCTTACTGTCGCAGACGCACAGGTCCGCGGTGCGATACGCGTCGGCCAGGCCTTCGAGGTCGGCTCTGCTTTTGTGAAGCCGAACCATATGATCGACGTTCGGCGTCACCAAATATTGAAACGCGCTCTTTGAAGTGACGGCCCCCAGTCGCGAAAGGAGGCGATCCACCGGCAAGACGTCGAAGGCAACGTCCAGGAAATTTTCGCGCCTAGTACGCATCGCGGTCGAAGAGCACCGCTCGAACGGTCGACAGGAGGATCCAGAGGTCGAGGCCAAGGGACCAGCGATCGATATACTCCTTGTCGAGCTCGACGCGACGCTTTGCTCTTTCGACGGTACGGATCTCGCCGCGGAGACCTTTCACCTGGGCGAGGCCGGTGATGCCCGGGCGAACGCGATGGCGGCCGGCATAGCCGCGCACGGCGTCCTGGTAGTAACGGTCGCCGACCCTCATTTCGAGCGCGTGGGGCCGCGGGCCGACCAGGGACATGTCGCCCCTCATGACGTTCAGAAGCTGCGGAAGCTCATCGATGCTGAGTTTGCGCAGGACGCGGCCGACCGTGGTCACGCGCGGATCGTCCCTGGTCGTGGTTTCACGAGCGCCGACGTCGGCCTGGTCCGCGAACATCGTGCGGAATTTGAGGACGTGGATCACCTCGTTGTTGAAGCCGACGCGCGGCTGAATGAACAGCAGGGGTCCCGGGCTGCTCAGCCTGACGGCAAGCGCTGCAAGTCCAATGATTGGCGAAAGCAGTACGAGCAATATGCCTGCGACCAGCAGGTCTTCGCCTCGCTTCACGAACTGGTTCATGTCGCGGAACGGCCGCTGCCAGAGGTTGAGGACGGGCAGGGAGCCGAGCAGGTGAACGCGATAGTCGGGGGCCAGTTCGATCGCTTCGGGGGGAATGAGCGAGACGTCGACCGAAACCGCGCTTAGCCCGTCAACGATCTCGTGAAGCCTCTTGGGCGGTATGTTCGGAACACTGATCAGGACCTGGTCGATCTCTCCGCGCCGGGCCAGGGCAGCCAGTTCTTCATAGCCGCCGAGCAGCTTCATATCCTCCAGCTTGTCCAGTTTCGGCCGGTCGTCAGCAACACCGACAAAGCGCAGGTGCGGCAAATCCAGGGCCACAAGGAGCCTCCGGATCATGGCGACCGACTGAGGATCCGCGCCGTAGAAGGCGACCCGTTGCTCAATGGCTCCCCGGGCTGCCATCTGCCGAAGGATGGCGCGGATGATCGGTCTAGAAAGCGCGAGCGAGACGAGAAGGGAGACGAGGTAGAGGAGGCTGATCCCGCGCGAGTAATTGTCGATGAGGCCGAATTGCCAGACGAGCGCGGATGCCAGCAGGCTGCTGATGACGGCGTCTACCAGCGCGTCGCCTTGCTCGTGCATGAGGTCGACTAGGGTGCGGCGATAGGCCCGCTTTGAAGACCGGAGCAGCAGGTAGCTGGCCGAAAGGACCGCGAACGCGAAGACATGGACCGACGCAATAACGCGGTCTCCGACCAAGAGGTCGTAAGCGTAGAGCGTGACGGGCACGCTGGCGGCCAGGCAGAACAGGTCTGCGGCAAGGAAGATCGGCCCGACGATGTTGGAGGTGAAGCGGATCGGCCGCCCATTCGAACGACCGGCCGATTCTCCTCGGTCAACGAGAGGGTCCTGCGCCATGACGGCTTCGTCAGCGAGCGACATCAGAAGAAGTCCCGGACAAGATCGACGTCCTGTTGCTGCCGGAACTCGGCGTCAACGCGAGCGCCGGCCTCGGCGCCGCCAGATTTGACCACGTGCGCTCGCAAAGCTTCGTAGAGCAGGAAGTTGGCGGGAATTTCATGAAATGCATCCCACAGAGTCCTGTCCACCTGGCGCTGGTCTCCTGCCGCAGCAAAAGCGCGCGCGAGCAATAGCCTTTCGCGAGCCGAACGCGGAGAGACGGTTACCAGCCTTTGCGCATCGGTGATTGCTGCCCTTGGCGCATTCATCCTTATTTCCAGGTTAATCCTTCCCCGTAATGCATGAACATGATCCGGCTCCCTGGCGAGCACTGCGTCGAAGACCTGCTTGGCCTCCCGATACTGTCCACGCAGCACGAGCGTCTCCGCAATCAGCGAGTTCGAACTCATGTTGCCGGCGGTGAGGGGCCACTGCGGCTGCGCGCCAAGCAGTGCCGCGGCGTCGTCCGGGCTGCCGGCCCTGTTGAAATACGTCGCGTAGGCGAGGCGGTGCTCGAGGGGCGCAGACCCGACGCGCTTCCTCGCTTCGCTGAGCGCCGCGGGTGACTTCCAGCGATCTGCCCAGATCGTAAGGACGTCGTCCACATCCTCAGAGGGGGCTTGCGGACGAAGGAACCGTTCCGAGCCGCGCAAGCCGGCGGAGATGTCGTTGTGCCGGAATGCCGCGTCGATCGCGGCAAGCGCCGGGTCCCGTTCCTCGGGCTTCAGGCTCGCCAGGCGGCTGGCAGCACGCTGAACCCCGGACCAATCCTGATCCCGCAGATGCAGGCCCATCAGAGCTTTCCACGCTCCGGCATCATCCGGCTTGCCGCTGGTCTGAGCTTCGAGAAGACTCACGGCATCGACGCGTTTGCCCCGGGCAACCAGGATGCGGGCTTTCAACAGGTTCGCCAGCGGCTCCCGCGGGGAAACCCGCAGCAGCGGGTCGACCTGCCGGTCCGCTTCGTCGAGGTTGGAGCGGTTGAGCGCCACATATCCGTACGTCAGCCTAACGGCCGGATGATCGGGCTGAAGGAGCGCCAGCTTGTCGGCATGCTCCTCCGCTGCTTCGACGTTTCCGCTCGTCAGGGCGAGCTGTGCGAGAGTGCCGAGCGCGCTTGCATTGCTTCGGTCCAGCTCAGAGGCCCGCGAGAGCGCATAATAAGCGTCGTCGAATGCGCCGAGTTGTATCTGAATCCGTCCGAGCTGCTCCCAATATTCCGCGTTGCTGTCGTCCGCTCCGACCAGCGCAAGCAAGGCGGTGCGGGAAGCAAGAAGGTCGCCGGTGGCTGCTGCTGCTTCATACTGTGCGAGGGCGGCTTGCGCCCGATCTTCCCGCGAACTGCAGCCCGCCAATGGGAATAAAAGGGCCGTGGCGGCGATGCAACAAGCCGCAAAAAACGGGCTTCGGACCTTCATAACTTGTATATACTACCCTGCGAGTTATCGTTTTGTAACCTAGCATGCTGAACGGCGGGGGTCCGCGAGTGACGCGTAATTCGGCGGGAGGGAGCCTTGGTGCGTAAGTTTTTGATTGCCTTCTTCGCTGCGCTGTCGGCGCATATTCTGGTCCTCCAACCCGTTTCAGCACAGGCTCCCCGTCCCGTCGGGGCGAGCGGTCCCGCGTACCGGATAAATGCGGGCGACGAAATCGAGGTGATGGTTTGGGGTGACGACCGGCTGCAGCGCGTCGTCCGCGTCCTGCCGGACGGGACCTTCTCCTTTCCTCTCGTGGGCCAAGTCGTCGCGGCCGGTCAGCTTCCTTCCGATCTGGAGCGCATAATTTCGGCAGCTCTGCGACCGCAGTATCGCGGTGCCGTCCCGCAGGTCACCGTGAGCGTCAAGAACCCGTCCGGTTACCAGTTTTCGGTGGTCGGCAAGGTGAACTCGCCCGGTACCTATACGCCAGGCCGCTATATCAATGCGCTGGAAGCCTTGAGCATCGCCGGCGGAGGGACCCAGTTTGCTTCGCTGAACAATTCGCTGATCCGCCGGAAGGTGGGACAGCAGCTCGTTACCATTCGCGTTCGCCTGGGTGATGCCCTTCGGGGGGAAGAGCTGAGCTCAGCCGACATCCCGTTCATCCAGAGCGGGGATACATTGGTGGTGCCGTGATGAACTCAATCCGCAAGCAATGCCTCGCTGCGACCGCGGGCGCCGTGGCAGTCTGGAGCGCGCCCGTTCTGGCACAGGAAACTGCGCCGCAGCCGCCGACAAAGTCGGAGCCGGTCGTGGACATAATGCCGCCCCGGAATGCGGACTACATCGATCTCACCGCCAACCTCGGTTATTCGAGCAATCCCTTTCTCCAGATCGGCGACTCCCAGAGCTCCACCTATGGCCGCCTGTCCGCGAGGGGCGTCCACGCGTGGGGGTCAGAGCGCAGCCAGAGCAGCGTATCCGCATTCGTCGAGGGTACGGGTTATCTCAACGATTACGGCTTCGAGAGCATCTTCTCGATCAACGGAGACACGCAGCACCAGGTCAGCGAAAAGGTCTCATTGTTCGGATCGGCCGGCTTGAACGGCGATCTTGCCGGGCAGCTGAGCAACCGCTTCCTCTATGTCCCGCCGCTGGCGGTCGTGCCGGACCCGAACCTTCCGCCGCCGCCGGTGACGGTCAACGATCCGGATGTCTTCTCGTTCACGGGCCGCCAGTACCGCATCTACGGACAGGCTGGGGCGTCGTTCACGGTCAGCCAGCGAGGCAACCTGACGGTGTCGGGCGGGGCTCAGCGCACGATCTACAAGAACGACCTGCTCAACGATTTCACGGACATTTTCGCCAACGGGTCGTACAATCATACCTTGTCCGAGCGGACTACGGTCGGATTGAGGGTCGGCGCTTCCCGGACGGAGTACCAAAACTCCAGCGCAAGCTCGACCATCATCAATCCTGCATTGACCGTCCGGACGCTTCTCAGCGAGGAATGGGATGCTTCGGCGGCGGTCGGCATATCCTTCTCCGACGTGGAGGGACCGCTCGGCGGAAGCGACAATACGACCAATCTGTCGCTGGACGCCTCGATCTGCCGGAGCCTGCAGACCGACCGATTCTGCGGACACGCCTCGCGTTATGCCCAGAGTTCCTCGAGAGCGGCGATCGTCACCACCACCTCGGTGGGCATAGACTGGTATAAGCAGCTTGACGCAGATTCGACGCTGCAATTGTCGACCAGTGTGGTCCGTTATGACTCGAAATTGGCGACCCTCGCAGACTTCAGGTCTCATCACTTCCGCCTCGCGGCCAGCTATTCGCGCAGCATCGGTCAGCGCCTCTCTGCGGGTGCCGACCTCGGAGTTCGTGCATTGCGTCAGGATGGGCCGGATGCCGACACCGATATCGGCGGATCCCTCTTCCTGCGATATCGGCTGGGTGACCTTGGATGATTGAGCCTGCAGCAATCGAGCGCTCCGACGGCGGCGGCGCGTGGCTGATCAACCACCTGCCCACAATTCTGTGGCACCGGCGGCTCTACGTCATCATTCCGGCGGTACTGCTGTTCGTCGCCGGACTGGTGACTGCCTACAGCTTGCCGACCCTGTATCGCTCGTCGGCGACGATGCTGGTCGAATCCCAGGACCTTCCGACCGATATAGTCCAGGCCCCTGGGACCGGCGAGATCGAGAAGCGCATCGCCAAGATACGCGAGCAGGTATTGAGCCGAGGCGATCTCATCAGCCTGATCGAGCAGAACAATCTTTATGAAGCGGAGCGGCGCTCGAATCCGATGTCCTACGTCGTCGACAAGATGCGCAAGGCCACGACAGTAGGTGCCCTTGCCGGCGACATCGGTGGAGGAACGCCGACAAGCGGCAGCAATGTCATCGCGATCAACATGTCCTTCGACTATCCGGAACCGGCGAAGGCCCAGACTGTGATGCAGTCCTACGTGACCCAGTTCCTCCGAATGGACAACGACCAGATCGAGGATCAGGCGAACCTGACCGTCCGTTTCCTTAGCGAGCAGGCTGCCAAGCTACAGGGGCAGGTCCAGGCGATCGAAAATCAGATCACGCAGCTGAAGTCCAGCAACGGCGCCGCTCTGGCCGGCGTCGGCGGCACGACGTTCATGGACACCGGTTCCTTCACTGCCCAGATCACCGCTCTCGAAAATCAGAACCGCCAGCTTATGGCACAAGCACGCGGAGGTGCGGCCGACCCCGCGCTGGCGGCAGCCGAAGCGGCCCTGGCTGTGGCGGAATCCACGTACAGCGACTCTCATCCTGACGTCATTACGGCCCGCGAGCGTGTCGCAACCCTGAAACGGGGTGGTCAGAAAGGCGGCGGGCCCAGCTCGGTCGTGCAGGAGCAGATTCAGTCGAACAACGTTGCGATCGCTCAGCTCATGGCTCAGCGCAATGCGGCGATGTCGCGGGTCAATGATTCCCAAACGCGCCAGGCCGGCGCTCCAGCCATCATGGAGCGCGCAATGCAGCTTGAATCTCAAGCGAACAATATCCGCCAGCAATATTCCAAGGTCTCGTCAGACCTTTTGCGGGCGCAGAGCAGCGCTCGGCTTGCCAACGAGCAGCGTGCAGAGCGCCTTTCGCTCGTCGAGCCGCCTGACCTTCCCGACCAGCCGCACTGGCCGAACCGGCCGATCGTTATCGCCGGCGGAGCAGGCGCGGGGCTTGCACTCGGTTTCCTTCTCGCGCTTCTTATCGAGCTTCTGAACCGTCCTATGCGCAGCCCGGCGCAGGTTCAGTCCATGGGTTACCCGGTGCTTGGCGTGGTACCAATTCTTCAGACGAATCCGCGTAAGAAGCGCTTCGCATTCTTCAAGAAGCGCGAGGCCCGTGTTGCATAATCCCATACATCACGCACCCGGAGTGCCGCCGTTGACAGCCGAGCAGGGCACCACGCTCTCCATAATTTCGCTGCCGACGCGCAATTCGGCGGTCGAAATCCCCTGGGATACGGGCATCGCAAAGTCCCGCGGAATTTTCGGGTTCGACAGCATGGATGCGCGCTCGCGCAGCTTCAACCTGATCCGCGCCCGACTCCTTGAGCTTCAGGCGAAGAAGGGATGGCGGATGATCGGAGTCGTTTCCGCGACTCCGAACGTCGGCAAATCCTTCATCTCGGCCAACGTAGCTGCGGCGTTGAGCCGCGATCCTCGCTTTCAGACCTACTTGATCGACCTCGACCTTCGACGCGGCTCGTTGAGCAACATATTCGGCCTGGCGCCGGAGCTAGGTGTCCGGGATTATCTCGAAGGCTCGCCGGGGGCTGATGTGCCAGTCGCCTACAGGCCGGAGGGCGAGCGGTTGTTGATAATGCCTACGGCCGCCGGGCGCATTCATTCCGCCGAGCTGATCGCCAGTGAACGCGCGCAAGTGCTGCTGCGGTCGACCCGCGTGTCAGACGAAAAGAACCTGTTCATTTTCGACCTTCCGCCGGTGTTCGCCAATGACGATGCCGCGACCGCCATGGCGCGGCTCGACGCGTACATCGTCGTGGCCGAGGAAGGAAAAACCAAGCAGCGCGAGGTTCAGGATGCCGTCAACCTGCTTGGCGAAGGCCGGCTGGCAGGCGTGATCCTCAACAAATATCGCGGGGGCATGGTCAGCGAAGGCTATGGCGTCGATGATTATTATGCCGCTGGGTACGCCGACTCGGCGACCGAATCCGGATCGTAGCGCGCTAACGCCGCACGCTCGTCGGCGCAGCGAGCAATTCGCTGCCTACTTCGCGGCTGGTGGGGCGTAGCCTTGCTTGTATTCGATCTTCGCAGCGCCCCGGATCGCCTTCAGCCGATTCTCCATCAGCTGCGACGCCTGCTCCCGGCGCATCGCAGCGACCGCGATGGGCCGAGCTTGTTCACCGGTGATCGGCGCCGGTTCACGCGAAACGATCGTGCTGGCGACAGCCTGGGTCCCGATGGGAATGATGAAGGGCTCGGATCTGCGGCCGGCGGCCGCTAGCTGGCCGTAGAGATTCGGCGGAATGACCGCGGTGTCGAGCTTGTTCTTCTGGCGGGTGAAAGGAATGTTGGCAGCGGTCAGCACGTTGACGACCTCTTCCATCGTCTTCGCCTGATCGAGCTTTGTCTTTGTCGCCGGGTCCGTCGGCATCTGGAAACGGAGCTGGTCGAGGTTCCATTGCTCCCGCTGTGAAAAGACCCACGGGCGGCTCGCCTGGAACTTCTCGATTTCCGTATTGGCGGGCAGCTTGGCCGTGTCGATCTGGCGCGACGCGAACATATTGATCAGCAGGTCTTCGGTTGCACGACGCTGCCGATTCAAGAACTCCGGCGACTTGTCGATGCCGTCCGTTTTCGCCTGTTGCGCAAGCAAGCGGCGGTCGATCATGGCCTGCAGCACGCGAGACCGGGCCTGAGCCTTGTCCGCTCCTTCGGGCAGTTTCGCGTTGGCGAGTTCGGCATTGAGCTCGGCCGCCGTAATCTCTTCCCCATTCACGACCGCGACGGTCTGGCCTTCAGCCTTTTTGGTGCAGGCAGACGCCATCAAAGCAATGCCGATGGCGAGTACGATTTTGGAACGCACGAAAGCCCCCCGATTATTTGAAAAACGCGCTTTAAGCGGTCATAGCATGGCGGATTCGACCATGCCACCGAGCATTGGTTTGGAGGGGGTGACATGGAAACACCGTACGACTGGATCACGGTCGCAATCTTCGCGGGACTGGTCGTGCTGTTCATGCAGCGTTCGACTTCGGACGAAGTGCAGGACGAGCATGACTCCCTCTTGCTTTATCTCGGTGCCGGCCTTGGGTGCGCCGTGTCCAACTATATCGGCAACGAGGGCATGCACTTCATCGCCATTCCGCTGATCCTGGCGACGCTGGCCTTCATCATCTACTATTTGAAGCCGTTCAAATCCTGGCCGAAGCGCTGACGCTTAGCCGATCAAGACGCGCCGCACCTGCGGCGACACCGATCCGATCATCGCACGAATGAAATCGTCGACCTGCGCCAGGGCCGCGTCCTTGTCGTTACCGTAGGTCGAAACGCGAACCATCACGGCATCCGGAATGATACCGCGCAAATTGTCCATCGCGACCGCCATCCGCTGCTGTCTCCAGCTCAGTGGCAGGTGCTGGCCGATGCGAGTCCAATAGACGATCTGCTCGGTCGTCCCGAGAATGGAAGCGGATATGCTTAAGGCGGGAAGCGCCGAACCGCCGAGACTGACCGTGTGCGGCGTAGTCGGAGAAAGGTCGTAACCGCCGGCGGTGTAGCAGAACTCCGGACGGTGGATCTGCAGAATGCCGGTCTGCGAGGAGCTCTGCGCAACAAGCAGCATGATGGGAGTGCCTGAATCCGTTCCGTAAACCCGCGTCAGCAACTGACTGTAGAGAGCTTGTGAGAGCTGGTCTTCCGGCGGAACTACCAGTCCGCTGCTGGATACAAACCTCCACTTGCCGACCTTCTCCGGCAGAATGGTCTCAAGCTTGTTATTGCCGAGGTAATCGATGTTTTTTGTCGGCTGCCGGGCGGCAGCGATGCCCGCGACAGAGGCGAATGCGAAACCCAGCGCGAACTTACGCCTAGTCAGAACGGCACCATTCCCCGCGCTCTCCTCGTTCATCTCGGCAATCTTTCCATGCGCAGATGGAGCAGACGAGAGAAGATGCTGTCGATGACGAATACGCTGAGCAGTGCGACCGCGAACATCGTCAGGCCGGCGAAGTCGTGAAGGAAGCCCTGTGCCGCTGCCTCGCCGAGGTAGTAAGTGATGAGGATCAGGATGATGACCCTGATGAAGTTCGAAAAGACGGCGATCGGGATCACGGAAAGAGCGATGACCACGAAGGCCAGCAGGTTCGTCCGATGGCGCAAATATCCGTAAAAGAGGCATATCGCGCCGAGGCTGATGATCGAGTTGAGGCCGGCACAGGCGGCTGCGACCAGCAGTTCAAACTGCGCGATCTGGATCATAACGCCGGAGCTCGCGATGGGGTAGCCGAGCGCATAGAGCAGGCTGACGGCCCATTCGGAGATGGCGATCTTGATTGGCTGGGTCACTGCCGCAACGACAGAGTCCGGCGGAGGAAGGGTCAGCGCGAGATAGAGAAGCGGAAACCAGACTGACCGGATCATTGCGCCGCCGAACAGCATATAAGCCCCGACGATAAGCGCTCCGTACATGGCGAGCGCTTCGATCTCCAGGATGCCCGTGATCCTCGAAACGAGATAGACGGCGAGAAGTCCTATCAGTGCCAGGCTGCCGATCACCGCATTGCCCGGTTTCCTGGGGGCCGAGCTGCTCTTCACTTCGCGCCACAGCAGCCAGAGGCCGATTGCCATCACGATCGGCCCGTGACCGCCTTGCTCGGTGGTCCAATTGAACTGGCCAACCTCGATCATCGTGGGCAGCAGGATCGCGGCAACGCCGATCATCAGCGCCAGATCGCCGATGCTGACCGAGCGCATCAGGCTGGTCTGACGTGGAGTCTTGGCTAAAAGCAAATGAGGGTGCCCAGTCCTAACGCGCGCTGGCTTATACTTGTGCGGGGAAAAGCTAAACCTTGTCTAAATCTGCCGCAAGTTACGGGATTGTCGCCGGGAATGAAATTGGAACAGTGAAGTGACCGCGATCGTAGCAATCTTGCTTGCCCCTTTCGCAGTGCTCACGGCATTTTTCCTCGTCGAGGTCGCGGCGGGTTTGCGAAGAAAAGTTCGCGCCGGGGCCGAGACGTCGTCCGCGTCCGCGGTGATCGTCGTGCCTGCCCACGACGAGGCAACTGTTATCGGTCAGACTCTTCAGTCGCTCACCGAAGCGCTCGGCCCCAACATGCGGGTTCTCGTCGTTGCGGACAATTGCGCCGATTCGACCGCGGCGACTGCTCGCTCTGCCGGTGCCGAAGTGATCGAGCGTCACGATCTGGAGCGGCGAGGAAAGGGCTTCGCGCTTGCCTTTGCCGCCGACCACCTGCGTCCCGATCCGCCCGATATTTTCGTCGTCATGGATGCCGACTGTTCGACGGATGGGGCCAGTCTCCGGGTGCTGGTCGATGCTGCGCATTCGTCGGCCGGACCGGTTCAATCAGTGAACCTGCTGCGGCCGGATCGCTCAGCTTCTCCGCTGGTGCAGCTTTCGAACTTCGCATTTGTGCTCAAGAACCTCGTTCGCCAGCGTGGCCTGCAAAAACTCGCGGGCAGGGTGCATCTCACCGGGACCGGAATGGCAATGCCTTTCGGGCTCTTTCATGTGTCGGGCGATACGCGCTCGAGCATCGTGGAAGACCTTGCGCTTGGCCTCGAACTGGCTGACGCCGGGCATCCGCCGATGCTCGTCGGCAACGCCTTCGTCTGGAGCGGAAGCGCGAGCGAGCAGGGGACGCTCGTCCAGCGCCGGCGGTGGGAGGGCGGTTTCCTGTCGACTGCTCTTCGGCAAGGTCCCGGGGAGGCTTGGCACGGCTTGTTGCGCGGAAAGCCTCGCGCGGTTCTCGCCGGGCTGGACCTGATGATCCCGCCGCTTGCATTATTCGCGCTGCTGAACGTGGCCGCGCTGATCGTTGCGGCCGCCTTGGTTCTCGCGTTCGGCGGCGCCTGGTGGCCCGTCGTCGCTCAGCTCATTCTGCTCATGCTGGCGATGTTCGCGGTGCTCGTCGCCTGGGCTCGCGAGGCCCGGGAATTCATCTCGCTCGGAGTGCTTGCCCGTCTGCCGCTCTACGTGATCTGGAAGCTGCCGATGTATCTGGGCCTCGCCCGCCGCGGCACGCCGAAGGAATGGCTGCGAACCGGCCGCTGACCGTTCAGCCGTTGGCTAGCGCGACAACGATCGCGATGCCGATTGCGAGCGCCGACAACAGGATCGCTTCCCTGAGACCGAAGCTCATTCGCGGGCTCCCCCAGAATCGCTGAACAGCGCCGCAAGCTGCTCTGCCGACTTGCGCGTGTCGAACTCGGTGGCGACTTTGGCTTTCGCCTGCTTCGTCAGCCGATCGCGAACGGCTTGGTCGCCGAGCAGAAAGTCGATGCGCGACGCCAATTCGTCCCAATGGGATGGAGTGATCAGCAGCCCGGTCACGTCATCTTCGACCAGCTCCGGGATGCCCGCGACCCGGCTGGCGACAACGGGTACGCCGACGGCCATGGCTTCCATGAGGACGATCGGCAGTCCTTCCATGAAGCTGGGAAGCACCAGAAGGTCGGCACGCGCGATTTCCGCGAGGGTATCTTCTTCGGGAAGCCGTCCCGCGAATGTCATCGCGTCCGAGAGGCCAAGCTCTTTCGCGAGGCTTTCAAGCGACGCGCGATCGGGTCCGTCACCGACAAGCCTTAGCCTCAGCTCAGGATGCCTTGCTCTCAGCTTGGCGAAAGCCAGAAGCAAACCGGCCTGACCTTTCTCGGGGGAAAGGCGGCCGACGCAAATCATCGTCCGCGTGTTTGCCTCAGTTGGGTCCCTAAGCGGGAGTCGGTCGAAGGGCAGGCCGCAGCGGACGACGTGGATTTTCTCCCAATGATCCTGGCCGACGAGCCGCATTCCCTGCGCCCGGCCGAACCAGGAGACGCAAGCGACGAATTCGGCCGCCTCGATCTTGCGCCCGAGCATCAGGCCGGCCGGATAATCCGTCTCGGAAATGCCGTGCATCGTGAAGCTCCAGCGAATGCCGAGAAGCCTGCTCGCCAGAAGGCCTACGGTCGCCGCGGAGTTGGCGAAATGGTTGTGAAGGTGGGTCGTCCGTCGCTTCCTCAACTGGCGGGCAAGGAGGACGCTTTCCGTGAAATGCGCGAGCCCTAGGAACAGCCCTCGGGCTCCCGGCGCACGGTGACCGAGGGCCAACTTCAAGGCCGAAAGATAGCCGCCCGGCCGGCTGAACAATGCGGCTGCGTGCGCCGCCAGATATGCGCCCGGCGATTGGTTGAGGAGGTAGTAAGTCCCGTCGGCCTCGGCCGTGTCCGCATCGCTGATGATCTCGTCGGCCCCGGGCCGGCGCACGCTGAATGTGTCGATACTCCATCCGAGCTCACGCAGGGCTTCGACCTCACGACGGATGAACGTATGCGACGCAGCCGGATACTGGCTGGTAAGAAAGGCGAGCCGAACTCCTGAATTGTGCAATTCAGGCAATTGCCGGCTCCCCGCGGACCAGCATGTGCTGACCGATCCATTCCGACTTTCGCCCTTCCAGGACCCATTTGGTGAGCATCGTCCGCCAGTCGGCCGGGCCTTTCAGCGCGGCCCAGGTCTTCTCCGCGTTTGTGGAGAGCCGAGCGTAAAGGTCGGGGTCGGTAACCACGCGGCGGATGGCCTCGGCGAACGCACCGGCGTCTCCGCCCGGGAAGATCGCTGCATGCATTCCATCTTTAAGCACCGGAACGAACATCGGATGGTCGCTGCACACAATCGGCGTCCTGGAGCCGATGGCTTCGAACATCGTCAGCGGGAAACCCTCCGTATATTCGCGATGGCTTGGAACGACGACTACGTCAGCCGTCCTGAAGAGATCGAACACTTCGCCGTTGGGCACCAGTCCGCGGAACTCGAGCTGATCGGAGATTCCGAGCTGACGGCCAAGCGCCTGCATTTCCTCGATCTCACCCGACCCTGCGAATGAGCATTGGAGTTCCAGCCCATCGCCCTTCAGCCGCGCGGCCGCGCGGATCAGGTCGGCGACGCCTTTGTCAGCCCGGATCGCACCGGCGAAGGCAGCCCTGAAGTTCCGACCCGGCGCAAGCGTCTTGGCCGTGGCATCCTTCGGATCGAAGCGGTGCGGGACGTCCCAGGCGATCAGCTTGGAGCGATCGACACCGAAGCTCGCCAGATGATTGGTCGCGGGCAGGCAGTGATTCGAGACCAGCTCGAACTTTGGACTGTTGAGCAGCTTCGCAACCCGTCGCCGTTCGAGCCAGGCCTTTGGCCCTCTGCGGTTGTAGCTGTTTGCGAGGACCGCCATCGACCGGCTGTTCGCCGCGACGACCGCGCGAAGCAATTCCATGTTAGGAAAGTGGGCGACGATCGCCTCGGATTTGTCCTTGGCGACGGCCTCGTGAAGCCTGCCGGAGTCTGCGTAGCCCCGAGCGCCCAAAGAGACGATTCGAAGACCGTCGATCGGCCGTTCCTCGCGCGCTTCCGGAGTCACGAAGCTATGGATGGTGAGCTCCACCCCCGCATCGAGAAGCCCTTTGAACAGTTTCGCGCATTCGTCATGCGTGGCGTAGGTCTGTTCAACGCCCGCGTCATGCCGCTTCAGCACATCCGCGAAGTCGCCCGCGAAAAAGTAGATGGATGCGCTGACCCCCACCCGTTCCGCCCCTTCAGTCCCGGGCCTTCAGCCAGGCTGCGAGCGATCCGCCGATGCCTTCGCTCACCATCCGGTCGGGATCGGAGATCGGAGTCCAGCCGAGTTCCTGACGCGTGCGCCTGCTGTCGAACACGGCCTTCTGTGTACGCGATTCCCAGTCGGAATAACTCGGTACGCGCTGCGCATCGGGGTGACCGACTGCGACCTTGATAGGCCACTTGGCGAAGTCCTCGATGAAGAAGCGCCAGATCGGACGGGCATGGGCTTCGATCTTGAAACCTCCGAGCCTCTCTAGGCCGGCAATATAGTCCCGAGCGGAGAGCAGCGGCTTGTCGACCAGATTGTACGCACGTCCCTCGATCCCGGGGGTCTCCATCGCGCGGACCAGGCCTGAAGCGACATCGTCAACCAGCACCAGCGGGAGCTTGTTGGTTCCGTCGCCCCAGGTTTCGACCACGCCTTCCGACGACCATTTGCCGACGCCCCAGTGGAAGGGGTTTCCGCCGCGGCCGATGACAATGCCCGGGCGCAGGACGACGACCGGGAGCCCTTCTTTACGGTGCATCTCCATCAGCACGTCTTCGGCGGCTGCCTTGGCTCGCGCATAATTGTTGCGGCGCTTGATGTTACGGTCGAGCGGCGTGTCCTCCGTGATCGTGCCAGCACCTCCGCCTGCATAGAAAGAGTCGATCGTTCCGGTGTAAATCAGCCGCTTGATGCCCCGGTCCATGCAGGCGCGGGCCAGAACGCGGGCCGGCTCGATCTCACGTTCGGTGAACTCGTCCCAGGTCCTCGCGTCGGATGTGGCGAGATGGAACACGGTCTCGATGCCGTCGAGAATGCGCTCCAGGTCCGCCTTGGAGCGCATATCCGCCCGTACGACCTCGAGCCGATCGCTTCCGAGTTCCTCGAGCGCCGGGCTGGAGCCCCGGGCGGCGGCGCGGACCGAATAGCCTTTTTCCAGCAGCTGCCTGATGAGTTGCCGGCCGATGAAGCCCGTTCCGCCAAGCACGAGCACGGTCGGCTTGAGTCCGGCCGCGGGCTGCGTACGCAGTTGCTCGACGCGGCCTTTCAGCTTCGCCTTGTCGATGATCCTCTCGCACGTCTCGATCACCGCCGCGCCCAGGTCTCCGCTGATGCGGTTGTCCAGCCCGTCCGGCGAAAGAAGGCCCTCGTAGAAGCTTGCGACACTGTCCTGGATCGACAGCTGGTAGGGATTGCCGCGTTTGCGAAGCTTAGCCTTGGACAGGATGTAATCCGCCAGCGTGGACTTGGCCTGGCGGCGCATCTGTGAAGCTTGAGATACGCTGCGGCTGTAGCGCTCGAAGTCCGGGCTGGCAGGCGCGCGCCGGTCGATGGTGCAGGTGTTCGCTCCCAGGTCGGCGACGGCCGCGCCGAGAAGTCCGTGAGCAGCGATAATCCGCTGCGGAAAGCCGGGTCCCAGCTCGATGTTCACGTCTGCGGCGATGCGGCCGGCGAGCGCCTGGATCCGCCAGCGGCGGTAGGCGCGAGCCCCGCCCGGCAGCACGATGTCGCGGTCGGCGGTGACCTGAATCTCATCGGGCACACCGATCAGATCGACTAGCCCGGAGATCGGATGCGGCCCGATCTCGAGAAGGGCGTTGCCGGGCTCGCGGAGCATCCAGTTTCCGAACGGGCCGAAGCGGATGAACGGCAGCTCGGCGAAATAGTTGATGGTGACGTGATCGAGCGGCCCGAGGTCGCCTCCACGGACATGGTCCCGCAGGCGCTGAAACGCGCCCTCGAACAGCATGCTGTGATTGACGCCGACGGTCAGGCGCTTGGCTGTCGCCAGTTCGAGCAGATCGCGCGTTTCATCGACCGATGCGCACATGGGCTTTTCCAGGAGGACGCTGACGCCGGCCTCCAGGGCCGCCTTCGCGACCCTGTGATGGTGGTCGGGCGGTAC
>Ga0207701_10000616_pt1 | contig 37193 bp, 35 predicted proteins | sample KBSSwiSSwithPhiX_FD_184294 | JGI IMG/M metagenome (GOLD analysis project Ga0207701, IMG submission 184294) | Switchgrass rhizosphere bulk soil microbial communities from Kellogg Biological Station, Michigan, USA, with PhiX - S5 (SPAdes) (version 2) | ecosystem: Environmental > Terrestrial >... | reverse complement strand
CTTGAAGCGTGTGTCACGTTCCGTAGTCTCTTGCCATGCAAGCGCGTGAAGAAAATGTCGACGTGAATTCATTCGCGCGCCGCCATATCGGCCCGAGTGAAGCCGAAGTAACCGACATGCTGTCCGAGCTTGGCTACGAAAGCCTGGCGGCATTGATAGACGCCGCTGTTCCGAAAAACATCCGGCTGGATCGGGAACTTAAGTTGCCCGAACCGAAATCGGAAACGGAAGCGCTTGCTGAGCTGCGCGCGATTTCGAGAAAGAACAAAGTCGCCCGCTCGTTTATTGGGGCCGGCTACTACGACTGCATTACGCCACCGGTCATCCAGCGAAACATCCTGGAAAATCCGGGCTGGTACACGGCTTACACGCCGTATCAGGCCGAAATCGCGCAGGGCCGGCTCGAAGCGCTGCTCAATTTTCAACAGCTGATCATCGACCTGACGGCGCTCGATATCGCAAACGCGTCGCTGCTGGACGAAGCAACGGCTGCCGCTGAGGCGATGGCGCTTTGTCACGCGGTTGTTCCAAATCGGAAAACGTTCTTCGTCGCAGATGATTGCCATCCACAAACAATCGCCGTCGTTCAGACGCGTGCGAAGCCGCTCGGGATCGAGGTCAAGATCGGCGATTACTCACGTCTCAAATTCGGCGACACTGTTTTCGGCGCACTCGTCCAGTATCCCGCCACCGACGGCGCGATTTACGATTACAGCGAATTTGTCAGGCAAGCGCATGATGCAGGTGCACTTGTTGTTGTCGCGGCGGAAATTCTCGCCCTGACGTTACTAAAGCCGCCGGGCGAATTTGGCGCCGATGTCGCGGTCGGGAATACGCAACGATTCGGTGTTCCACTGGGATTCGGCGGCCCGCATGCGGCATACTTTGCCACGCGCCATCAATTCAAGCGTCACATGCCCGGTCGACTCGTTGGCGTGTCACATGATGCTGAGGGCAGGCCGGCGTATCGCCTCGCGTTGCAAACACGAGAGCAACACATCCGTCGCGACAAAGCGACGAGCAACATCTGCACGGCACAGGTGCTTCTCGCTGTTATTGCATCGATGTACGCGGTTTATCACGGGCCGAAAGGACTGCGCGCCATCGCCGAGCGCGTCCACCGCCTGACGAGCCAACTCGCAGACGGTCTGCAGGCCCTCGGCTGTACGATCGCGCACGAAAATTTCTTCGACACAATTCGGATAGAAGTTGAATCCAGCGAAGTAATCGTGGAGCGCGCTGCAAAAGCCGGCTCGAACCTGCGCGCGCTCGGCCCGCGCGCGATCGGCATTTCCTTCGACGAAACCACAACTCCGCAAGACATCGAACTGCTGATGTCGATCTTTCGCGGCACGACCGTCCGCGATTTTGCCGATGACGAATTGGGCGAGCCGCCAATCCGCATTCCGCAATTCGCAATCCGCACTTCGGGCTTCCTGACCCATCCCATCTTCAACACGCACGATACCGAGACGGAAATGCTGCGTTATCTCAAGAAACTCGAATCGCGCGATCTGTCGCTGACTACTTCAATGATTCCGCTCGGGTCATGTACGATGAAATTAAATGCCACAGCGGAAATGTTTCCGATCTCGTGGCCGGAGATCTCGAAACTGCATCCTTTCGCGCCCATCGACCAGACAGCTGGCTATGTGGAAATTTGCGATCAGCTCGAGGATTGGCTTGCCGAAATCACCGGGTTCGCCGCGGTTTCACTGCAACCCAACGCCGGGTCGCAAGGCGAATTCGCAGGGCTGCTCGCGATTCGCGAGTATCACGCCTCGCGTGGTGAAACCCAACGCAATGTGTGTCTCATCCCGACGTCCGCACATGGAACGAACCCGGCTAGCGCAGTCATGGCAGGTTTTAAGGTTGTATCGGTCGCATGCTTGAAAGATGGCGACATAGATCTTGCCGATCTCCGCGCCAAAGCGGACGGACACGCGCTCGACCTCGCCGCGTTGATGGTGACCTACCCATCAACACATGGTGTGTTCGAACCGACGATTCGCGAAATTTGCGAGATCGTGCACGCACACGGCGGCCAGGTGTTTATGGACGGAGCGAACATGAATGCGCAATGCGGTCTTTGCCGTCCCGGCGATTACGGAGCCGATGTTTGCCATCTAAATTTGCACAAAACATTTTGCATTCCGCACGGTGGCGGCGGGCCCGGTGTGGGCCCCATCGGCGTGGCCAAACATCTTGCGCCATTTCTGCCAGCGGCTGCCTCTATCAACTCTCAACCATCAACTATCAACTCAGCCGCGACCGGTCCGGTCGCGGCCGCGCCGTACGGCAGCGCCAGCATCCTGACAATCACGTGGATGTACATCCGCATGATGGGCGCGGAAGGCTTAAAGCGGGCGAGCGAGGTCGCAATCTTAAACGCGAATTACATCGCTAAGCGGCTCGACCGATACTTTCCTGTTCTTTTCAAGGGCAAACACCGCCTTGTCGCGCATGAATGCATTGTCGATCTGCGCCAGTGGAAGAATGCGGGGATCGAAGTCGAAGACGTGGCGAAGCGATTGATGGATTACGGCTTTCACGCGCCAACGGTTTCCTGGCCGGTGGCCGGGACAATGATGATCGAACCTACCGAGAGCGAACCCAAACACGAACTCGACCGTTTCTGCGAGGCGATGATTTCGATTCGCGCGGAAATGGACGCGATCGCCAACGGAAACCAAGATAGCCAAAACAACTTGCTCAAGAACGCGCCGCACACCGCGCGTCAAATCGCTTCCGATAAATGGGACCGATCTTATTCACGCGAACAAGCAGCCTTCCCAGCGCCTTGGACGCGCGAACACAAATTCTGGCCCGCCGTCGCTCGCATCGACAACGTGTATGGCGACAGAAATCTCTTTTGCTCCTGCCCACCAGTCGAAGAATTTGAGAAGGGATAGTTAGAGATTCCTCGACCTCGCTTGGAATCATAAATCCAGAGTCGCAGCACCCGGGCGACTCTGGAGAGCACAAGCTGCCAGCCTGTGCTCCCCAGAATTTGAAATTCGCGCTTGCGACGCACGCTACCCTTCAGGAGCGAGTTCGGGAGTCGCGACCACGCGTGCGGGAACAACTCGCAGCCCTGTACCAATTCTTTCCTCGGCCGCCGCAGGACCGGCTTCGTGGTATTCGGCGTCTCCGTTAACCTGCCAGAGATCGTAAAGCTTCGTGTCGGCCAGAATATTTTCCACGCACAACATTGCGGTCATCATGGCGTGATCCTGATTGTTGTATTTGTGCATGCCGTTGCGCCCAACGAGGTGCAGATTCGGATAACGATCGTCTAGCTCCTGACGGATGACGGCGACATGCCGAGCGTAATCGTCGTCGTAAACCGGATACGCTTTCTTCTGACGAACCACGCAGCCATCGACAAAGTCGCCTTCTTTGGCCAGACCGATTTTGATCAGCTCGAGCGTTGCGAGCTCAATTAAATCGCTATCGCTCGAATCCCAGAGCCCATCGTGCTCGAAACAGAAATATTCCAGGCCATAACAGACCTTGTCGGGTTCGGGCACCATCTCCGGCGACCAGGATCGGAAGTTTTGGACGCGCCCAACTTTGACGCTTGGGTCGTGAATGTAGATCCAGTTGTCATCGAACATCTGTCGGTCTTTCAAGATCAGCATGACGGTGAGGAAATCGCGATACTTGAGGCTTTCGGCCGAGCGTCTCGTTCGTTCGCTCGCTGCCGGCGACAATCCGCATACGAGTTCTCGCATCGGCGCGGATGAGATCACGTGTTCGGCTTCGATAGCATGCAAGCCGCCTTGTCGATCCCTGTAGTCCACCGTCCACGTTCCAGAAACGTCGTCATACGAACAGCCAGTAACTTTGCAGCCCATTTCGAGCTGGCCACCCAGCGCCTTTGTCTTTTCCGCACACGCCTCCCACATCATGCCTGGACCGCGCCGGGGATACCTAAATGAATTGATCAGCGTCTTGATGACTCTGCTGCGATCGCCATTGTATCGCTGCGGGACGAGCGCGTTCTTGATCGCGCTGCCAAGAGAAAGTCCCTTGATCCGTTGCGCCGCCCAGTCGGCTGAGATTTCTTTACAGCTCATGCCCCAGACTTTTTCGGTGTAGCTTTTGAAGAACGTGTTGAAAAGCCGTTTGCCGAACTGATTGCTTACCCACTCTTCGAAATTCCGCGGATTCCGCACCGGGAACAGCCGCGCCTTCAACCATGAAAGGAGGCAAAGGATGGATCTGAAAACCCCAAGCTTGAGCAGCGCTTCGAACGGTTTCAGGGGATAGGAGAAAAATTTGCCGCAGTAAAAGATACGTGATGAACGCGGCCGCACGAGCATGTCGTCCGGCAAAATCTCAGTCCACAAATCTTCGACGGCTTTCGATTTGGAAAAGAAACGGTGCCCGCCGATGTCGAAATGAAAACCCTTGTAAGTCGTCGTGCGCGAAATCCCGCCGACATAAACGGGATCGGCTTCCAGAACAACGACGTCGACTTCCTCCTTCGCCAGAAGGTAACCGGCCGTCAAACCCGCTGGCCCCGCGCCGATAATAGCGACTTTTGTTTTCATCTTTTTGCTACGCAATCCAATAGCCCCGAGTGAAATTCCAAACGTACCAGCCCTGTACGCTCAACCCGGCAGCACTGATCAGCGCCACTGTCGCGATGCCGAACGTCCGCACGACCATCGGCGGCGCGCGAAATTGGCGCAGAAAATTCAAAAGCGCCAGCACGATTAGGGCATGCACGCAAAATTCATAGCGCAGCATGCTTTCCATATCGACGCAGGCTACGCCGCTAACGGAAATGTAATAGATCGCAGCAGCGCAGAAATAGATGCCGACGCGTGTGGCCCAATTTGTTCTTCCCCCGGTCTTGGTAGGGCGCGACCACAGCCTGTCCGCCGCGTCGGGGGTGCGCCGCAGTGCAACCAACAGTTCGCAAAGGATGATACCAATAAGGAGCAAGGCACCCAACGTCATCGACATCTGGCTCACCTCTGTCGGATTATTCAGCGCTGGAACAAGCCATCGATAGTTGGACGGTCTAAACACCGCCAAATAATCGGGATCGATCCCCCACCCGGCCGCCTGCGTGAGCATGTACATGTCCCACCGACCCCAGCGCAATTGGCAATACAGAAAGAATCCGAGCGCTCCCATCGTTGCCGTAATCATCAAACCGATCGCCGGCCCGTATTGCCGAAACCACGCCCGCGGTTCACGCAAGATTTTCCAGCCTTTGATGCACACCGAGCGGACAAGTGGGAAAGCCGCGCAGATAATTCCCACAATCCGTGTCGCAGACATCACGATACCGTGTAACGCAGCGCAAATTTTCGCTCGCCGACCTTGCCCGCCGCTCCAATAGATGAAGCCGAGCAACGCCATCAGAAAAAGCGACTCCGAATAGCCCGCAATCAGAAAGAAGGCAGCCGGATGCGCGACAATCAGAAATGCTCCGCAAACCTGAAGGGCAGGCGAGAGACGCCAGCGTCTGCAAAAGAGAAAAAAATAGGTCCAGAAACCCCAGGCGGCGAGTTGAGCTGTGACCAACAGCGCGGTGCCGGTGTCGATGTTGAGCCCTCGACGAAGCAATGCGGCAATCGCAGGGTACGCGGGGAAGAAGGCAACGTTAGATACTTCCATCAGCTGATTTATGGGCGGAACGATCGTCTGATAGCCGCGATCGACGATGTTCATAAACCAATGGCTATCGTGCTGGATCAGCGTGGAGTAGCGATAGGAAGCAGATCCCTCAGGCGCCAGCAAAGCCACCGCCATCGCAAGTTGCACAGCGGTCAGAAATAATCCCGCGAGCAAAGGTCTGAACAGTGACCATGATCGAACCATGACTTCATGGTAGGGCGCGACCGCCGCGCGCGCCAACCAGATAGGCAAGCTCTTGAGATTGCAATAACTTGTCGGGGTTTGGGCGAAGGCAATCTCGGATCGCATTGTTTCTGGCTCGTGTAAGCTGCTTCAGGTGGCAGCTTTGACGACATCTCGCGCTCGTTTATTCGCGGGAAACGGGGCGACAGGCGACGTGTTGCGATGCTCGGATCAAAAACGATGTCGAAGTCGCTCACGAAATTTTGATTATGAACGCACGAGCATCTTGTGACTGCGAGATGCGTAATGCTCGGAACGTTTGAGAATATTTTCGATGAGTTTACAATGACGCTGCTCAAAGTGATCAGATTAGAAGCGTGCCGCATTGGCGCGACATCCAATAGCAATTGGCTTGAAACCGAGCCGAATTGTCTCGGACTGGAGGAAATCGATTCGACACCTGATTGGCGTTAGATGCTCGCGAACAGCGACTTAAGCCTGGACGTCAAATCCTGGCCTAGGGCTTGCTTAGAATCTTCCTGAGTAAAAAGCCTCCTCACGGCGATTCCGTCCGTTGGCAGGCTTCACCCGAGAAAGGAATTTCAATTTATGGCTAAAGTTTTAGGTATCGATTTGGGAACCACTAACTCTTGCATGGCCGTGATGGAGGGTGGCGACCCGGTAGTTTTGGAAAATAGTGAAGGCGCGCGCACAACGCCTTCGATCGTCGCGTTTACAAAGAGCGGTGAGCGGCTGGTCGGCCAGGCTGCGAAGCGTCAGGCGGTGACGAATCCGCAAAACACGGTTTTCTCAATCAAGCGTTTCATGGGACGGAAATTCGACGAGGTGCACGAGGAAGAGCATCGCGTTCCGTACAAAGTCGTGAAAGCTGCGAATGGCGATGCGCATGTCCAGGTGGAAGTGAACGGGCAGCGCAAAACTTTTTCACCTCCAGAAATTTCGGCGATGATTTTGTCGAAGATGAAAGCCGATGCGGAAGCGAAGCTCGGCGAAAAAATTACCCAGGCCGTCATCACCGTCCCGGCCTATTTCAACGACTCTCAGCGCAACGCCACCAAGGATGCGGGCAAGATCGCCGGCCTCGAAGTATTGCGCATCATTAACGAGCCTACTGCCGCGTCGCTCGCTTACGGTCTCGATAAGAAAAAGGACGAGAAGATAGCCGTTTACGATTTGGGCGGCGGCACATTCGATATTTCCGTTCTCGAAATCGGCGATGGCGTATTCGAAGTCAAAGCGACTAACGGCGACACGCACCTCGGCGGCGATGACTGGGATGCGCGAATCATGGATTGGATCGTCAATGAATTTAAGAAAGACACCGGCATCGATTTGACGAAGCAGCCGGATGCGATCCAGCGAATCAAGGAAGAAGCCGAGAAAGCAAAAATCGCGCTTTCATCCACGCAGGAATACGAAATCAACCTGCCGTTCATCACAGCGGACGCGAGCGGACCGAAGCACATTCAGAAAAAACTGACGCGCTCGAAGTTGGAGCAGCTCTGCGATGATTTGTTCCAGCGGACCATCCCGCCGGTAAAGGCCTGTCTGAAGGACGCGAATCTCAGTGAAAGGGACGTCAACGAGCTCGTGCTCGTCGGCGGCATGACGCGGATGCCGAAAGTGATCGAGATCGCGCGCAACCTCATCGGCAAAGAGCCGCACAAAGGCGTGAATCCGGATGAAGTCGTCGCGATTGGCGCCGGCATCCAGGGCGGCGTGCTCAAGGGCGAGGTCAAAGATGTGCTGCTCCTCGATGTAACTCCGCTGACGCTGGCGATTGAAACCGCGGGTGGCGTGGCCACGCCGATGATTCCGCGTAACACCACAATCCCAACCCGGAAATCGCAAATCTTTTCAACATACAGCGACAATCAACCGGGCGTGGAAATCAAAGTACTGCAAGGGGAACGCCCACTTTCACGCGACAATAAGCAGCTCGGCACGTTCCATCTCGATGGAATTCCACCCGCCCCGCGCGGCGTTCCGCAAATCGAAGTCACGTTCGACATTGACGCGAACGGCATCCTGCACGTTTCGGCGAAAGACCTAGGCACCGGTAAGGAACAAAAGATTTCCATCACCGGCAGCTCTGGACTTTCCAAGGACGAGGTCGAGAAGATGCAGCGCGAAGCCGAAGCGCACGCCGACGAAGACAAGAAGGCGAAGGAAGCAATTGAGATCAAGAACAACGCGGACATGCTCGCTTATCAATCCGAGAAGCAGTTGAAAGAGCTCGGCGACAAGATTTCCGGCGATAAGAAAAAGCAAGTCGAAGACGCTATCGCGGCCGTGCGCGACGCGATCAATCGCAACGACACCGACGCGATGAAGCGCACTTACGACGATCTTCAGAACAAGTTCCAGGAAGTCAGCGCCGAGCTTTACAAGCAAGCGTCAGCGCAAGCTGGCGCAGGCGCGCAGGCTGGTCCGCAACCCGGACCTGAAACTGGCGCACGCCCGGGCCCCGAACAAGGCGCAGGTAAGCGTGGCGGCGAAGGCGATGTCGTCGATGCGGAATTCGAAGTCGTGGACGAAGACAAGAAGAAATAATCAAACAATTTGCTGGGGCCCTGAAACGGTTCAGGGTCGCCGGCTCAACCCAAAAACGAAAGGAGCGAAACAAAACATATGGCAGTTAACGTTAAACCGCTCGGAGATCGGGTGCTGGTGCAGCCGATTGAAGAGCAGGAAGTAAAGAAAGGCGGGATCATCATCCCCGATACCGCCAAGGAAAAACCACAGGAGGGGAAAGTGGTCGCTTTAGGCACCGGAAAAATCGATGACAACGGTAAGAAAGTCGATTTCACGGTGAAGAAAGGCGACAAGGTGCTGATCTCAAAATACGGCGGCACCGAAATCAAAATCGACAATGAGTCGTATCTGATCATGCGCGAGGACGACATCCTCGGCATCATCGGTTAATCGCAGGAGGAAAAAACATCTATGGCAGCTAAACAATTACAATTCGATGAAAATGCGCGGCACACGTTGCTGCGTGGTATCGAGAAACTGGCGAAAGCCGTCAAGGCCACACTCGGCCCGAGCGGTCGCAACGTCATTCTCGACAAGAAATTCGGCAGCCCCACGATCACCAAGGACGGGGTGACGGTCGCGAAAGAGATCGAGCTCGAAGATCCGTATGAAAATATGGGTGCCCAGCTCGTCCGCGAAGTCGCTTCGAAAACTTCGGACGTGGCGGGCGACGGCACGACCACGGCGACTATTCTCGCGGAATCCATTTACCGCGAAGGTCTGCGCAACGTCACTGCCGGCGCAAATCCGACCTCGTTGCAGCGCGGCATCATGAAAGGTGTCGAGGCCATCGTCGAGGACCTGAAGAAGCTCTCCAAGAAGGTGAGCGATCGCACCGAGATCGCGCAGGTCGCGACCGTTTCGGCCAACTGGGACAAGACGATCGGCGAAATCATTGCCGACGCCATGGACAAGGTTGGCAAGGACGGCACGATCACGGTTGAGGAAGCCAAGTCGATCGAGACCACGCTCGAAGTGGTCGAGGGCATGCAGTTCGACAAGGGTTATCTGTCGCCCTACTTCGTGACCAACGCGGAGGCGATGGAAGCCGTTCTCGAAAATCCTTACATCCTCATTTACGAGAAGAAAATCTCGAGCCTCAAGGACATGCTTCCGTTGCTTGAGAAAGTGGCGAAAGCCGGCCGGCCGCTCCTCATTATCTCGGAGGACGTGGAAGGCGAAGCGCTCGCGACTTTGGTCGTGAACAAATTGCGCGGCACATTGCAAGTCTGCGCGGTGAAGGCGCCCGGCTTCGGCGATCGTCGCAAGGCGATGCTCGAAGATATCGCGGTGCTCACCGGTGGACGTCTGATCAGCGAAGACCTCGGGATCAAGCTTGAGAACATCAAACTTGAAGACCTCGGCCGCACCAAGCGCGCCACCATCGACAAGGAGAACACCACCATTGTCGAAGGCGAAGGCAAGCAGGCGGACATTAAAGGCCGCATTGCCCAAATCCGCCGTCAGATTGAAGAGACGACCAGCGATTACGATCGCGAGAAACTGCAGGAGCGCCTGGCGAAACTCGCGGGCGGTGTTGCGGTCATCAACGTCGGCGCTGCGACCGAGACTGAGATGAAAGAGAAGAAAGCGCGCGTCGAAGACGCTTTGCACGCCACCCGTGCAGCGGTCGAGGAAGGCATCGTCCCTGGCGGCGGTGTCGCATTCCTGCGCACCCAGAAAGCGCTCGACAACATCAAGGATCTCGAACCCGACGAGAAAGTCGGTGTCGCGATTGTGCGTCGCGCCGTCGAAGAGCCGACGCGTCAACTTGCCGACAACGCGGGCCGCGAAGGCGCGCTCGTCGTCGAGGAAGTGAAGAAGCGCAAAGGCAACGAAGGCTACGACGTTTCCGCTGACGAATACACCGATCTGGTGAAGGCGGGGATTGTCGATCCTACCAAGGTCACGCGCACGGCGCTGCAAAACGCTGCGTCGATCGCAGGCCTGTTGCTCACCACCGAAGCATTGGTCACGGAGATTCCTGAAAAGGAAAAAACTCCTCCAATGCCTCCGGGCGGCATGGGCGGCATGGATTACTAAGCCGAATGACAGAATGAATTCGAACAGCCGGACTCGAAAGGGTCCGGCTGTTTCGTTTGCGCTGACGCAACCGCTGGCGCAAAATCTAAAGCATGAGTATTCGGGAGATTGAATCCGCAGTCGAACGCTTACCGAGCGACCAACTCGCGGCATTTACCAAATGGTTTGAAGAGTTTGTAGCCGACGCGTGGGATCGCAAATTCGAAGCGGATGTTGCCGCAGGCAAACTCGATCATCTTGCAAAACAAGCCGATGAGGATTTCGAGGCAGGTCGCTGCACCCCGCTTTGAAACATTTTGCGACACCTCAATTCTGGTTTCACTATCGAGCTCTCCCACCGGATATTCAGCAGCTGGCTGATGAAAAGTTTACGCTTCTGCGGCGTGATCCGCGACATTCCTCGCTTCGCCTCAAGAAAGTCGGAATCTTTTGGTCAGCGCGAATCGGGCTGCATTATCGCGCCGTCGCCAAGGAACGACCCGAAGGCCTCGTCTGGATTTGGATCGGCCGACACGATCGTTACGATGAGATTTTAAGATCCTGACGAGTACGCCGAAAATGCAAACGCCGGATTCATCGCCAACCTGCATGCTCGCGAACTCAGAAGGAAGAATTAAGATTTAAGAAGTAGCGACAGCAGTTACTCCGGTAGGGTCTCACCTGTGTCCCAATCTCAGTTGGAAAATTGACTACAGGAGTCTCGCTGACAGGTGACGAGTCCCTGCTTTCATGTTTTCCTGAGCGACATGCGCCGAACATTATTTCTCCTCGTTCTTTGCGGTTTCTTAATGTCAACCGGTGGCGCGCAGGCGGCGGACGCCATGAATTCCGTCGCCGAGCGGTACGCCCATCTCGTGCTGGCTCTCGGGCAGCACAATCCCGATTACGTAGATGCGTTTTACGGACCGACTGAGTGGAAGACGCAGGCGGAGAAGGAAAAGAAGTCGCTGGATGCGATCGGTGCGGAGGCCGCCGAACTGATCTTGACTCTGGCGAAAATTCCCGACGCAACAGCGGCGGGCGATGAGATGCTCCAATTGCGGCGGGAATATTTGCAAAAACAGATTTCCGCGCTGGCAGCGCGGGTGCGGATGTTGAAGGGCGAAAAATTAAAGTTCGACGACGAGTCGCGCGCGCTTTACGACGCCGTTGCGCCAGCTTTTCCGGATTCGCACTTCGATCGGATCATTGCCCAACTGGAAGCAAAAATTCCGGGAAAGGGTCCGAGCCGGACTGGCGGTTCGTTGTGGGAGCGCTACGAGATGTGGCGCAAGCCGTTTGTCATTCCGAAGGAAAAACTGGATACCGTGTTTCAACTCGCGATCAAGGAATGCCGCGCCCGGACGCTGGCGCACGTTGCGCTTCCGCCTAACGAGAGTTTCGCCGTCGAGTACGTGACCAATAAGCCGTGGGGCGGTTACAATTGGTACAAAGGCAATTTCCATAGCGTGATTCAGGTGAATACTGATCTGCCCATCTACATTGATCGCGCGGTCGATCTCGCGGCGCACGAAGGTTATCCGGGCCATCACGTTTACAATTCGCTGCTGGAAAAGAACCTGGTGCGTGATCGCGGCTGGGTGGAGTTTTCGGTTTACGCGCTGTTCTCACCGCAATCGCTCATCGCCGAAGGGACGGCGAATTTCGGCAGGGACGTTGCCTTCACGCCGAGCGAGCGAATGAAATTCGAGAAAGAAGTTTTATTTCCCGCGGCCGGGATCGATTCCAAACGCGCGGACGAATATTACGTGGTGCAGGATTTGATGAAGCAGCTCAGCTACGCGGTAAACGAGGCTGCGCGAAGATTGATCAACGGCGAAATCGACGAGAACGCCGCGCAGCAATGGTTGCAGAAATACGCTGTGATGGAGCCGCCCCGCGCTCAGCGGCAGATAAAATTCATCAAGCGTTACCGAAGCTACGTGATCAACTACAATCTCGGAGAAGACATGGTGCGTCGTTACATCGAGAAACGAAGCGGTGCCGATGCCGAGAAACGGTGGAGCGAATTCGCCAAACTCCTTTCCTCGCCCCGATTACCCAGCGGATTGCAGTGATATCTAAGGAACCCAGGAAAGCAGGAATTTTTCTCGTAATCGAAACGCTTTTTTCCTGAGTTCTTGCTTTCCTTAGAGATAATGTCGCTATTCCGGCAGGGTCTCGCCCGACCCGCCGATCTCCGCGGGGAAATCCTTTAGCTTGGGCAGACCGTCTTTGATTGGCAGGATAGTTTCTGCGTAGTTGAGGTGCACCTTTGGTTTGAACGGAAAATTACGGAGAGCGCCGATGCGGACATCGATCAGCCCGAGTGTGGGATGATCGACGCTAATGTGGCTGCCGCACTTAGTGCAATAACGACGATCGCTGATTTCGCTGCTCTTGAATCGACCGAGGAACTCAGCGCCTTTCGTGAGGTTAACGTTCTCCCATTTCCACAACGTGAACGCGCTCACCGGCGCGGCGGAATAGCGCCGGCAGTTTTCGCAATGGCAATAACCCATGTCGAGAGGGTCGCCGTGCACCTCGATCTCCACCGCTCCACAGTAACATTGGCCTGTATGCGTCTCCGGCATCGCCTCTCTATTTAGAATCTGGAAACCAGGAAGCCAAGATATTTGAATTAGGGGAAAAGAGGAACCCGCATCCCACGAAAAAAACTTCCTGTTTCTCTCCACGGCGAGTCTGCGACTTGCTGTCCAGATTCGAACCTGTTCCTGGCTTCCTGGTTTCCTGATTCGAGGAGGAGTTTTCTTCTCAGTTTCCTGTTGATCGGTGAAATCTGTGTCGATGGATTTGACTAGCGCTCACCACGGCGTCCGGGGCTAGAATGTCTGACTTGCCATCGGCGCGGGCATCGCGCATGAGAAGTCCCGATTATCAGGGCGAATGTCGGGCGCGGTTCACCGCCGCCGATTTCGACTCGCGCGCTAGCAAACCGATCAGGTCTCCCCGGTCGATCTTTTGAGCGACGTCGACGTTCTGGCCCGCCATGTATTGCAGCAGGGCGGGATCGGTGACGGAGAGCTTTGCGATCACGTCGCGTTGTTGCTGGAAGCTTTTTCGCGCAAATACCATTAGGTAATCGGCAGTCGCGGCCGTATGCTGGTTCCTTAACAATCGCAGCGTCAATCGACCGTGGGTGCGGCCCTTTCCCTCTGCACCAACCAAACACTGCAGAATCATCTCTATGACAGTCTTCATTGATACGAACAAGGACGCGCTGCAAACGTGGCTCGCGGACTTCTTGTCCAGCAATATTGCGGTTTCGGGGCGCCGGCGTCGGCTTATTGCACGCTCAGATCACCAATCTGAAAAACAGGTGCAGGGCGATGCGGAGTCGCATCGAGAGAGTGTAAGGCGCGACAATGAGTCCGAGATCGGAATCCGATTGGCGCATCTAAATTAAAACCACCCTAAAGGAAAACGATATGGAACGAACGATTACGCAAAACAGCGCGCTTTATTTCGCGCAACATAAAACTTCAAAATGTCGTGCCGCGCTTTTCAAGAAGTTTCGCGCTGCGGCCCGCAAGCAGGGGCCGGATGTTCGGCGACAGCTGACCTTCGGCGACTTATTCATCGTGCCACGACTTCATCAGGACAACGGGCGCTGAGCCCCTTCATTGATTGCGATCATGGGTCCCCTGACTTTCGCAAGTTCACAGAATGAAGAAAGCGATTTTGCCGCAGAGCGACGTTGGGAAAACGAAGGGGGAAATCCGGGGCAACTTCAACAGTTACCGTGTGATGATCGGAAGGAAGACGCCACAACCGGTCCGGCGCGAGGCACGCTGAAGGCATTCTGCTACCAAGGTTAACGCCACATGCATCTAATCCAATTCCGCGAAATAATGCGAGATGCCGAAGTCGCGTATGCAATTCATCCTATCGTGCGCAAGTACCTCCTAACTGTAGAAGACACGACCAAAACCCTGATCGCATGCGGCGTGCCGCGGGCTGCCAATGTAGCGCGGATTACGAGCGCCTGGATATGAGCGCGGCTATTTTAAGAGAGCGCAAGAGTGTCGCCAAAGGAGAGAGCGCTCGGGCTCTCGAAGCTCCAATCTCCGTTGATGAGCCGGTGTCGTAAAATAATTGACGCCAATGAGACGCTCAAAAAGAAGCGGCCTGATCCGCAACGCCCGTGGACGGGGCGCGATTTCTGCGACTTCAAAGAGTGCAATGACGCAACCGGGCGCAACCCGGTCCTCTGATCAGGAAGTGATGCGACATCTGTCGCGCTCCCAGATTTTCAAAGATTACGAACGGGCTTTCAGCGAAGCCACGGGTTTGCCGCTGAATATCCGAGGACACGATTCCTGGTCGCCGGCACACCATGGAAAAGAGGATCGCGATTCACTCGCGTCGATTCTGGCTCGTTTCAACAAGGCTCGCGCCGCATGCTTAAGGGCCCAAACCGACGCATCTCGAGAACCGAACTCGACAAGGCGCACCGTTACCTGGTTTGCAGGACTCTCCGAAAGTGCAGTGCCGGTGTACGTAGGGGACCATATTCTTGGTTTTCTCGAGACGGGCGAAGTGATGCTCAAGAACCCGACAAAGGAACATTTCGCGACCATTACCCGGCAGCTCCGCGCGTGGGGCTACAAGACGAATTGGAAACAGCTTGAGCGGGCTTATTTTCGGACGTGCGTTTTATCGCCGGACCGGTATCGCGCGATGTTGCGCCTCCTGAGTATTTTTGCGCAACACCTTTCGATCTTGTCCAATCAGCTGGTAGTAGGCCGCGAGAAGGAAGAGTCCACGAGCATGGCGCGAACGCGGCAATTCATCGAGACTCATCAGGCGGAGCCGCTATCGCTCGGGCGGGTAGCCCACGCGGCTAACATCAGCAGGCACTACTTTTGCAAGATGTTCAAGAAAGCGACCGGTATGAATTTCATCGATTACCTCTCAAGAGTCCGAGTGGAGAAATCGAAGACGCTTTTACTCAATCCCAACTCGCGAATTAGCGAAGTTGCCTTCGCCTGCGGATTTCAATCCATGACGAACTTCAATCGCGCGTTTAAGCGAATCGTCCGGCGCTCTCCCACGCAATTTCGCGAATCGCTTCCGAGGCTGCAACGCGCGACTTAGAAGGTATCGGTTCCGATGTGTCAGTCCGATCAAGCCTGACGCGGAGTTGCTCGAGATATTTTGCAGAGCTCCGCAGAGTAATCCGGCCTCTTGCCGGCCTGGCGAGACAAAGATCAGCTCGCTTCATAACTGTCTTGTGGTGGGTTGATATTTACTGCGGAAATCGCCGCCGACGTTGGTTAAAAGCAATGGAAGCGACTAAGTTAGCCGCCTTACACTGGTGGGGCGAACGCACGGAACCCTCCGCACGCTCGCCGTCAGTGTTACGCCACTTTAACTTCGAGAGCTTTTGATCTTGCTTTCGTCGTTGTCGGGAGGTGCACTTTCAGCACTCCGTCGCGAAACTCCGCCGTCACTTTCGTGCTATCGGCATCTTCGGGCAGCGTGAAGCTGCGTCGGAAAGTGCCAAATGATCGCTCAATGCGATGGAATTTTCTCTTCTGATCTTCCTTCACGCTTTTGCGTTCTCCGGAAACGCTAAGGATGCCGTCTTCGACTGTTACCTTAACGTCTTCCTTCTTCGTTTCAGGCAGGTCAGCTTTGAGGAGATACCCCTGATCGTCCTCACTGATATCAACCTCCGGTGACCAATCTGCGACCGTCAGGCTGTGGATTTCGCCACTGCCCATTCTGTTCGGAAATCCGGCCAAGAAGAACGGATTGAAGCGATTTTGCGCTTCGTCCATCTCTCTAAGCGGATTCCATGTTATTAATTTATTCATATATTTACCTTTCTGGATTGAGCTAAAGCCATCTTGGTGCATCGCGCTCACCGCTTATTGTCAGAGTCGACCCGAATCTTGTGTACGTTGAGGAGCAGGCCCGGTGGAAGGCGAGCGCACGGCGATTTTGCCGGGATTGGGGAGTATTCCAGAGCCGCACGTAATCTCCGATCAGAACGGCTATTCTTAACCAACCCGAGAATCGAATGGGCTGTAGCGGCACCTGTCTCTGCTGCGTGCATCTGTAGTGGCAGGCGTGTCGCCTGTGATTTTCTGTAGCGCCTCCGTCACCCGCAGTTGCAGCCGGCCTGGCCGCGAAGAATTTCGGAGCGTCGTTGACTGCGGTTCTCACTGCGATCAATCAAGCCGATGTGTCGGAGCAGGAGAAAAATGATGCGAAAACTGCTGGGTAGCAAAACAGCGGTTAGCGTATTAGGCCCTGGCGCGCACTCCCTCGCCGCGAAGTATTTTGCGAAATAAAGCAGAGAGCGGGCGTCAAAGATTTACTGGCCCCTTCCGAGTCTTGGATTCGCACGACAAGAAACGGTCAATCTTTCGGAAAATATGCCCGAAGCGCACTCACCGACGAGGTAAATTACAGAGTCCTTCGGACAAGAAAAAACAGAAAGACACGTTATGAGACAATTAATCCCGACCCTTACGCAAAGCGGACTGCTCGCCGTGCTGCTGCAACGCCAGCGCTACCAAGTAATCCAGTTGGCCCGGCGTCGCGCACGCCGCAGGAACATGCGCGCCGCCCTTTGGAATACCCTCACTTGGCCCTACCGCGCGCTCACCGCGCCAACGCTGGTCGGCGATTCTGCCGAGCCCTTGGTGGGAACTGTCCCTGGCCACCCTTGAATCTTTCACCAGGACAATACCCCATGTATCATCAAATCCACACCTACACCGAGCTCCAGCAACAGATTCACGACGACCTGCGGATCCAACATCCCGAATGGGTCAAGTCCAATGGCGAATGTCCCACGTGCGATTCTTACGAGTCGCGCCTTACGGAAATGCTTGGCGCTTTAACACGAACAGGATCCAACGCTACGCGAAGTAAATGACCGTGGACACATCTACCTTCGTAATTCAGTTAGTCCTTTTAGCTGCTATTATTCTCGCTCCCTGGTTTTATACGAGGAGTAAAAGTTAGGTTTGTTCCGCTCAGGTCTAAAGAACAACTTACCAGACACACGGCTGTCTGCGACAGGCCCGAAACCGGAAGTCCGAAACTTCACCCATCTGTCGTAAGCGGCTTGCGCCACTGGAATTCCCCGCAGAACGATCGTTTTTTACCCAGAGCGGGCTTCAGATCGATTCTATCTCCAGGTGAGCCCGGAACACCACCGTGCAAGTTTGGACAGTTGGAGAAGGATTTGGAATTGGAAGCGAGTTCCGTCAGACATGCTGCGCGGCTAATAATTTTCGAGATCATGATCTGAATTGAGTTAAAGCCATCTTGGTGCATTGCGCTCACCGCTTATTGTCAGAGTCGACCCTAATCTTGCGCATGTTGAGGAGGAGGCCCCGTAAAGGCAAACGCCCGGCGACTCCACCCGATCGCGATCTTAGCCTCCCAGGCTGGAAGCCCGCGTGCTGCTCCGGGCAAAGATACCTGTTCCGACAGGGCGTAGCGGCAGTCGACAATCTGGCTTGCCAGATGCGTTTCGTTTGCGCATGATGAGTTCCCGATGATCCGAGCGAATTGTCGGGCGCGGTTCACGGCCGCTGATTTCGACTTCGTCGTGCGCACGCTCGCGCGGTCGCAAACGGATCAAGTTTCCCTGGTCGATCTCTTAAGCGATGTCGAAACACGCGATTCGATTCTCGATCATCCACGATTGGTTGACGCAATTCTAAACAACTGCGGCCATCTCCGAATATCGTCGCAATTCTATTTTTATGTTCTGGCCCGGCACGTTTTGCAACAGGGCGGGATCGGCGACCGCAAACTGTGCGATTACGTGGCGTCGCTGCTCGAAGCTTTTTCGCGTGCGAACCGATTACAGATGTCGGACGAGAACGATAAACACGCTCAGCAGTATATCTCGGACATGCTCATCGCGCTGACCCGCGCGACGCCCGAGCAGGCTTTTTTACTGCGCGCGCACGTCGGCAATTACTCTCTCTTTATCAGCGGCATTTTTCATGAGAACACGCAGCGTCGCAGTTTGCGCGGCGGACCCGACATAAAGTTTTACGAGCAAGTCGGCCGAACCAATTTCCAAATGGTCGCTTCGCATGCGACTGCGCGGCACTGCGAGCTGGACGATGTATTCGAAGAACTGGCCGATCGCTTTCGCGACGTCCGGATCGCGCTGAATCAACTTTCTGATCAATTACTCAATCTGGATGATGACGCGCGCCCACCGCTCTCCCTGTGAACGAGACACTCTTTAGCCAAATCCAGAGATTATTTGAACGAACCTATGCCCAGGTCGGAATCAATCTGGAAGATTGCCTGATCGATCGGAGGCGTTGCGCGCAATTGTCCATCCTGGCGGGAAATTCGGCCCGCGAATTGAGTGAGCTGGCGCGCACGTTTCTACGGCGTGCCGGGGACCAGCTTTACGTCGGTATTTATTATTCGCGCTGGCTGATCGACCAACTCGAGCAGCACGACCCGCGCGCCGGCCTGGGCGACCGCAACATCCGGTCACTCATCATGTTCGTGGAAGAAATCAATCATGCGTTGCACGCCGCGCTTCAGTTTAAAAACGGTGCGCGCGAGATTGCGTCTGAAGATTTTGCCCGCAATCTCGAGCTGCAGGCGCAGGTCGATACGTATCTTGTCCTCTTACTCTTTGTAGCGTTTTTTCGAAAAACCCAGCGGGTTTCGCGAACTGACCGGCGCTGGCTGCGCTTTCATCTTTTCGCCCGCCAATGCCCGGAGGCTTTTCGCGACAAGAATCTGCTGGGCCGCTATCTCGAGACAACCCAACTCGCCGCCAACTACACGCATTATCTCGACACGCTGAACGGCGTGCGCCGGCTCGATGAGATCAGGCGCTTTCATTCCCTCGATTACGGTGAGAAAAGACAGCGGATCTTAGCCCTCACAGACGGTGACGGAAACTAATCGAAGTCTGCGGGCGCTCTTCGCGCCGGCGACGGTCAACTTTCCAGTACTTTGAGATCGGCGATGTCTTGTGGGCGGCCCACGGCACGCTTGTTTCGTATAAGAGCGTCCTTGGCAAGGATGAAAACCGGAATTCCGTCGAGGTCAGCCGACACCTTACTAGCGAGCGCCTGGTCAGTCGTTACACCGGTGATGCTGGTCAGCAGATCGATTCGGTTTGGCGCACGGCCCAGCTGAATCAATTGGTCGGGTTCAGTGAAATCAGATTCCTTGAAGCCGGCATCCGCGAAACCGAATTGATTCAAAAGATCGACAAGCTTGGCTGCATTTTCGCGCGTGGCTCGAACCAGTATGTCCAAATCTCCCGTGTAACGCGGTCGACCGTGAAAGGCGAGGCTGTGCGCCCCCACGACCACGTAATCAATTCCGCGGGAGTTTAGTGATTCGAGAAACTCTCTCCAGTCGTTGCTCAGGCGCATGGTTCAGTAGCTCGACCAGGATTCGCAATCTCTCGTTGCCGGTAAGGTTTTTGTAAAACTCTCGGTCGACTTTCTCTGCTTCGGCCAGGCTGCCGAATTTCTTTACGCTTTTCTGCACAACCGATCATAACCTCGGCGCGACAGTTTTCCGAGGGATTTTCTGCGAATATCGACACGTATTTATCTCGCTACACTAACCGCCAGCGTCGCCTCTATGAAATCAAACGTTTTCATTCGCTCGATTACGGCACGAAGCGAGCCCGGATCCTGGCGCTAACGGACAGCACGACCAAGTAGAGGAAAGTACCCCCATCGCTCGCATGGATTCGACTCGCGAAACGAGTCATGATGGATCGCGCCCTAAAATCATTGCATCCAGACTCGACGATTCGTCGGATCACTGGATACACTTATCGGTTGCCGGTGCCTGTGGGAGAAATTTAAGCGTAACTGACCTGAGCATGGCGGAAACATCTTCAGCGCAGCAGATGCTGGATCAGGAAATGATCGCGCGGATTGGCCGCAGCGATCAAACTGCCTTCAGCGCCTTGTATGACCGGCTCAGTGGTCCGCTATATTCCTTGGCCTTGAAAATGTTGGGAGACGCCTCAGATGCGCAGGACGCGCTTCAAGAGGTCTTTCTGCAGATATGGTCACGCGCCGGCACTTACGATCCGAAAAAGAGCAGCGTTTTTAGCTGGGCTGTTCTGTTGACGCGAAGCAGAGCGATCGATCGATTGCGGGCACGCGAGCGGCGGTTGCGCGTTGTGGTCGGGTCAACGGCCGATGCCGCCAAGCTTGCTGAAGCAACCAATGCATCCACGGTTGAGACCGCAGCGGATACCGCAGACAAGAATGATGAAGCAGCGCATGTGCGATCTTTGTTGAACAACTTGCCCTTGGAACAGCGACAGGCGATCGACCTGGCGTTTTTCGGGCACCGCACGCATCACGAGATTGCCGCGGAACTTGGACAACCACTCGGTACAATTAAAGCCCGAATTCGCCGTGGCCTTTTGAAGCTTCGGGAACAACTTCGCACCTAGTTATGATTTTATGATTTCGGAAGAACAACAGGATCAGGCGGCACTCTACGTGCTCGGGCTCCTGCAGCCAGGTGAGGCCGCTGCGTTCGAATCGGAATTAACCACGAACCCTGAGTTGCGCGATATCGCTCGCGAATTGCGCGAAGCAGCAGGTAGCGTCGCGTTGACGACTCCGCCGCGGACTCCACCTGCTTCATTGAAGCAGCGCATCATGCGTGAGATCGCGATGAAAACTGAAGAGCCGACTCTGGAGTCGACGCAACGCGCTCCGTTTGGCTGGGTACCGTGGGCCATAGCGGCGGCGTTGGCGGTGTTTTGCGGCCTCCTCGCTCTCGATCGCGTACGGCTGGAGCGCCAACTTGCCGATATACGCGCGGTCGATCCGCTGATCCAGACGACGTTTTTCACTCTGGCGCCATCTGCGCCTGCTCCATCGGATGCAAAAGCGACGGTCGCATGGCAACCTGGTCGCCAAAGCGGCGTGATTCGCATCAGTAATCTTCCCGCGCCGCAACCAGGCAAGGATTATCAGCTGTGGGCTGTCGATGCCGAGCACAAGGATCCAATTAGCGCAGGCGTTGTTCGCGTAGACAAAAATGGTGTTGCGCAAGTTCGCTTCAAGCCGGTTGAGAAGGCGGAACATGTAAAGGCTTTTGCGATTAGCTTGGAGCGCGAAGGTGGGGTCCCCAAAAAGGAAGGACCCATTTTGCTCGTCGGTACAACCTGAAATAGTTCGTAATCGTCCTCGGAGCACCACTGCGGTGTCGTCAGTGAGTGTTAGGGCAAAGCATCCAGGCGGATGGCTGCAGCGTATCACCGGGCATTTGAAAGCAAGCATCTTTATTTTCATACGGGCCATGCTCGCCGCCGGATCAGTCGTTGCGCAGGAAAACAGCACATCGTTCTCGCCGACGTCTGCGGCTGAAGAGACCGGTTTCAATCTCGACTATAGCAACGATCAAATGGCCGAGCGCGCCATCGACCAACGTATTATCGATCGCTACGCCTCGTTCGATCTTTCGGACGGCAGCCGTTCCGATCGCTACAGCGTATCGCTCGACCTGGAGAATGAAGACAGCGACTGGAGTTTCGAAGTCACTGTCACGATGGAATTTTAATTCGAACAGCTGAAAGCGCGGCTAGGGCTGGAGCGAGCGCTTGGCAGCGATATGGACGAGCAATTTCTGCCGCTATCGAAAATTTTCCGTCGTGACTGCATCCAGTCGGTGCGTTGCGGCGTAATCCTCGCCGAACGCAAAAAATGGAAACTAGAAAACAAGCAATAGGCAAGCGCGGCGGAAAAATTTTGATTCCTGTCGTGGCGCTACTCCTGGCCAATGCTTGTCTACTCACCTTTTCCACTCGGCCAAAGAGTAAGAACGGACCGAGCAAAGTCCATGGAGCTGCCGCAACTTTCGATGACCCACTGGCTTTGGTCCTAACGCCGCTGACGGGCGACAGTCATACCGATCGAGAAATTTCCCGGCTCCAGCAGCAAATTCGCAGCGGCAGGAACGTCCAACTCTGGCTCGAACAACTCGGCTGGGCGTTTGTTGCCAAGGCGCGCGAAAGTTTCGACCCGGGTTTTTACAAACTGGCCGAGCAGTGCGCGCGGTGCATCGAAAAGCGCAATACGCAAACCCAGGAAGCGATGCTGTTGCGTGCGCACGTGCTGCAGAATCTGCATCGTTTTAAGGAATCCGAAACCCTGGCGCGGCGTCTCGTCCAGCAGCGAGGACTCAGCTTTGATTACGGTCTTCTCGGGGATGCGTTGATGGAGCAGGGAAAGCTTGGCGACGCGGTCGAGGCCTATCAGCAGATGATGAATTTGAGGCCTGACCTTCGCGCATACGCCCGCGCGGCGCACATGCGCTGGCTGAAAGGCGATCTCGAGGGAGCGATCGAGGCGATGCAACTGGCTGTGACCGCTGCCACCCCGAGCGATGCCGAATCCGCTGCATGGGTGAATACGCGATTGGCGTTCTACGAGTTTCAAGCTGGCAGCGTTGACGAAGCAGAACAACGCTGCGTGTTCGCACTCTCGCTACAAAACAATTATGCCCCAGCGCTCTTGCTGAAGGGGAAAATGCTACTTGCTCAAAACCGGCCCCGCGAAGCCGTGGACGCTTTGCAAAACGCTGCGAAGCTGAATCCGCTTCCCGAATATCAGTGGACGCTTGCGGAGGCGCTGCGCGCAGCTGGCTGTGAGAACGAAGCCTCTGCGGTAGAGACGCAACTTCGCCAGCACGGCGCGAGCGGGGACCCGCGAACACTAGCGCTCTTTCTCGCGACACGACACGAGTCCCCCGAGAGGTCGCTTCGACTCGCGCGAGTGGAACTTGATTCGCGCAGTGATGTCTTCACTCATGACGCTCTGGCGTGGTCGCTGGCCGCGGCAGGCAACCTGGCCGAAGCGCACAGCGAAATGCAGCGCGCATTGGCAGAAGGCACCGAAGATGGGCGGCTCTTTTTCCATGCTGCCGTGATCGCGTCACAAACCGGTCACACGGCTGATGCAGAGTGTTGGCTGCGCAAAGCGAGCGAACTCTCGCATCTGCTTTTGCCATCTGAACGCAATGAACTTCAAAACGCGGTGACATGTGGCGCTGAAAAGAAGGCGTCCGTTGCCCCAAACACACAAAGAACCTTTTCGCTCGGACCGAACACCGCGCGGAAAACCCAACCCGAAACCAAAACCTAAACGAAAATGAAAAAAATAACATATCTCATGTCGCGCTGTGCTATAGCACTGTTCGCGGCACAGTTAATCGGAGCGGCGCAAGCCTCCAGTCACATGGACGCGCCGCTGATCACTCGCGATCCCTCAGCCAACACCACGGACGTTTACGCGTTCGTGCAAAATGAAAACGGAACAAAAAGTCTTGTTACCGCACTGGGCGTTTACCCGCACGAAGAGCCCGGCGTCGGACCAAACAAGTACAACTTCGACGATAACGTGCTCTATCAGATCCACGTTGCCACGGGTAACGACGTGGCTGCTGGCAAAGCCACGTTGAGTTACGAGTTCGCGTTCACAACAACGTTCATGAACCAGAACACTATCCTGCAGTCGTATCTGGGAGTCGTTAACGACGTCGCGGACGCTAATCAGAACCTGGTGCAGACTTACACCGTCACCAAGGTGGACCATCGCCAACACGACCATCGGACGTTGCTAGGAACTGGAACCGTTCCGCCCAATAATCAGGGCGTCGCTACCCCTTTTTATAATCAAGGCGACGACGGCAACAATCCCGCGAAGGACGGCGTCGCCACCGAAGGCGAGCTGGATCGTTACACAACACAAACGATCAAAAATCTGGGCGGCGGCTATTACTCGTTCGCCGGCCAACGCGACGATGGTTTCTATGGTGACATCAATGCCATCTTCGATCTGTTGCAGCTTCGTTCACCAGGCAAGGATTCCCAGGGCGGGTTCAACATTCACCTCATGGCGCTGGTCGTTCCGGTAACCGAATTGGGCGGTGACCAGCAAATCGTCGGCGTTTATGCAAGCACCAGCCGACGTCGAATACAAATACTACGCGACAATCGCGATCCGCAAACGAACGGTCGGTGGGTGCAGGTCGCACGCCAAGGAAACCCGCTGTTCAACGAGGGTCTGGTTGCCATCGCCGACAAGGATCGCTACAGCCGAACCAGCCCCGAGTCTGATAACGAGTTGTTCAGCGGATACGCGGTGACTCCCGAACTGGCGAGACTGATCAACCAAATTATCTTCGGCGGCACGTTGCCGGATGTCGAGACAGGCCGGACTGACATCGCTGGAATTTTCATTCCCGATTTGATTAAGGTTGATTTGTCCACAGATGCCTGCCGTCTGGCTGGAAACGGGACTCAACAGGGGCCCAATCCAGACGACCCTGGTTTCTCCCGCCTGAGCATCTTTGGTGGCGACACTCTGATCAGCCAAATTCAACCGGGCTTTGGCGATGGTGTTATTCCTGGCGGCTGGCCGAATGGCCGCCGTTTTGGCGACGATGTAGTCGACATCGCGGTAACTGCTCTGATCAGCAATCTTCGCGTTGACCCACCGATCATTCGCGGCCCAGCGGGAGACAATTTGGACTTCAACGACGCGGCCTATAACAAGGTCTTCCCGTACGAATCCACGCCGCAGAACGGCCGCAACCACTCGCACCCGTAGCCGCTCAACGCGCCGTCATCGCGTGAGTTCTAATGCACTCGGGGAATCCCGGCCAGGCAGCGTCAGCACGCCTAGCCGGGTCGCGCGTTGCTCGGGCCGCGATTCTTGCGGTTCTGTTTTCGCTGTTGCCGCTTCAATACGCGAAGGGTCACGATCCCGGACTAAGTAGCCTCACAATCCGACAACGCACGAACAGTTTGGAGGCGACGTTGACGCTGGCGGTCAAGGACGCGGCGCAACTTGCCGAGCTCAACGACGACCGCGACGGGATTGTGACCAAAGCCGAGTTTGCTCACGGCCGATCACAACTTGAAGCGGTCGTAGCCACGCAGCTGATCGTCGCGCCGGATGGCAAAGTCGCCAAGGCCCAATCTATTCGCGGTCGCCTCGATGAAAATAACAACGTGGAAGTTAATCTGGACTTCAGCACGGCAGCCTTTTGCAGTTTAGAAATTCAATCCAAACTCATCGCCTCTCTGCCACTTGGGCACCGTCAATATCTGCAGGTACAAAATTCAGCCGGTGAAACGGTCTTTGAAGGCTTGCTAAGCGCGACCGCAGACCGCGCGGCCGTGCAAATGCCCCATACCAACGCGAGCATGGCCGCGTTCGAAGCCGTTCGTTCGTTTGCGAATTTCCTTTCTCTAGGTGTGAAACATATTCTGACGGGCTACGATCACTTGCTCTTTCTCCTCGGTCTGCTGGTCGTGGCGCGGGGCTTCGTCTCCGCGCTGAATATCATCACATCATTCACGATTGCGCACTCGATCACACTGGCGGCGGCGACCTTGCATCTCGTGCAAATTCCGAGTCGAATTGTGGAGCCACTGATCGCTGTTTCCATCGTTTTTGTCGGCGTCGAAAATCTTTTGCGCGGCGACATTCCGAAAGCGCGGCGGCTGGTGGCCTTCGGCTTTGGTTTGATACATGGCTTTGGTTTCGCTTCGGCTTTGCGTGAGGCCGGCATCGGTTCGGGTACCGGCGGCATCGTGCTGCCGTTATTCTCTTTCAATCTTGGCGTTGAGCTCGGTCAGATCATGGTCGCTGCCGCGGCGCTGCCGATCATTTGGAAACTCCGGGAGAACCCGATGTTTATTACGCGGTGGGCGCCGGCGTGTTCGGCAGTCGTTGTGCTACTCGGCAGTTTTTGGTTCGTGGAGCGAGTGTGCATGAATTGATTGCGACTGCATTGATCATCCATGTTGATGCGTGGCTTTGAGCCAAAATTGGAAACACCGGAAAGATTGCACGGGCGATGGGTATGCGATTTACTGCCGCATGAGTACGTATCCAACAAGCCCGAAACAGATGACGGGCGGGATGATTTATTTCCCGCGGATGCTGGACAAGATCCGCCTGCACGCCCGCGGCGAGCTGCACGAGGATTATCACAAGAACCTCGGCGGCGTAAGAGCGGCCGATGGGGTGTGCTGTAATTTTCTGCGCGTCCATTATCGAGATCTTCGCGACCGAGTGCTGCAAGGTGGGACGGACGACGAGATTCTGGAATGGTGTTTTGAAAACGGGCGGCGCTTGAACGACGGCGACCTCTTTGTCTGGAATGGGTTCGCATCGAAACTCGGGTGGCGCGATTCTGTCACTCCGACCTTAGAGGAGGCGAAAAAGAAACATGGCATCTCAGATCGCGCTGACATTGTCACAATCCCTGACCTGATCGATTTCGACGAAGGCCGAAAAAGTTGGAACAATCTCGAATCTTTTTCCTAAGTAGACAGGTTCGCCGTTGGGTGCGATGGAAGATCGAAAAGGAGGATGTGATTATGAACGGAAAGGCATTGTGGGTAGTTCTGGAGGCGAAGCCGGGCAAGGAAGCGGAAGTCGAGAAATTTCTGCAGGCTGGCCAGGGACTAGTGGAGGCCGAGCCGAAAACGGTATCGTGGTTTGCAATTAAAATGCCGCCTTCCACATATGGTATTTTCGATACCTTCGCAGATGATTCTGGCCGCGATGCACACCTGAACGGCAAGGTCGCGCAAGCTTTGATGGAAAAAGCACCTGAGCTTCTGGCGAAATCTCCTTCGATCGAGAAGATTGATGTGATTGCTTCGAAGCTCCGCAATTAACTGCGGAAAACCTGACTCGTTCCCGAGCTCTTGCAGTGGTTTTATCGAAATGATTTGTCGAGAATCAGGCTTCGGCGTTGCGGTTAGCCTGTGCATCCTGGCTTTCACCGCTTGCGAATACGAAGCTCCGATCACATCGAGTCCCACTCGCAAAGTGCAGGAGCGGCTTCTCGGTAACTGGATTTCCCAGGACGGCAAGGAACATATGAGAGTGCGACGGCTGGATGACAGCATCTACGTCGTTTATTACGATGGTGATTTGTTCCGTGCTTATCACTCCGACGTTGCGGAGATGCCGTTTGTGAGTGTCCAAGATATCAACTCAAACGATCGCAAGTATGCTTATGTGGTTTGGAAGCTGTCCGATGACGGCAAGCGTCTGACCTTACGCAACGTTAAAAGCGACGTGATCCCAAAAGAACAAAAAGACTCAGCCAGAATTGCTGAGCTTCTAAACGAAAACGCCAAGAACCCTGATTTGCTCGGGGAGGAGATTGAATTTAACAAAGAAACATAACTGCCGCTCCGCTTGAAAAACCGATCTTGCGCGATCTGTCTGCTGCCGTTCATTGTTTCTTTGTCCTCCGCGAGTTGGCTTCACGTAGACAAATTTCCGTCGCGGCGCCGTCTCACATGGGATGATGGCATTCCAATACCGTCATTTTGCCAAGGCTGTCCTCGCGTTAGCGCTTGTTTCTGCGCCGCTGGGCTGCACTCACCACGAATTAATTCTCGATGAAGTGATCGAGCGTAATACCAACGCCATGGGCGGCCGGGCTGCGATCGAGGCCGTCAAATCGATTGAGGTTGATCTGCACATCGTCGATCCGGGCTTCGAAGTGGACGGGACTTATCGCGCGATGCGTCCCGGGAAGATGCGGATCGATGTTAAGGCGAATGAAAAGCATGTTTTTACCGAGGCATTCGATGGCGAACAGGGCTGGCAGTGGAAGGGAGAAGGAAACCAGGAGGCGGCTTCGTCCAAAGCAACGACCGCGCTTTATCATGGCGTCGAATACCCGGGCAAACTTTTCGGTTTGCATGAAATAAAACAGCGCGGTCATCACGTCGAACTCGTCGGCCGGGAGAACGTCGATGGTATTAACCATTATGTGCTGCGGCTCACGTTAAAGGATGGCTATACGACAAGTCTCTATGTCGATCCTAAGAGCTGGTTAATCACGCGCCGCCGGGATGTCCGACCGTTGCACGTAGATGTCGATCCGACTCCAACCACTATCGAGCTGCTTAATTCGGATTTTCGCGAAATCGCAGGCGTGAAATTCCCCTTTGCCACGACCGACACCGATTTGAAGACTGGCAAAGTAATCGAGACGACGACTGTCAAAAGCATCAAGGTTAATCCGCCGATTGATCCGACAATTTTCAAAAGGCTTTAGCGGACAGGCATTGATTGGTTAGCGGGTTTCGGGAAAGATTCCGGATGATTCCGTTCCGGGCCTTCTCGATCAGCACCTTCGCCACGCTGTTTTTGGTTTTGGCGTCAGCCAGCAGGGCCCAGCAAGCGAAGCCACAAGCGACAACTTCTCCCATTGATACTTCGGCACTGGTTTCGCCATCGCCGACATCGACACCGATCGTTTTTTCACCGCCAACACTCGCCGATCTGAAACGACTTCAGCAGGCGGCGTTGAGTAGCGATTATGCATACAAGCAGGTTGCGCATCTCGCGAACAACATCGGACCGCGGTTAAGTGGATCCCCGCAGGCTGCGAAATCGGTCGATTACGTCGCGAATGAATTGAAGGCCATCGGCTGCGAAGTGCAGCTCGAGAAAGTGATGGTGCCGCATTGGGTGCGCGGCGAAGAGACAGCGGCGCTCATTCAGTTTCCGGGACAGGCGGAGAACACGACGCAAAAGATTATACTGTGTGCGCTCGGAGCAAGTGTCGCGACGCCGGCGGACGGAGTCATCGCCGAAGTGATCGCGGTCAGAAATTTTGATGAACTGGAATCGATGCCTCGGGACAAGGTCGCGGGCAAGATCGTACTCTTCAATTATCCCTTCGACAAAGAAATGGCCGCGGAAGGTCGCGGCGGGGAAGCTTATGGAAAAGCAGTCGTTTATCGAAGCGATGGTCCAAGTGCGGCATCGCGACAGGGCGCTGTCGCGTGCCTGATCCGTTCAGTCGGCGGCGCCAGTTATCGCCTTCCGCACACTGGACAGACCGATTATGCAGATGGCGCGCCGAAAATTCCAGCCGGTGCGGTCACAGCGGAGGATGCAGATTTAATTGTCGATCTGGTCCGGCAGGGACCGGTGAAAATGAAATTGATCCTCACGCCGCAGCAATTACCGGATGTCGAGAGCTACAACGTCATTGGCGACATCAAAGGCAGCGAACATCCAGAACAAGTGATCATCGTTTCCGGTCATTTGGACTCATGGGATCTGGGCACAGGCGCGATCGATGATGCTGCGGGCGTTGCAGTTTCGATGGAGACGGCGAATCTGATCCAAAAACTTCATCTCAAACCGAAACGCTCGATTCGCGTGATCGCGTGGATGAACGAAGAAAACGGGTCGGCCGGTTCGAAGCAATACGCGAAAGATCACGAGAAGGAGATGTCGAACCATTTCGCGGCCATGGAAACAGACGGTGGCGCCGGTCATCCGCTCGGGATCAACATCAAAGGAAAACCAGAAATCAAAAAGATGCTCGCGCCGGTCGCTGCAATTTTGCAAGACTCGGGCGCAGGCGTGCTAGCCCTCGTCGAACATTGTGGGGCCGACATCGAGCCGCTGGAGAAAGCTGGCGTGCCCGCTTTCAGTCCGATCCAAGATAGCCGTTTCTATTTTGATTATCACCACACCGCTGCGGACACACTGGACAAGATTGTGCCGAAAGAATTGGCGGAAAATTCCGCGGTCGTCTCCGTGCTTGCTTATGCGCTCGCAAACATGGAACGACCGCTGCCTCGTTGATCCTTGGCGTTTATGACGCTGATTACGCCAACTACTGATCAGAAGGCGCCCTTTGTGTCTCGGGCTGGGCGCTGGGTAGCAGAGCTGCTCTTGGTGTTTGTCGGCGTTTACGCCGCCTTCTGGCTCAATAATTATCAGCAGCGCCAGCAGGACGAGGAACGCCGCGACCGAATCCTGGCGTCGATCGAGCGGACGCTTCGCGACGGAATCGAGAGCGGAAAAATTAACCGCGCGAAAGAAGAACGAGTAGCTGCAGACTTCCGGCGTGCGCTCGAGGCCGGTGAGATGCCGCCGCTGGCTCCATTTGTTTTCACAACCGATTACAACCCGGGCGACTTTGCCACGATGCTCCAAGCCGGCGGCATCCAGCTGCTCGACTTGGAGACGCTCACCGCGTTGCGCAACGACGAATCGGTGATCCGCTGGGGATTGAGCCGCCTGGCGCGTTATCAAAAATTAAGCGACGAACTGATCGTGCCTAATCTCGACCAGGACATTTCCTTCTTCTACGATCCGGCCACCAAGAAATTGCGAAAACGGGTCGAGATATATCCCGAGGCTCTGGACGCAACGGTTAAATTTGCTAACGACCTTGAACGAACCCATACGCAGCTGCTCAAGCAAATCCAAGCCGAACGGCAACGAAATCGTTAACGTGAACCGAACAATCCGAATCTTTGCACTTCTCTGGTCCCTACTAGTCGCAGGTTTTGCATCCCCCGCCGATTATCCGGCGCCCACGGAAGGCGATTACATCGTTCGCGATTTCAAATTTACTTCGGGCGAGACATTGCCTGAATTGCGTCTCCACTACCGGACGCTCGGAAAACCGGAAAAAGATTCACAGGGCAAAACGACGAATGCAGTCCTCATCATGCACGGAACCACCGGCAGTGGCGCGCAATTTATCCGCCCGGAGTTTGCCAGCGAACTTTTTGGGAAAGATCAGCCGCTCGATGCGACAAAGTTTTTCATCGTGTTGCCGGACGAGATCGGCCATGGCAAATCCACCAAGCCGAGCGACGCCATGCATGCGAAATTTCCGCGCTACGGTTATCTCGATATGGTCGAAGCGCAGTATCGGCTGCTGACCGAAGGACTGGAGGTGAACCACGCGCGGCTCGTGATGGGCACCTCGATGGGCGGGATGCATACCTGGTTGTGGGGCGAGTTGCATCCCGATTTCATGGAAGCGCTCATGCCGTTGGCGAGCTTGCCCACGCAAATTTCCGGCCGCAACCGCGCCTGGCGCCGCATGATCATCGACGCGATTCGCAATGATCCGGCATGGAGCGGCGGCGATTACAAGAGCCAGCCGCCAAGTCTGCGAGCGGCTGCGGAAATGCTCTGGTTCATGAGCAGCAATCCGGTTTTGCGGCAAAAAGAAGCGCCAACACTGGGCGAGGCGGACGAGGCGCTCGACAAATTTGTCGATGCACACGTGAAAAGCGACGACGCAAATGACGTGCTTTATGCAGTGGAAGCATCACACGATTACGATCCCGGGCCAAACTTGGAAAAGATTCGTGCGCCGCTTCTCGCCATCAATTTCGCCGACGACCTGATCAATCCACCCGAACTCGGAATTCTTGAGCGCGAAATCAAGCGTGTGCCGAAGGGTCGGGCAGTGGTGATCCCGTTGAGCGACAAAACGCGAGGCCACGGCAGCCACACCATCGCGACGTTATGGAAGGATCAGTTGGTAAAGTTACTTGAGAAAACGGAAAATAACCGGTCGTCTCAATATCCGGAATAGTAGGCGCCGCCATAATAACTGTACCACGGATAGTACGGATAATAATCCGGGCCGTAGTAAGTTCGGTAGCGATACTCCGACGTGTAATAACGATTGTAGCCGTAATTCGGCGTGTAAGAAGTGTCAGCGTAATATCCTTCCGCGCATCCTCCGAGTAAAAGAGCAAACAGGCTCGCGCACAATAGCGAGAGCAGAGTTGCTGTAGCACGCGAATGTGTGGTCGTAGTTGTTTTCATCAGAAACCTCGAGTTCGTTACATCCTAAATGAAAGCCATCGGTGTAGTCTGAAACATCGCGCAGCCGAGCACAAGTCTTCTCATAATCAGAATTGCACCTTCCACTCATTCGGTTGTGAGAGGACACCGTGGCGATTCCACTTAACTATAACGATCAAAAATGGATTCGATGGATCGAGTTGACACATATACGTTTTTCCGTATATGTGAGCGGTGGAATCACCTAAAGATCGTGAACCGGTCTTCCTCTTTCGAATTCTGGCCGATCCGACGCGGTTGCGTTTGCTGAACTTGTTGGCCTGCGGCGAAACCTGTGTCTGCGAATTGACCGATACCCTGGGCGTAGTGCAGCCGAAAGTGTCGCGCCACCTCGCGCATCTCAAACACGCCGGACTCGTGGAAGCGCGCCGTAACGGGAAATGGACGCACTACCGCTGGGCGAAACATGGCAATCCGCTAATCCGCCACGTTCTCACGGGATTGCGGGAGTGGATGGCGCGGGACGACCGCATGAATGGCGAGCGCCGCAGACGCGACAGGGTCTGCTGCGAAATTAGTCGAAGGAAACCGAAGAAAGCTAAAACCGAATGAAAACGAGCGAATTCATCTCCAGGCTGCGTACCTCGCCGAACAATCAGTTAATCTTTGCCGACCGTGACGGTCATACGGTGCACACGGGTTATCATCTGACGGAATTAAAAGCAGCCTCGTTCGAGACGGTCGATTGCGGCGGACAAACCAACCGCTGGCAGGAAATGATCGTTCAGCTTTGGGTCCCGTCTCACGCCGATGGCGAATACATGACGGCAGCGAAATTTCTGAAGATTTTCGAAAAGGTTCTAGGAATGATTCCGCTCAATCTCGACACCGAAGTTCGAATCGAATACGGCGACGAAAATTTCTTTCCGTCGGCATATCGCATCCGTTCTGTAACGCATAATCGCGACACAACGCGAGTTTTAGTCGAGCCGCCTGAAACCACGTGCAAAGCTCGCGATCGCCGCGTGGCAGCTCGCGAGATAACGGATGGCTGCTGCGTCCCGGCAATGCAATCGAGTTGCACTTCATAGCAAGTTTTGAGATCGACATCGTCGCCGGACGCCCGTTGAATCGGCTCGGTGAAGCGAAATTTCTTTTGCCTCGCTGTTTTCCTGACAATCGTGTTTGGTCCCGTAACTGCCGGATTCGCGAAAGGTCCATCGCCATCGCCGGGTGCCGTCGATTTCGACGTCATTATCAGAGGCGGCGCGGTTTACGACGGCACCGGCGCGGAGCCAAAACAGGTCGACGTTGCAATTCGCGGTGATCGGATTGCGCGCATCGGCGATTTCAAGGCGGCGAAGGCGAAAACGGTTATCGATGCAGCCGGGCTGGCAGTGGCGCCGGGGTTCATTAACATGCTCTCCTGGTCAACGGTGTCGTTGATTCAGGACGGGCGATCGCAGAGCGAGATCCGCCAGGGCGTCACGACCGAGATCATGGGCGAAGGCGAATCGATGGGTCCGGTGAACGATCCGGTGCGCGACCACATGCTCCGCACCCAGGGAGACATCAAATACGACATCAAATGGAACACGCTCGCGGAATATCTCCGTTATCTCGAGAGCCGCGGCGTTTCCTGCAATGTGGCTTCCTTCATCGGCGCGACCACAATCCGTGAATACGTGATTGGCTTCGAGGATAAACAGCCGACGCCGGAACAACTCGACGAAATGCGCGAACTGGTTCGCAAAGAAATGGAAGCGGGCGCGCTCGGGATTGGCACTTCTCTGATCTACCCGCCCGCGTTTTATGCGAAGACCGAGGAATTGATCGAGCTCTGCAAGGTCGCCGCGAAATACCGTGGCAAATACATCTCTCACATGCGCAGCGAGGGGAATCGGTTGCTCGAAGCGCTCGATGAATTAATCCGGATCAGCCGGGAAGCTGGAATTCCGGCAGAAGTTTATCACATCAAGGCAGCCGGCAAACAAAACTGGGGCAAGCTCGACGATTTCCTTTCGCGAATTGAAGGCGCGCAAAGAGAGGGGCTGAAGATTACTGCGGACATGTACACATACACGGCGGCCGGAACCGGGCTCGACGCGTGTCTTCCGCCATGGACCGAAGACGGCGGTTATCCCGCGTTGTTCAAGCGGCTGCGCGATCCCGCAACACGAGAAAAAATCGCCGCAGAAGTCAGCAAAGACAGTGACGAGTGGGAAAATCTTTATGTTGGCGCAGGTTCGCCCGATCGAATTTTGCTCGTCGGATTCAAATCCGAAAAACTAAAACCGCTCACCGGAAAATCGCTCGCGGAGGTGGCGAAGTTGCGCGGCAAAGATCCGATTACAACCATTATGGATTTGATCGCTGAAGACGAGTCCCGGATTGATTCGATTTATTTCCTGATGTCGGAGGGAAACGTCAAAAAAGAACTGGCAAAGCCATGGATTTCATTCGGTTCTGATGAAGCCTCGCAAGCTCCGGAGGGCGTGTTCCTGAAATCGAATCCACATCCACGCGCCTACGGAAATTTCGCGCGCGTCCTTGGCAAATACGTGCGCGACGAAAAAGTGATTCCGCTGAAGGAAGCCATTCGCAGGTTGAGCGGATTGCCTGCGACAAATCTCGGCCTGGATCATCGCGGTTTCATTAAGGAGGGAATGTTCGCCGATATCGTTGTGTTCGATCCGGGGACGATTTCCGATCGCGCCACCTTCGAGGGCCCGCACCAATACGCGGTTGGTATGAAGCACGTTTTTGTGAATGGCGTGCAGGTGCTTAAAGATGGCGAGCACACCGGCGCCAAACCGGGTCGCGCGTTGTGGGGTCCCGGGAAAATGCGATAAGATCCAGCGTGCTGCGTTTGGCTCTTCCCAAACACCCGGGCGCGCGGCCGCGGCGGAAGAAAATTCCTGTTAGATAAACCCAACGCGAGCGGACTCCCGTGCAGCAATTCGCGGTGATCATCGCGCTTCGGTTGAAATCACAGCGCGCGGGGTGGAGATTTACGTGAGATGGATCCAAATCGCAGTATTAAACTGCGCTGGCTGCGCGGCACGCTTTATGACGTGACCTCTGAGCTGGCGCGTTTGCATTCTTCGCGGATCGGTGCGCACACATGGCAACCGGCCATTAATGCCTATCGCTGCGACAAATGCATTCGTGTCTGCGTCGACCTTGCTGGAGTTGACCCCTCAGGCATCGATCTCACGGTCGAGTCAGAACGCCTCATTCTGCGAGGTGTCCGCGATGTCCCCGAGCCCACACATGCTGAGGGACGCGCTGTGCAATTGCTCGCCATGGAGATTGATTATGGGCCATTCGAACGCGAGGTGCGTTTACCGGCGTTAGTGGATATTGAAAAAGTACATGCCGAGCAGCGAAACGGATTCCTGTGGATCTCGCTGCCACTGAAATCATGAATGAGGAGCCGGTAATCGCCTTGCAAAAAGGCGCCGATGCGAAATCGGCGCCACCGGATGCGACCGCAATGGGAGGCGCCGCTGCGGGATCGGCGCAACAAATTCCCGATGTGTTGTCCATTCTGCCGTTGCGCAGCTTCGTCGTTTTTCCAGGGACAATTCTTCCCCTGACTGTTGGCCGGGCCGCATCGATCAAGCTGCTCGACGAAACCCTGCCGCAAACAAAAATCATCGGTTTGCTGACCCAGCGCGATGAGACGAAGGAAGACCCACAGTCACAGGATCTCTATTCAATCGGTACGGCGGCGATCGTTTTGAAGCTTATACGCCAATCGGACGATCACCTTATCATTGTCGTGCAAGGTCTCCGCCGGTTTGCCCTGCGCAAGATTACTACTACCGCTCCATATCTGCGGGCCGAAGTCGATCTGCTGAATTCCAAGCTGCCGCGCGCCACCAAGGAATGGGAAGCGACTTTCCGGAATTTGCGCGACTCGGCTGCGAAGCTTCTCGAGCTAACGCCCGATGTGCCCGAACAGGCGCGCGCGGCCGTGCTCAGCATCGAGGATCCGGAACAGCTGGCCGATTTCCTCGCGCCGAATTTGAACGTCGATACCGCGCAAAAACAGGCGATTCTCGAAGAGCTCGACGTCGAGAAGCGGCTCGCCACTGTGCAGACGGCAATTTCAGCGCAGCTGGAGATCGCACAAATCCAACAGAAGCTGCAACAAGATGTGCAGTCGCAATTTTCCGATGCGCAGCGACGCGCTTATTTGCGCGAGCAGATGAAGGCCATCCAGCGCGAGCTGGGAGAAGAAGCCGGGGCGGCTGACCAGATCGAGCGACTGCGTAAGCGTTTGGAAGAGGCCACACCGCCTGACGATGTCCTGGCCCAAGCCGATCGGGAATTGAAGCGTCTGGACGTCATTCCACCAGCCAGCCCGGAGTATTCCGTAATCGTGAGCTATGTGGAAACGATCGCGGAGCTGCCATGGTCGAAACTCAGCCAGGACAATCTCGATCTCGATCAGGCGCAGAAAATTTTGGATCGCGATCATTACGATTTGGAAAAAGTAAAACGGCGACTGATCGAATATCTTGCAGTGCGCAAATTGAACCCGCAGGGGCACGGTCCGATTCTTTGCTTTCTTGGCCCGCCCGGGGTTGGCAAGACCAGCCTAGGTCAGTCGATTGCCGACGCGCTGGGTCGAAAATTTGTGCGGATGAGCTTGGGCGGTATCCGGGATGAGGCGGAGATTCGCGGGCATCGCCGCACTTATATTGCTTCGATGCCGGGCCGCATCATTCAAGAACTGCGCCGGGCGGGTACGCGCAATCCCGTGATGATGCTCGACGAGATCGATAAGATCGGCACCGATTTTCGCGGTGACCCGGCGAGCGCGTTGCTCGAAGTGCTCGATCCCCGCCAGAACAATACATTTTCAGATCGCTACCTCGATGTGCCCTTCGATCTGTCTCAGGTGCTCTTCATTGCAACCGCGAATTACATGGATGGTGTGCCGGAACCGTTGCGCGACCGGATGGAAGTGATTTCGCTGCCCGGATACACCGAGCGAGAAAAGCTGGAGATTGCAAAAAGATATTTGGTTCGGCGACAGCTCGAGGAAAACGGTCTCAAACCAGAGCAATGCGAGTGGCAGGACGAAGCCTTCCGCCGGATTATCAACGATTACACGCATGAGGCCGGCGTTCGCGAATTGGAACGGCAAATCGGCGCGGTCTGCCGCGC